>DHKFC23501__coassemble_1307_pt1 | contig 18883 bp, 17 predicted proteins | sample DHKFC23501__metabat2_low_PE_030 | metagenome-assembled genome bin DHKFC23501
CCGGCATGGCCTCTGAACGTACGCGTCGGAGCGAACTCACCCAACTTGTGTCCTACCATGTTTTCTGTAACATAAACAGGAATGAATTTATTTCCATTGTGAACTGCAACGGTATGCCCGACAAAATCAGGCGAAATCATTGAAGCTCTGGCCCAAGTCTTAACAACCACTTTCTTGCCACTTTCATTCATAGCAAGTATCTTCTTCTCAAGCTTTACGTTAATATACGGACCTTTTTTTAACGAACGACTCATAAAATACTTCTATTAATCAGGTTACTTCTTTCTTCTCTCGATAATATACTTAGATGACTGCTTCTTCGGAGCTCTTGTCTTCAGGCCCTTAGCGTACAAGCCCTTACGAGATCTCGGATGTCCACCAGAAGCACGTCCTTCACCACCACCCATCGGGTGATCAACCGGGTTCATAACCACACCACGGTTACGGGGACGACGTCCCATCCAACGGGTACGACCGGCTTTACCGGAACTTTCCAGACCATGATCAGAATTACCGACGCTACCGATTGTAGCCTTGCAAGTGCTCAAAATCTGGCGGAGCTCACCGGAAGGCAACTTGATAACACAATAGTTGCCTTCTCTCGAAGTCAACTGTGCAAAGTTACCGGCCGAACGAACCAAAGCAGCACCCTGTCCCGGACGCAATTCAATGTTATGAATCACCGTACCGACAGGGATATTTTGAAGAGGAAGTGCGTTACCTATTTCAGGAGCAGCATTTTCACCTGATACTACAGTCGCTCCAACTTTCAAGCCATTGGGAGCAATGATATATCTCTTCTCGCCATCTGCATAAAACAACAAAGCGATACGAGCCGAACGGTTCGGATCGTACTCTATCGTCTTAACTACAGCCGGCACACCGTCTTTATTTCTCTTGAAGTCAATAATACGAATCACCTTCTTATGGCCACCGCCGATGTAGCGCATCGTCATCTTACCTACATTATTGCGGCCACCTGAGGATTTCTTACCATATACAAGAGACTTTTCTGGTACCCGTGCAGTAATTTCTTCGAAAGTACCAATAATCTTATGTCTTTGCCCCGGTGTTGTGGGCTTAAATTTACGTACTGCCATTTCTCTATTTAAATATTGCTATAAAAATCAATAGTATCTCCTTCTTTCAACGTAACGATGGCTTTTTTGTAAGCGTTTGTACGGCCATTCACAAGACCTGCACGCGTGTAACGCGCCTTACTCTTGCCGGCATAACGAACCGTGTTCACACTTACGACAGTAACATTGTAAAGGGCTTCTACCTCTTTCTTAATTTCCAATTTATTAGCATCAGGACGCACGATAAATCCGAAACGGTTATTGGCCTTGTCGGTAATCGCTGTCATCTTCTCTGTCACTAACGGTTTAATAATAATTCCCATTATCTAAGCCTCCTTTTTACATTAAGATATTGTCAATGGCAGAAAGCGCGTTCTCTGTAAGCACAAGAACCCCTGCATCCAACACCCTGTAAGTGTTAAGACCAGAGACCGTCTGCACATTAGCCCTTTTCAAATTACGAGCCGACAAATATACGTTTTTATTTGCATCCGGTAAAATCATCAACAGCTTCTTGTCAGAAACTTTAAGATTTTTTGTGATATCTACAAAATCCTTAGTCTTAGGAGCCTCGAAAGTAAAGTCCTCCACAACGATAATGGCGTTGTCCTTAGCCTTATAAGACAAAGCGGACTTACGAGCCAAAGCCTTGACCTTCTTGTTCAACTTGAAGGAATAATCGCGAGGCTTCGGACCGAATACGCGACCACCACCGACAAGCACAGGTGAATTCATATCACCACGACGTGCGCCGCCGCCGCCCTTCTGACGACCGATCTTGCGCGTGGAACCGCTGATTTCGCTTCTTTCCTTAGACTTGTGAGTACCCTGACGCTGGTTAGCCATGAACTGTTTAACATCCAAGTAAATAGCATGGTCGTTGGGCTCAATTCCGAAGATAGATTCGTTTAACGTAACCTTTCTTCCAGTGTCTTCACCTTTAATGTTATATACGTTAACTTCCATTATTTCTCAATTATTACGATTGAACCTTTGCAACCAGGAACAGACCCCTTGATAAGAAGGAGGTTGTGCTCCGCGATTACCTTTAATACTTGCAGGTTTTGAACAGTCACTCTGTTGCCACCCATTTGTCCGCCCATTCGCATACCCTTGAATACCTTCGCGGGATATGAACAAGCACCGATAGAACCCGGCTTACGAGCACGATTGTGCTGACCGTGAGTCGTCTGGCCCACACCGCCAAAACCGTGTCTCTTAACAACACCTTGGAAGCCTTTACCCTTGGATGTTCCGATGACGTCCACAAAGGCTGCATCGTTGAACAATTCTACGGTAACGGTATCACCCAGATTCAATTCTTTCTCAAACTCTTTGAACTCAGCCAAGTGTTTCTTGGGCGTCACTCCGGCCTTCTTGAAATGGCCCATCAACGGTTTCGTAGTATGCTTCTCTTTCTTGTCCTGAAAGCCCAGCTGAACGGCTGCATAACCGTCCTTTTCTACGGTCTTCACTTGAGTAACGACACAAGGACCTGCTTCGATAACAGTGCATGGCACATTCTTGCCCTCGGCACTGAAAACGGATGTCATTCCGATTTTCTTTCCTAATAATCCTGGCATTTCACTAAAATTTTAATTCACTAAACTTACACTTTGATTTCTACTTCCACACCACTCGGCAACTCCAGCTTCATCAGCGCGTCAACGGTCTTTGCCGTAGAACTGTAGATGTCAATCAGTCTCTTATAAGAAGAGAGCTCGAATTGCTCACGCGACTTCTTGTTAACGAAAGTCGAACGGTTTACGGTAAAGATACGCTTATGCGTAGGAAGAGGAATCGGGCCGCTTACGATGGCACCCGTCGTCTTCACGGTTCTTACAATCTTCTCAGCCGACTTGTCAACCAAGTTGTGGTCGTAAGATTTCAGTTTGATTCTAATTTTCTGACTCATCAATGTTTTTATTAAACAGTTATTACTAAAGTAGAGCACCGTAGGTTAAGAGTCATACGCTAACCTACGGGCTCTGAAGGATTCTTTATTAAAGCAAATCTGCACGGCCTTTCACCTCTTCCAATACAGCCTTGGCAATAGAGGTAGATACCTGTGCGTGATGATCATACGTCATGGACGAAGTAGCTCGACCAGAAGTGATGGTACGCAGAGCCGTCACATAGCCGAACATTTCTGCCAACGGTACCATAGCCTTCACAATGCGGGCACCGGAACGGCTGGACTCCATACCTTCCACTTGGCCACGACGCTTATTCAAGTCACCAATCACGTCACCCATATTTTCTTCCGGAGTAACAACCTCCAGCTTCATGATGGGCTCCATCAGCACGGGACCGGCCTTGGCACAAGCGTTCTTGTAAGCCTGAATGGCACAGATTTCAAACGAAAGCTGGTCGGAGTCTACGGGGTGGAACGAACCATCCAGCAGCGTAACCTTCAAGCTGTCCATCGGGAAGCCGGCCAGCACGCCATTCTTCATAGCCGTCTGGAAGCCCTTCTGAACGGAAGGAATAAATTCCTTGGGAATGTTACCGCCCGTAACTTCATTGATGAACTGCAGGCCGCCTTCCTTAAAGTCTTCGTCAACCGGACCTACATTCACGATGATATCAGCAAATTTACCGCGACCACCGGATTGCTTCTTGTAGACCTCGCGCAGGTTGACCGTCTTCGTAATGGCCTCCTTATAGTTCACCTGGGGCTTACCCTGGTTACACTCAACCTTGAACTCACGCTTCAGACGGTCGATAATGATGTCCAGGTGAAGTTCGCCCATACCCGAGATAACCGTCTGGCCGGTCTGCTCGTCCGTACGGACAGTGAAGGTCGGGTCTTCCTCAGCCAGCTTGGCCAAGCCATTGGACAGCTTGTCCATATCCTTCTGCGTCTTGGGCTCAACGGCAATACCGATAACGGGTTCGGGGAAATCCATGGATTCCAATACGATCGGGGCATCCTCGTCGCAAAGAGTATCACCGGTACGGATATCCTTGAAGCCTACACCGGCACCTATGTCACCGGCAGAAATTACCTCAACAGGATTCTGCTTGTTGGAGTGCATCTGGAACAAGCGGGAAACGCGTTCCTTCTTGCCCGAACGGCTGTTGTAGATATAGGAACCGGCCTCAACCTTACCGGAATATACGCGGAAGAACGTCAGACGGCCCACATAGGGGTCTGTGGCAATCTTGAAGGCCAAAGCTGCGGTTTTCTCTTCCTCATCGGGCTTACGGTCTTCCTCAGCACCCGTTGCAGGATTCGTACCGACAATGTTCGGCGTATCCAGCGGCGAAGGCAAGAAAGCGCACACATAGTCCAGCAGGGTCTGAACACCTTTGTTCTTGAACGAAGAACCGCAAAGCATGGGAACAACGTCCATCTTCAACGTAGCGGCACGCAGGGCACGGAGGATTTCCTCTTCCGTAATGGTAGCGGGATCGTCAAAGAATTTCTCCATCAAGGCATCGTCATACTCAGCTACCGTCTCCAGCATCTTGCCTCTCCACTCGTCGGCTTCATCCTTCAAGTTGGCGGGAATTTCCTCAACGTCATAGTCGGCACCCATAGCCTCATCGTGCCACAAGATGGCCTTCATCTTAATCAGGTCCACAACGCCCTTGAAGTTTTCCTCAGCGCCGATAGGAATCACTACCGGACAGGGATTGGCACCCAGAATCTCGCGCATCTGGCGAACCACCTCAAAAAAGTCTGCACCCGAACGGTCCATCTTATTCACATAGCCGATACGAGGCACGTTGTACTTATCAGCCTGACGCCACACAGTCTCGGACTGGGGTTCAACGCCACCCACAGCACAATACGTAGCAACGGCACCGTCCAACACACGCAACGAGCGCTCTACCTCGGCCGTGAAGTCCACGTGTCCCGGAGTGTCAATCAGATTGATCTTGTACTTGTCACCTGCATAATTCCAGTAAGTCGTGGTAGCAGCGGAAGTGATGGTGATACCACGTTCCTGCTCCTGCTCCATCCAGTCCATCGTGGCTGCACCGTCATGAACCTCGCCAATCTTGTGCGTCAAGCCCGTATAGAACAGGATACGTTCAGAAGTTGTTGTCTTACCGGCATCGATGTGGGCCATGATACCGATATTACGCGTCAAATGTAAATCTCGCTTTGCCATTGATTTTCCTTTTTCTTTAAATAAGTTTCTTCAATACTTCAAGACGTAATATTCCACCAATCATCAGAAACGGAAATGAGCGAAGGCACGGTTAGCCTCAGCCATTCTGTGCATATCTTCCTTACGCTTGAAAGCACCGCCCTGCTCGTTATAAGCATCCATAATTTCAGCAGCCAGCTTGTCGGCCATCGACTTACCGCCGCGCTTACGAGCGAAGTTGATCAAATTCTTCATGGAAACAGATTCCTTGCGCTCGGGACGGATTTCTGTAGGAACCTGGAACGTAGCACCACCTACACGGCGAGACTTCACCTCCACCTGAGGAGTCACATTGTCTAAAGCCTTCTTCCAGATTTCAAGAGCGCTCTTCTCTTCGTTCTGCATCTTGTTCTTCACTGTCTCCAAAGCGGCATAGAAGATTTCGTACGAAGTATTCTTCTTGCCATCATACATCAGGTGGTTCACAAACTTGGAAACCTTCACATCATTGAACACGGGATCCGGCAGGATAACGCGTTTTTTGGGTTTTGCTTTTCTCATTTCTTTTTAAATAATGTTTTGTCCTTGGCTGTCTACCTCTTGTTTCTTCAACTTCCCCTCCGGGAAATTTACTCAACCATTAGCATCTCCAAGCAAACTAAACGTAATTGATTACTTATATTACCGGTTTACTTTTTCTTAGCAGGAGCTGCCTGACCCGGCTTCGGGCGCTTGGCACCATACTTGGAACGTCTCTGCGTACGACCAGCCACACCAGCCGTATCCAACGTACCGCGAACAATGTGATAACGAACACCCGGCAGGTCCTTCACACGACCACCGCGCACCAGCACGATAGAGTGCTCCTGCAGGTTGTGACCTTCACCCGGGATATAGGAGTTCACCTCCTTACCGTTAGTCAGACGAACACGGGCTACTTTACGCATAGCCGAATTAGGTTTTTTCGGAGTGGTTGTGTACACTCTCACGCAAACGCCGCGTCTTTGAGGACATGAATCCAACGCCGGAGACTTGCTCTTGTCCACCAGCACTTGGCGTCCTTTTCTTACTAATTGCTGAATTGTAGGCATTTTAATTGTTTTTTAATTATATATTAATTTGTATTATTTCCAAACAGTACAGTTTTTCGGGCTGCAAAGTTACGAATAAGTTTTGAATAATCAATGCACTACAAGTTTTTTTTTGAATAAGTTACGAGAAGGGAGCGTAATCAAAGCAAAAGCCCTCGCCAACCTCTACAAAGGGCTCAAGCCTCCCCCGTCACCTTGGGAAAGGCAGAAATAACTTTCTCCTCCGGCATCGTAATGGGTCCAAAAACACGCTCATAATTGCCGATGTTCTCTTCGAGCGCACGCAACAGACGTTTGGCATGTTCAGGCGCCATGATAATGCGCGACTGCACGGAGGGTTTGGGCAAACCGGGCAATACGCGTATAAAATCGAGGATAAACTCCGAACTTGAATGGGAAATTATAGCCAAATTAGCGTATATCCCTGAAGCGATTTCTTCTTTCAACTCTATCTGCAAATCTCCGTTGACTCCGTTCTTCTTTTCCGAATCCATAATCCTATAAGTAGATGTTGATATTTAGTTCATTTTATAAGAGTTAAGGAGTTATCACTCCACTTTGCTCCGTCAGAAGTTAAACCTATAGTCAGTCAAAGAACCTTATACACAGAGGTATTGGCTTCCCCCTTAAATTCTTAACTCCATAACTCCTCAAAAGAATAGTATCGTTTAATTCTGATGACTTACTTAATATGCATTAGCAAAGATACGGATTTCCTCCATACCGTCCAAGAATGCAATCCCATTTTTCACTTAAACGCGTAAGAATCAAGAGCAAGAGCGGAGATATCTCCAAGCACACCCGGAGATATCCGCAAGTATAAGCCGAGATATCTCCGAGCGCAAGCGGAGATATAGATGAACAGCCTATCCATAAAAAAACGGATGAAGAACAAGGATACATATGGAAAATCTCCACATGATCCTGTTCCTCATCCGATTCAATTTCCCGTAGCAGGCCTTTTCTACCCGCACCGGCATTTATTATATATCAAAGAGCTTTTACTCTTCTTCCTTCCCGTCCTCGGCCATGGCATAATCCAGCACGGTCTTCTTGTTGGCCAGCATACGATCGTATTCTTCCTTAGAACCGACAATAAGCTTGTCAAACTCGCGCTGGCCGGTACCGGCGGGAATCAGGTGGCCGCAGATAACGTTCTCCTTCATGCCTTCCAACTTGTCCACCTTGCCATTGATGGCGGCTTCGTTCAGCACCTTCGTCGTTTCCTGGAAGGATGCTGCCGACATAAAGCTGGATGTCTGTAGAGCAGCCCGTGTGATACCCTGAAGGATTTGCGTGGAAGTGGCAGGCACGGCATCACGTACCTCCACAGGCTTCAAGTCACGACGTTTCAGCATGGAGTTCTCATCGCGCAACTTGCGGGCCGTAACAATCTGTCCCGGTTGCAGGTTCTGGGAATCTCCGGCGTCCACCACCACTTTCTTGCCCCAAATGCGGTCGTTCTCTTCCATGAACTCTTGCTTGTCCACCACCTGTTGCTCCAGGAAGCGGGTATCGCCCGGCTCATTGATCTCAACCTTACGCATCATCTGACGTACGATAATCTCGAAGTGCTTATCATTGATTTTCACACCCTGCAAGCGATAAACGTCCTGTACCTCGTTGACGATATACTCCTGTACGGCCGTGGGACCTTTGATGGCCAGAATATCGGCAGGCGTAATGGCACCGTCGGACAAGGGCGTACCGGCACGCACATAGTCATTCTCCTGCACCAGAATCTGCTTGGACAACGGCACAAGATACTTCTTCACGTCACCGGCCTTGGAAGTAACGATAATCTCGCGGTTACCACGTTTTACCTTGCCCATCGTAATCTCACCATCGATTTCGGAAACGACAGCCGGATTGGACGGATTACGTGCCTCGAACAATTCGGTCACACGCGGCAGACCACCCGTGATATCACCCGCCTTACCTACGGCACGCGGAATCTTCACGATGACATCACCGGCTTTCACCTTCTGTCCGTCTTCCACAACCACGTGGCCACCCACCGGCAAGTTATACGTGCGGATCAATTCGCCATCCTCCGTCATAATGTGTGCGGTAGGCACCTTTGTCTTGTCCTTCGACTCAATGATAATGATTTCGCGCAAGCCGGTAGATTCATCGGACTCCACCTTATAAGTAACGTTCTCAATAACATCCTCGAACTCGATCTTACCTGTGGCTTCCGTAATGATCACCGCGTTGAACGGGTCCCAACGGGCAATCAGCTTACCCTTCTCGACGACCTCGCCATCCATGGCATACAACGTAGAGCCGTAAGGCACGTTGTGCGTGGAGAGTACGATATCCGTATTAACATCCACAAAACGCAATTCGGCCAGACGTCCTACCACCACCTTGACGGATTCGCCGGCTTCATCCACCACATCTACCGTACGAAGTTCCTCAAACTCCAGACGGGCATTGTTCTTGGCCACGATGCTGGCATTGGCAGCAATGTTGGCAGCCGTACCACCGGCGTGGAAGGTACGCAACGTCAACTGAGTACCCGGCTCACCAATGGACTGGGCAGCAATGACACCCACAGCCTCGCCTTTTTGAACCATACGGCTCGTGGCCAGATTACGGCCATAACATTTGGCACAAACGCCTTTCTTCGATTCGCAAGTCAGCACCGAACGGATTTCAACACTCTCAATCGGAGAATCCTCTATCTTCTGGGCAATTTCTTCCGTGATTTCCTCACCACCGGCCACAATCAGCTCACCGGTCGTGGGATGTACGATATCATGCACGGACACACGACCCAGGATACGCTCGTAAAGCGTTGCAATGACCTCGTCATTGTTCTTCAATGCCGTGCACACAAGTCCGCGAAGCGTGCCGCAATCCTCTTCGTTGACAATCACATCGTGCGATACGTCTACCAGACGACGGGTCAGGTATCCGGCATCGGCCGTCTTCAAGGCAGTATCGGCCAAACCCTTACGGGCACCGTGGGTAGAGATGAAGTACTCCAACACGGACAAGCCTTCCTTAAAGTTGGACAAGATCGGGTTCTCAATAATCTGACCGCCTTCGGCACCGGCCTTCTGCGGCTTGGCCATCAAGCCACGCATACCGGACAACTGACGAATCTGCTCCTTCGAACCACGGGCTCCGGAATCCAGCATCATATACACGGAGTTGAAGCCTTGGTCATCCTCCGAAATAGTCTTCATCAAGATGTTGGACAATTCGGAATTGACATGTGTCCAAATATCAATCACCTGGTTATAACGTTCGTTATTGGTGATGAAGCCCATGTTATAGTTATTGATAACCTGTTCCACCTCTTCATAACCTTTCTGGACCAAGGCTTCCTTTTCCTGCGGAATGATGATATCACCCAAGTTAAAGGACAAACCACCCTTAAAGGCCATGTAGTAACCCAAGTTCTTGATGCCATCCAGGAAGTCGGCAGCCTCGGACACACCACACACCTTAATAACATGGCTGATGATATCGCGCAACGACTTCTTGGAAATGATAGTATTAATGTATCCGGCCTTGTCCGGTACAATCTCATTCACAATCACACGGCCCACGGAGGTATCGTGCATCATCTTCTTGACGATGTTTCCCTGTTCGTCCACATCGTTCACCAGCACGCTCACCGGCGCATGGATGTCACACTTACCCTCGTTGTAGGCAATCAAGGCTTCTTCCGGACCATAGAAAGTAAGTCCTTCACCCTTGGCACCCTTACGCAACTTGGTGATGTAATACAACCCCAGTACCATGTCCTGTGCAGGCACGGTAATAGGTGCACCATTAGCCGGATTCAAGATATTGTGCGACTGAAGCATCAGCATCTGTGCTTCCAGAATTGCCTCATTGCTCAACGGCAAGTGAACGGCCATCTGGTCTCCGTCGAAGTCGGCATTGAAGGCCGTACAAGCCAACGGGTGCAGCTGAATGGCCTTGCCCTCAATCATTTTGGGCTGGAAAGCCTGGATACCCAGACGGTGCAGCGTCGGGGCACGGTTCAGAAGCACCGGATGTCCTTTCATCACATGCTCCAGGATATCCCAAATGACAGGCTCCTTGCGGTCCACGATTTTCTTGGCGCTCTTCACAGTCTTCACGATACCGCGCTCGATAAGCTTGCGGATAATGAACGGCTTGTAAAGTTCGGCGGCCATCAATTTAGGTATACCGCATTCGCCCATGCGCAATTCAGGACCTACCACAATTACCGAACGGGCCGAATAGTCCACACGTTTACCCAACAGATTCTGACGGAAACGGCCCTGCTTACCCTTCAGGCTATCCGAGAGAGACTTCAACGGGCGGTTGGCATCGGTCTTCACTGCGCTGGACTTGCGGGAGTTATCGAACAAGGAATCCACCGCCTCCTGCAACATACGCTTTTCATTGCGCAGGATGACCTCCGGAGCCTTGATTTCTATCAAACGCTTCAGACGATTGTTACGAATGATAACGCGACGATAAAGATCGTTCAAGTCGGAAGTGGCAAAACGTCCGCCATCCAACGGAACCAAAGGACGCAGCTCTGGCGGAATGACCGGCACGATGCGCACAATCATCCATTCCGGCTTGTTGCGCCCGCGGGATGCACGGAAAGACTCAACGACCTGCAAGCGCTTCAAAGCCTCGTTCTTGCGCTGCTGGGAAGCATCGCTGCCCGCACGATGGCGAAGCTCATAGGACAAGGCGTCCAAATCCAATGCAGACAACAAATCGTAGATAGCTTCCGCTCCCATCTTGGCTATGAACTTATTGGGATCATTGTCTTCCAAGAACTGATTGTCCTTGGGCAACTTCTCCAGCAAATCCAGGTATTCGCTTTCTTCCAGCAAATCATATTTTGCCACTTCGCCTTCCAACACACCGGGCTGGATCACGACATAACGTTCATAATAAATGATAGCATCCAGTTTCTTCGTCGGCAATCCCAGCAAATAGCCAATCTTGTTGGGCAACGAACGGAAATACCAGATATGAGCAACGGGAACCACCAACTGAATGTGGCCCATACGCTCACGACGCACCTTCTTTTCCGTCACTTCCACACCGCAACGGTCGCAAACGATACCCTTATAACGAATGCGCTTATACTTTCCGCAATGGCACTCGTAGTCCTTGACAGGGCCAAAGATACGCTCGCAAAACAGACCGTCACGTTCCGGCTTGTACGTGCGATAGTTAATGGTTTCAGGCTTTAAAACTTCACCACTCGAATTTTCCAGGATTTCTTCGGGCGAAGCCAAACCGATGGAAATCTTCGAGAAATTACTCTTTATCTTGTTATCTTTTCTAAAAGCCATATATAGTATAAATTGAAAATTGTCGATTGAATAAGGGAACTTCTCAACGGCCTGTTATTCCAGATTAATGCTCAGACACAAGCCTTGTAACTCATGCAGCAACACATTCAGAGACTCCGGAATGCCCGGCGTAGGCATCGGCTCTCCCTTAACGATTGCTTCATAAGCCTTAGAACGTCCGACAACATCATCCGACTTGATAGTCAAGATTTCCTGCAGGACATGCGCAGCACCGAAAGCCTCCAATGCCCAGACCTCCATTTCTCCGAAACGCTGGCCACCGAACTGTGCCTTACCACCCAGAGGCTGCTGCGTTATCAACGAGTACGGTCCAATGGAACGGGCATGCATCTTGTCTTCGACCATGTGGCCCAACTTCAACATGTAAGTCACGCCCACCGTAGCCTGTTGCTCGAAAGCCTCGCCTGTACCGCCGTCATACAAAGTTGTCTTGCCATAACGGGGCAGACCGGCCTTGTCCGTCCATTCATTCAAATCATCCAACGTCGCACCGTCAAAAATAGGCGTAGCAAACTTCACACCCAATTTTTTGCCGGCACTGCCCAAGACGGCCTCGAATATCTGACCGATATTCATACGCGAAGGCACACCCAGCGGGTTCAGCACAATATCCACCGGCGTACCGTCTGCCAAGAAAGGCATATCCTCCTGACGGACAATGCGGGACACGATGCCCTTATTTCCGTGACGACCAGCCATCTTGTCACCGACACCAATCTTACGCTTCTTGGCAATATAGACCTTAGCCATCTGGATGATGCCTGCAGGGAGTTCATCACCGATAGTAATGGCAAATTTCTTACGTTTCAGTTCGGCATCCAGCTCCTTATACTTCTTGATGAAATTCATCACCAAGGCACGGATCAAACCATTGGTATGCTCATCCTTGGTCCAACCGCTCAGCTGAATGGCAGTGAAATCCAGATCGCTGAAATCTGAAGCCGAGAACTTGGCACCCTTGGCTATCACATCAGTACCCATATAGTCCTTGACTCCCTCGGAAGTATAATTCTCCGTCAACTTCAGCAATTTATTGACCAAAATCTTGTGCAAATCGGCCACCTTGGCTTCAAACTCATCATCAATCTGCTGCAACAAGGCTTTATCCGCAGCTTTGGAACTGCGCGTCTTGATAACACGAGAGAACAAGCGCTTGCCGATAACAACGCCTTTCAACGAAGGCGAAGCCTTCAATGAAGCATCCTTCACATCACCGGCCTTATCACCAAAAATGGCGCGAAGCAATTTCTCCTCCGGCGATGGATCTGACTCGCCTTTAGGCGTAATCTTACCAATCAGGATGTCACCCGGCTCAATGCGCGCACCAATACGCACAATACCGTTATCGTCCAAATCCTTAGTTGCCTCTTCGCTGACATTCGGGATATCGGAAGTCAGTTCTTCCATACCGCGTTTTGTCTCCCGGACTTCCAAGGAGAATTCTTCCACATGGACAGAGGTCAGCAAATCTTCACGGACTACCCGTTCGTTCAGCACAATGGCGTCCTCATAATTATACCCCTTCCACGGCATGTAAGCCACCAGCAAGTTCTTGCCCAACGCAAGTTCACCATCTTGTGTGGAATATCCTTCAGTCAGGATCTGTCCTTTGGTCACCCGCTGGCCCTTATCACAAATCGGACGAAGGTCAATCGTCATATTCTGATTCGTACGGCGCCACTTCGGGATTCTATATTCTTTCAAGGCCGGCTCGAAGCTGACGAATTCTTCATCTTCCGTCCGGTCATACAAAATCCGAATGGTTGTGGCATCCACAAAATCAATCACTCCATCGCCTTCCGCAGTTATCTGTGTACGTGAATCGCGGGCCAACTGCCGTTCGATGCCTGTACCCACGATAGGCGCTTCAGTCCGCAACAAAGGAACAGCCTGGCGCATCATGTTTGATCCCATCAAGGCACGGTTAGCGTCATCATGCTCCAGGAAAGGAATCAGAGAAGCGGCGATAGAGGCAATCTGCTGGGGCGAAACGTCCATCAATTCCACCTCCGAAGGCGGAACCACCGGATAATCCGCATCCTGGCGAGCCTTTACTTTATCGCGAATGAATGTACCGTCATCATTCAACGGTGCATTACCCTGCGCAATGATTTTACCTTCTTCCTCTTCAGCCGTCAGATAAACGAGTCCCTTCTCGGACAGGTCAACCTTACCGTCCTCCACCTTACGATAGGGCGTCTCGATAAAGCCCAGATCATTGATCTTGGCATAAACGCACAACGAAGAAATCAGACCGATATTAGGACCTTCAGGCGTCTCAATCGGACACAAGCGGCCATAGTGAGTATAGTGCACGTCACGCACCTCAAAGCCGGCACGGTCACGCGACAGACCGCCGGGACCCAACGCAGACATACGGCGCTTGTGCGTAATCTCTACCAACGGATTCGTCTGGTCCATGAACTGAGACAAAGCATTCGTGCCGAAGAACGAATTAATGACAGACGAAATGGTCTTGGCATTAATCAGGTCGATAGGCGTGAACACCTCGTTATCACGAACATTCATGCGCTCACGAATCGTACGCGACATACGAGCCAGACCAATGGCAAACTGATTCGACAACTGCTCGCCCACTGTACGGACACGGCGGTTGCTCAAATGGTCGATATCATCGACGACAGCCTTTGAATTGATAAGCTCAATCAAATACTTGATGATCTCGATGATATCCTCTTTCGTAAGAACCCGGACGCTCATGTCCGTTGTCAGATTCAACTTCTTGTTGATCCTGTAACGGCCCACATCTCCCAAGTCATATCGCTTCTCTGAGAAGAACAGATTGTTTATGACTTCACGAGCGCTCGCATCATCGGCAGGGTCTGCATTACGCAGCTGGCGATAGATGTATAACACGGCCTCTTTCTCCGAGTTACTCGGGTCTTTCTGCAAAGTATTATAGATAATCGAATAGTCAGATTGATTCTGTTCCTCCTTATGTACCAGAATATTCTGAACCCCCGATTCAAGAATGATATCTACATGTTCCGGTTCAATGACGGTTTCACGGTCGATAACGACTTCGTTACGCTCGATAGAAACCACTTCACCGGTATCTTCATCCACAAAATCCTCAATCCATGTCTTCAAGACACGGGCAGCCAATTTACGGCCGACCACTTTTTTCAGGTTGCTCTTATTGACCTTCACCTCCTCGGCCAAATTAAAGATTTCAAGAATGTCCTTGTCATTCTCAAATCCGATGGCCCTCAACAACGTCGTAACCGGCAATTTCTTCTTACGGTCGATATAGGCATACATCACGTTGTTGATATCCGTGGCAAACTCAATCCAAGATCCCTTGAAAGGAATGATACGTGCTGAATACAACTTAGTTCCATTCGCATGCACACTTTGACCGAAGAATACACCCGGCGAACGATGCAATTGAGAAACTACAACACGCTCAGCTCCGTTAATCACAAACGTAGCCTTCTCCGTCATATAAGGGATAGGACCAAGGAAAACATCTTGAATCACCGTATCAAAGTCTTCATGGTCCGGGTCAGTACAATACAGCTTCAATTTCGCCTTCAAGGGAACACTGTAAGTGAGCCCCCGCTCTATGCATTCATCGATGCTATAACGCGGCGGATCAATATAATAGTCCAGAAATTCCAGGACGAAATTATTTCTTGTATCGGCAATGGGGAAGTTCTCAGCAAATACTTTATACAATCCCTCATTCTTACGCTTTTCGGGCGGAGTATCCAGTTGTAGAAAGTCTTTGAATGACTTCAATTGTACTTCCAGAAAATCCGGATAAACAAGCGGATTTTTTGTAGAAGCGAAATTAACTCTTTGATTTACAATATTTGAAGACATCTGGGAAATGGATTTGTAGAAGTGAATTTTAACTATATGCACAAAAAGGTTAAGAACCCTTTATACGAAGGGTTCCTAACCGTATGACCTGATTTACAGGCAAATGTTATTTAAGTTCAACTTCAGCTCCAGCTTCTTCCAGGGTTTTCTTCAATGATTCTGCTTCGTCCTTAGCCAAACCTTCCTTCACAGTGCTGGGAGCACCGTCTACCAAGTCCTTAGCCTCTTTCAAGCCAAGACCACAAGCTTCCTTCACAGCCTTAACGACCTGAAGTTTAGCTGCACCAGCGCTCTTCAATACTACGTCAAAAGAAGTCTTTTCTTCTACAGCAGCAGCACCACCGGCAGCGGGACCAGCAGCAACTGCAACAGCTGCAGCAGCAGGTTCAATACCATATTCTTCCTTCAAAATTGTAGCAAGTTCATTAACTTCTTTTACTGTCAAGTTAACTAATTGTTCTGCAAAAGCTTTCAAATCTGCCATTTTTGTATGAATTTAATTGTTTAAATACTAAATAATTTGTTTGAGTGTTGGATTCCATTCAAGAATCCGATGATGAAACTTACGCTTCTGTACGTTCACCAAGAGTCTTGAGGACTCCGTGGAGGGTGTTACCACCCGACTGCAGAGCAGAAATAACGTTCTTGGCCGGCGATTGCAGCAAAGCAACGATTTCGGCAATAACTTCATTCTTACTCTTGATAGCTACGAGGGCATCCAACTGATCAGCACCTACATAGAAGCTTTCTTCTGCATAGGCAGCCTTCAGTCCGGGAATACCGTCTTTGGCTTTGTCCTTGATCAACTTGGCCGGTGCATTTGCCACGTTGCAAAACATCACGGCCGTCGTTCCCTTCAGACATCCATAAAGCGGCGAATAGTCACCTTCCAAGCTCTCCAACGCTTTCTGCAGCAAAGTATTCTTCACCACCATCAGCTTGATGTCAGCCTTGAAACAAGCGGCGCGCAACGCAGTTGTCGCAGCCGCATCCATGGCAGTCGTGTCTACCAGGTAGAAATGACCATATTCCTTTACAGTAGCAGCTATTTGCTCAATAATCTTACTTTTATCTTCCTTTCTCATTATTCGTCCGTTTTATTAGATTTCTTCCACTGATTTCGGGTCAATCTTGATACCCGCACTCATTGTACTAGAAAGATAAATGCTCTTAATATACGTACCCTTAGCTGCAGTAGGCTTCAACTTGTTCAACATTGCGATGAATTCCTTCGCGTTTCCACGAATCTGTTCAGCATCAAACGAAACCTTACCGATGGAAGTATGCACGATACCACTCTTATCTACTTTGAAGTCAATCTTACCTTGCTTGACTTCCTTCACAGCCTTAGCCACATCCATAGTCACAGTACCACTCTTCGGATTCGGCATCAGTCCACGAGGACCCAGAATACGACCGAGGGCACCAATCTTACCCATGATAGACGGCATCGTGATAATCACGTCCACATCCGTCCATCCACCTTTGATCTTTTCGATATACTCGTCCAGACCTACATAGTCAGCGCCAGCTTCCTTTGCAGCAGCCTCAGCATCGGGTGTACACAACACCAGGACACGCGTTACCTTGCCTGTTCCGTGAGGAAGTGAAACGACACCTCTCACCATCTGGTTGGATTTGCGCGGGTCAATGCCCAGGCGTACGTCGATATCCACCGAAGCATCAAACTTGGTAAAGGTGATGTCCTTCACCAACTGAGAAGCCTCTTTAAGAGAGTATGCTTTCCCTGCTTCAATTTTTTCTGCAGCCAACTTTTGCTTTTTTGTCAGTTTACTCATTCTAATTGAAGGTTATTAGTTAATTATTAACCGGGAACTCCCCTTTTACAGTGATACCCATACTTCTTGCTGTTCCGGCAACCATCTTCATGGCAGCTTCTACAGTAAAGCAGTTCAAGTCAACCAACTTATCCTGTGCAATCGTGCGAACCTGGTCCCAGGTAATCTCGGCCACCTTCTTACGATTAGGCTCAGCAGAACCACTCTTCACTTTCGTCAACTCCAGCAATTGGATTGCCACGGGCGGAGTTTTGATGACGAAATCGAAGGACTTATCCGTATAATAAGTGATAATTACAGGAAGAACCTTTCCTGCCTTGTCCTGGGTTCTGGCGTTGAATTGCTTGCAAAACTCCATGATGTTGATACCCTTCGAACCCAACGCAGGGCCTACGGGAGGTGATGGATTTGCAGCGCCTCCTTTAATCTGTAACTTGATTAGTCCAGCAACTTCTTTAGCCATTTTCAATCAATTTTTATATTACACTTCTTAATGACCGGAATCACGCAACGTAACATCTGCGTCATTCCTTCTCCACTTGCATAAAGCCTAATTCGAGCGGTGTTTTACGCCCGAATATCTTCACCATGACCTTCAGTTTCTTCTTCTCGGCATTCACTTCCTCGATAACTCCACTAAAGCCGCTGAACGGCCCGTAAGTCACCTTGACAGCCTCGCCCACTACATACGGGATGTTCAGGTCTTCACCTGCATCCTGCAGTTCGTCGACGGTACCGAGAATCCGATTGACTTCCGATTGTCTCAGAGGGACCGGTTTGTCCATCCCCCCCAAGAATCCGATCACATTCGGAGTATTCCTCAAACGGTGAGGGACCTCACCAACCAACGCGGCTTCCACCAAGACGTAACCAGGGAGATAACTTCTCTCTTTCACAATTTTCTTACCATTGCGGACCTGATAGACCTTTTCGGTGGGAATCAATACCTGAGACACATATTCGCCAAGGTCACTGTTCCTGATATCAGCATCAAGATATTCCTTCACCTTGGCTTCCTTACCACTGATGGCACGCAAAACATACCATTTCTTCTCAACCTCAGACATTACCGCTACGTTTTAATGAGGATAAACAAACTCCATAATGTTCTGGAAACAGAAGTCCATCACAAACACCACCAATGCAATGAGCAGGGAAGCATATAAAACAGCCACTGCACTGCTGGTCAGTTCGGCATAAGTAGGCCACGACACTTTATGAACAAGTTCGTCGTAAGATTCCTTGAAATATGTTACAATTTTCTTCATTGCAAAAATATTAGCACGGGAGGAGAGGCTCGAACTCCCGACACCCGGTTTTGGAGACCGGTGCTCTACCAACTGAGCTACTCCCGTGTGAACATAATCAGTTCCCGAAAGAAAATCCGGGAACTGATTAAATTAGAATATCTTAGTCAAGAATTTCAGTGATCTGACCAGAACCTACCGTACGGCCACCTTCACGGATAGCGAAGCGCAGACCTACGTTCAAGGCTACCGGGTAAATCAGCGTAACCGTGATTTCAACGTTATCGCCCGGCATTACCATTTCTACGCCTTCCGGCAGAGTGATTTCACCCGTGCAGTCCATCGTACGCAGATAGAACTGAGGACGATACTTGTTGTGGAACGGAGTGTGACGGCC
>DHKFC23501__coassemble_1320_pt1 | contig 18452 bp, 9 predicted proteins | sample DHKFC23501__metabat2_low_PE_030 | metagenome-assembled genome bin DHKFC23501
AGGTCGGAAAACGAAAGTAGGAAGAAAACTACTTCGTTTTCCTCCTACTCGATTTAGGTAAGTAAGTCGCAAGGATAAAATGATATTGTCTTTTGAGGAGTTAAGGAGTTAAGAAGTTAAGGAGTTAAGCCAATACCTTCTGTGTATACGGCTCATTGACTTACTATCGGCTTAACTCCTAACGGAGCGCAGCGGAGTGATAACTCCTTAACTCCTTAACTCCTTAATTCCCTCCTGCATTCTACCAATAAACGCTATAAAGCCTTAAAGTTTTCGGCCTCTCCTTGCACATCTCCTGCAAAAATACTACATTCGGACAGCGAATTAAACAACCTGATAAACCTTTTAAAAAACAGACCTGCCATGGAGCAATCTCTATTTTGGCTGGTGCCGGCATCTTCAGTCCTGGCACTGGCGTTCGCTTGGTATTTCCACCGGCAAATGATGAAAGAAAGTGAGGGTACCCCTCAGATGATGAAAATCGCCGCCGCTGTCCGCAAGGGGGCGATGTCTTACCTCAAACAACAGTACAAGGTCGTGGCCCTCGTGTTTGTGTGCCTGGCCCTCGTGTTTGCCGTCATGGCCTACGGCTTCCACGTGCAGAACTCGTGGGTGCCCATCGCCTTCCTGACCGGCGGCTTCTTCTCCGGCCTGTCCGGCTTTCTGGGCATGAAGACAGCCACCTATGCTTCCGCCCGCACGGCACACGCCGCCCGCCGCTCGCTCAACTCCGGCCTGCGCATCGCCTTCCGCAGTGGCGCGGTGATGGGCCTGGTGGTCGTGGGGCTGGGTTTGCTGGACATTTCCTTCTGGTATCTCTTGCTGCAGGCTGTCATTCCCGCCGACGCGCTGACGCCCGGCCATAAACTCTGCGTCATCACCACCACCATGTTGACCTTCGGCATGGGTGCCTCCACCCAGGCCCTCTTCGCCCGTGTGGGAGGCGGCATCTACACCAAGGCAGCCGACGTGGGCGCCGACCTGGTGGGCAAGGTCGAGGCGGGCATCCCGGAAGACGATCCCCGCAACCCCGCCACCATTGCCGACAACGTGGGCGACAATGTGGGCGACGTGGCCGGCATGGGAGCCGACCTCTACGAGAGCTATTGCGGCTCCATCCTCGCCACGGCTGCGTTGGGCGCTGCCGCTTTCCTCCATGCCGACGACACGCTGATGCAGGTCAAGGCCGTCATTGCCCCCATGCTGATTGCCGCCGTGGGCATCCTGCTTTCCCTCGTGGGCATCTTCGCCGTGCGCACCAAGGAAAATGCCCGGATGAAGGATCTGCTGGGGGCCCTGTCGCTGGGCACCAACCTCAGTTCGGTGCTCATCGTGGCCGCCACCTTCTTTATATTATGGGCATTGGGCATCGACAACTGGCTGTGGCTGTCCTGCTCCGTGGTGGTGGGCCTGCTGGTAGGCATCGTCATCGGACGCTCCACGGAGTACTACACCTCCCAGTCCTACAAGCCCACCAAACGCCTCAGCGAAAGCGGCAAGACGGGCCCGGCCACGGTCATCATCTCCGGCATCGGGCTGGGGATGCTCTCTACGGCCATTCCCGTCATAGCGGTGGTGGTGGGCATCATCGCCTCCTACCTCTTCGCGTCGGGCTTCGACTTTAACAATGTGGCCATGGGCCTTTACGGCATCGGCATTGCTTCCGTCGGCATGCTGTCCACCCTGGGCATCACGCTGGCCACGGATGCTTACGGCCCCATCGCCGACAATGCCGGCGGCAACGCCGAGATGTCCGGCCTGGGCGAGGAAGTGCGCCGCCGTACGGATGCTCTCGATTCATTGGGCAACACCACTGCCGCCACGGGCAAGGGCTTTGCCATCGGCTCAGCCGCGCTGACGGGACTTTCCCTGTTGGCTTCCTACGTGGAGGAAATCCGTATCGGCCTGGACCGTCTGGGCACCACCACACTGACCGTGGGCGGCGAGCAAGTGCCGCTGCAGGATGCCTCGTTCTTCGACTTCATGCACTACTATGATGTCACCCTGATGAATCCCAAGGTCCTCTCGGGCATGTTCATCGGCGCCATGATGGCCTTCCTGTTCTGCGGACTGACGATGAACGCCGTGGGGCGTGCGGCCTCGCGCATGGTGGCCGAGGTGCGCCGCCAGTTCAACGAAATCAAGGGCATCCTCGACGGTCGTGCCGAGCCGGATTATGAGCGTTGCGTGGCCATCTCCACCAAAGGGGCACAGCGCGAGATGGTCGTGCCCTCGCTGTTGGCCATCATCGCCCCTGTGGCTACGGGCCTCATCTTCGGCATACCGGGTGTGATGGGACTGCTGGTCGGCGGCCTGAGTGCAGGATTTGTGCTGGCCATCTTCATGGCCAATGCCGGCGGTGCCTGGGACAATGCCAAGAAATACGTTGAAGAAGGCAACTTCGGCGGCAAAGGCAGCGAAGTGCACAAGGCAACCGTGGTGGGCGACACCGTGGGCGATCCTTTCAAGGACACTTCCGGTCCCAGCCTGAACATCCTGGTCAAGCTGATGAGCATGGTGGCCATCGTGATGGCCGGTCTGACGGTGGCGTGGAGCCTCTTCTGACGACAGTGGGGAAGAGGATGTGCCGATGTCAATGGCGGCGCATCCTCTTCTTCTTACATTTTTTTCTCTCCTCTTCTCTTTATTCTCTCCGGTTCTGCCCTTTTCTGAAAAAACGCTTCTAAGGGCAAATCCTGTTTAGTAAATACGCGATATTTTGTCCTCTCTTGGTTGAATATTCATAGAAATCCGCTTGTGATGGAATTTTTTTAGCAATCCTATACTTTTTATAGAATTATTTGCTTATCTTTACGGCCACTTGCAATATGCATTGTTAAACTAAAACATCACATTATGCGAAAAGGACTTAAATCTATCAGCGCATTGCTCCTATGCTGTGCCATTTCTGGCGGGGCGGTGTATGCAGCGCCCAGTGAGAGACAGGTTTCCCAAGCCAGCCAACAGCAGGATGGTTCTTGCACGGGTGTAGTAGTGGATGAGACCGGTATGACAATCATCGGTGCATCCGTAGTTGTAAAAGGAACGACCAACGGGGCCATTACGGACCTTGATGGTAAGTTCGTTATTAAGAATGTCAAGCCTGGCGATGTCATTCAGGTCACCTACGTGGGCTACAGTCCCGTAGAGGTGAAGTGGAACGGGCAACCGCTCAACATCACGTTGAAGGAAGACGCCGAATTGCTGGATGAAGTAGTTGTTGTAGGTTATGGCGTTCAGAAGAAGGTAAATGTGACGGGTGCCGTTTCGATGGTTGAATCCGATGTATTGGAATCCCGTCCTGTTGCCAATGTTTCCCAGGCCTTGCAAGGCCAGATTCCGGGCTTGAACCTGAGCGTAGGTACAGGCGGTGGTTCGTTGGACGGAACCATGAGTATCAATATCCGTGGTGCGGGTACTATCAGTACCGGTTCTACAGCTTCCCCGTTGGTATTGATTGACGGTTTGGAAGGCGACATGAACGCATTGAACCCCGATGACATTGAGAATATCTCTGTGTTGAAGGACGCTTCCTCCTCTTCTATTTACGGAGCGCGTGCTGCCTTCGGTGTGATCTTGATTACCACCAAGAGCGGTCAAAGCGGAAAGGCGAAAGTGAACTATTCGGGTAATGTTCGTTTTAATGACCCAATTGGGCTTCCGACCGTGTCTAATTCCTATGATTTTGCTACGGCGTTCAACCAAGCTAAGATCAATGATGGTGCAGGTATCATGTTCAATGATGAGTATATGCAGCGCATCCAGGATTTTATGGCCGGTAGAATTACGGACACGACCATTCCGAACGGAACCAACTGGGCGAAATGGAACGAAGGTTCTAACGACAACATAAACTGGATTGATGAGTTTTATGGACGTTGGGCACCATCGCAGGAGCATAACATCAGTGTGAGCGGCGGTAGTGATAAGATGCAGTACTACTTCAGCGGTAGTTTCCTGGACCAGAAAGGTTTGATTCGCCACGGCGAAGATACCCGGAAACGCTACACGTTGAACGGTAAGTTTACGGCAGACCTGGCTGAGTGGATTAAGCTCACCTATTCTACCAAGTGGACGCGTACTGACTTCGAACGCCCGACGTACCTGCAAGGTTCATTCTTCCACAATGTGGCACGTGAATGGCCTATCCATGCTGCTTACGACCCTCTGGGACATCCTATGAACGAGAGCGGTATCCAGCAGATGGAGGACGGTGGTGTTACGCGTCGGCAGACAGATGTCTATACTAACCAATTGGCCATCGTCATTGAACCTATCAAGGATTGGCATATCAACTTGGAAGGTAGCATTCGCACGAACACTCAGTACACACACTCCGAGATTTTGCCTGTTTACTATTGGGACATTAACGGAAATCCGGTGGAAATGTCTTGGCTGGTTGGTGGCGGTGGTCTTCCCGCAGGTGATAGCCGTGTGGAAGAATATACATACCGCGAGAACTATTATGCAACCAACCTCTATACAGACTATTCCAAGACGTTTGATAGCGGACATTACTTTAAAGTATTGCTCGGTTTCAATGCAGAAAAGTATACCACCCGTCAGATAGATGCTACTCGTGATGGTCTTATTACTCCGAATGTGCCTACTATCAATACAGCTACGGGTGCTTATTCGGCTTCTGGCGAATATCAGCACTACGCTGTAGCCGGTTTCTTTGGTCGTGTTAACTACGCATACAAAGACCGCTATATGGCCGAGGTAAACCTCCGCTACGACGGTTCTTCTCGTTTCGTAGGTGACAAGCGTTGGGGACTTTTCCCATCGTTCTCTGCCGGTTGGAATATTGCCCGTGAACCGTTCTTCGAGGATTTGTCTCAAAAGACGACCATCACGACCTTGAAGCTGAGAGGTTCGTGGGGTGAACTGGGTAACACGGCTACCAACAACTGGTATCCCTTCTACCTGACTATGCCTACGGGCAACAACTATGGTTGGTTTGTTAACGGCAGTTCTTTGGCTTATGCCAATATGCCGGGCTTGGTTAGCTCGTCCTTGACGTGGGAAACCATCCAGTCTTGGGATATCGGCCTTGATTTCGGTTTGCTGAATGGCCGTTTGAACGGTAGCATTGGCTACTTCGTCCGCAAGACTCTCGACATGGTAGGTCCTGCTCCCGAGTTGTCCAGCTTGCTGGGTACCAGTGTGCCGAGTGTGAACAACTGTGACTTGAAGTCCTATGGTTTTGAATTGGAATTGGGCTGGCGCGATGACATCGGCGACTTCTCTTATGGCGTGAAGTTCAACCTGTCTGACGCACAGCAGGAAGTGACCAGCTATCCGAATCCTTCCAAGAGTCTCGGCAGCTCTTATTACGATGGTATGAAGCTGGGTGAGATTTGGGGTTACACCACCGTCGGCATCGCTCAAAGCGACGAGGAAATGGCAAATCATTTGGCCAATGCTAACCAGGATGCCTTTGGTAGTAACTGGGGAGCCGGTGACATCATGTATGCTGACCTTAACGGTGACGGTCGTGTCAATACTGGCGCTAACACCGTGGACGATCCGGGTGACCGTCGCATCATCGGTAACAGCACTCCGCGTTTCAACTATGGTGTGACGCTGGATGCCGCTTGGAAAGGCTTTGACCTCCGTCTCTTCTTCCAAGGTGTGGGCAAACGCGACTTGTGGACAACAGGTACTTACTTCTGGGGTCCGGACGGTGGTAATGAATGGCAGTCCAGTATGTTCGATGAAGCTCTGGATTACTGGACACCGGAAAATACCGATGCTTATCTGCCGCGTCCTTCGTTTACCAGCCGCAACAAGCAGGTGCAGACTGGTTATTTGCAGAATGGTGCTTATTGTCGTCTGAAGAACTTGACGGTGGGTTACACGTTCCCGAAGGTTTGGACACAGAAAGCTGGCATCGAGCGTCTCCGTCTCTATTTCTCTGCAGACAACTTGCTGACGTTCACTTCGTTGAGCGATGCTTTCGACCCGGAATCCAACGGCGATGCCTATAACGGCAATGCCAATAGCTATGTAGGTAAGGTATATCCTTTGCAGCGCGTACTTTCCGTAGGTGTTAACATTAACTTCTAAATTCTGATAAGACAATGAAACTACATAATAAACTATTTGTAACAGGTGTGGTGGCAACCTCCCTGTTGACTTTCACCGCTTGTAATGACTTCCTTGATTTGGAGCCGCCCTCGAATGTGACTCCGGAAGCATACTTCCAGAACGATGAACAGCTGGGTGCTTATAGTATCGCCCGTTACACTTCACTCTTCACCACTCCGTCAGGATGGGGGCAGGGTAATATCATCAATGGCGATGCCGCTACGGACAATATGGCCGCTACCAGTCCTAACGCGAGCCGCTTCACCAAAGATCTTTGGTTGGTGCCGCATAGTGGCGATTTGGGCTTCGGAGATATTCGTTATTGCAACTACTTTTTCGAACAGGTGTTACCCCGCTATGAGTCCGGATTCTATAATTCTTATCCTGACGCAGGTCACTACATTGGTGAGATGTATTTCCTTCGGGCATGGGTGTATTATTCCCGTCTGAGAACCTACGGTGACTATCCTATTGTGTCCGAGTTGGTGGAAGACAACAAAGACGACCTGATAGCACATGGTACCCGCATGCCGCGCAACGAAGTGGCCGATTTCATTCTGGCCGATTTGGACAGAGCTATCGAACTGCTGAACGATAAGGGCTTTATGGCCAATAACCGTATCAACAAACAAGTGGCTTTGTTGGTGAAGTCGCGCGTGGCCTTGTACGAAGCATCTTATGAACGTTACCACCGCGGGACGGGTCGTGTGCCGGGTGATGAAGGCTGGCCTGGTTTCAGCGTACATCCCGGATATTCGTTTGATGTTGATGCACACGTTTCCGATTTGCTGACACAAGCCATGGATGCTGCCAAACAGGTGGCGGACAATATCGAGTTGACTCAAAACACGATGGTATTGGATCAAGATCCGGCAAGCCCGGGCACAGGCTGGAATCCTTATTTTGAAATGTATGCCAGCATGGACTTGTCCGGCGTTGATGAAGTCCTGATGTGGAGAGATTATGGCACTATTGGTACTTCTACCGTACAGCATGGTGTGCCTGCCTATATCTCTAGTAGCGGTGGTATCGGTTTGTTGAAGGGTTACGTAGAAAGCTTCTTGATGGCAAACGGTCTGCCTATCTATGCAGCAGGTTCGGGCTATCATGGTGATGAAACGTTGGACAATGTAAAGGCTGACCGCGACGGTCGTTTGCAGCTTTTTGTGTTCGGCGAAAGCAACTACTTGCCTTTTACGACCAACAATCGTGAGACGGTCTACCATTTCACTCCGGTATTGGCACCGGCACGTACCGACCAGATGGGCGACGTGACAGGTTACCGTATCCGTAAGGGTGAAAGCTTTGACTGGGAACAGAACAGCTTCGGTGATGGCTATAGTGAGACTGCACAAATTGTATTCCGTGGTACGGAAGCCCTGTTGAACTATATGGAAGCTCAATATATGCGCGATGGAAGTTTGGACGCTTCTTCCCAGAATTACTGGAGAGCTATCCGTTCACGTGCAGGCGTAAGCACGGATTTCCAAGCTACTATCAATGCAACGGATATAAGCCAAGAAGCCGCAGGCGACTGGGGTGCTTATTCCAGTGGAAATCTTCTGTCCGACAGAACTCTGTATAACATCCGCCGTGAACGTCGTTGCGAATTTGTGGGCGAAGGTATGCGTTGGGACGACTTGGTGCGCTGGTGCGCTATGGATCAGTTGATTAATAATCCGTATATGCCGGAAGGCGTTAATTTCTGGACGAGCATGTATGAGACTGCTATCTATAACGAGATGCATGCAGTAATCACTTATGTTGAAGGTCCAACGAATCCGGATGCCAACATTTCTTCTAGCGAGGAAAGTGTATATGTCCGTCCGTATCGTATTAATTCCGGTAACAGTGTATTCGATGGTTACACATGGATGAATGCACACTATAATTCACCGCTTCCTATCCGTGAGATTCAATTGTTGTCACTGGATGAAAGTGTGGATAACTCTGTGCTCTATCAGACATGGGGATGGCCAACGCAATCTTCTATGCCGGCAGAACGATAAAGGATAAATGCTTATTAGTTTTATAAGTGAAAGCATGGATTTATTTATATATATATTACGGTTAATAGCTGTATTCATGTAGATTCATAAACGCTGCTTTTCCAGCATTTGGATCAAGATTTCCCCTGTCTCCGTGAGGCGATGGGGGATTTTTTTGTATGACTATCCTTTAGGTTTTCTAAACAGAGAATGAGAAACCTATATGAGCAAGCTCTTATGGCCGAGTATTATTGGATACTTGAGCATTTATCCTTGCTTCTGTGTCGGTTGAAGCATAGCATCCTTGCGTAAGCCGAATTGGGAAGAATGCTGACATTCATTTTTTTTGCTTGCCTGGTTGGAATAATAATGGGTCAACGTTTGCAAACTCGGCAAAATTCTGCTACTTTTGTCTGAAGAATCATAAAAGGAAGAGGACACTATGGGCAATTACATCCGTTTTGATTGGGCGATGAAACGTCTGCTTCGCAACAAGGTAAATTTTGGCGTGCTGGAAGGCTTGCTTACGACCTTGCTGGGCGAACGCATCGTTATCCGTAAGCTGCTGGAAAGCGAAAGCAATCAGGCAGATGAATTCGACAAGTATAACCGAGTGGATATCTTGGCCGAAAACAGTAAAGGCGAACTGATCCTGATAGAAGTGCAGAACAACAATGAGTACGCCTATTTCCAGCGTATGTTGTTCGGTGCATCCAAGCTTGTGACCGAGTACATCAACCGGGGGGAGGGTTACGATAAGGTGCGCAAAGTCTACAGCGTGAACATCGTCTATTTCTCGTTGGGACACGGTACTGATATTGTCTACCACGGGAAAACGGAATTCCGTGGCATCCACAACGGCGAACTGTTGGAACTGAGTCCTTTCCAGAAGCAAACCTTCAAGGTGGATGCAGTCAGCCAGCTCTATCCCGAATACTATATATTAAAGGTAAACGACTTCAATCAGGTGGCCAAAACCCCGTTGGAAGAATGGATTTATTATCTCAATACGGGTGACGTACCGGAAGGAGCATCAGCTCCCGGCTTGGAAGACGTGAAGGAGCGTCTGAAGTTGGATCGTATGACCAAGAACGAACTGAATGCTTATTATCGTCATTTGGACAATATTGTGATATTGCGTGACAACATCTTCACAGAACGTGCGGAAGGTCGTGCGGAAGGCCTGGCAGAAGGTCGTGCGGAAGGTCATGCGGAAGGCTTGGCAAAAGGTCGTGCGGAGGGCTTGGCGGAAGGTCGTGCAGAAGGTTTGGCGGAAGGTCGTGCAGAAGGTTTGGCGAAAGGTCGTACGGAAGGCTTGGCAGAAGGTCATGCAGAAGGCTTGGCGAAAGGTCGTACGGAGGGCTTGGCAGAAGGTATTGAACAGGCCAATCGGCAGAATGCCCGTAGCATGAAAGCCAAAGGAATCCCTGTAGATTTGATTGCGGAAATTACCGGCCTTTCCGTTCAGGAAATTAACAGCTTGAACTGAAGTCCTCAGTTGGGAGAATATCGGATGATTCCGAAAACTCAGTTGAGGGCGGGACTTTTCTTTTTTAGTTTTTATCTTTACACCCGAATAATTATGCAACTGCTATGATCAACCAACAACTCCTCCATCCCGATAGTATCATTGTTGTGGGCGCGTCGAACAACGTCCACAAACCCGGGGGTGCCTTGCTGCGCAACCTCTTGAATGGTAAATATGCCGGTATGCTCTATGCCGTCAATCCCAAGGAAACCGAGGTGCAGGGCGTGCATGCCTATCCCTCGGTGCAGGAAGTGCCGACGGCCGACCTGGCTGTATTGGCCATTCCCGCTGCCGCCTGTCCCGACGCCGTGGACGTGCTTGCCGGGAAAGGTGTCAAAGCCTTTATTATCCTCTCAGCCGGCTTTGGCGAAGAGACGCACGAGGGCGCTCTGCTGGAGGAACGTATCCTCCACACGGTCAACGAGCATGAGGCAGCCCTCATAGGTCCCAATTGCATAGGTTTGCTCACCACGTCCCACCACAGCGTATTCTCGCAACCCATTCCGCAACTGCATCCGCAGGGTGTGGATCTTATTTCCAGTTCGGGGGCTACGGCGGTGTTTATTCTGGAGAGCGCCGTCACCAAGGGGCTGCAGTTCAACTCCGTCTGGTCCGTGGGAAACGCCACGCAAATCGGCGTAGAAGATGTGCTGCAGTACCTGGACGAGCACTTTGATCCGGAACGAGACTCGCGCATCAAACTGTTGTACATCGAGAGCATCGGTGACCCAGACCGCTTGTTGTTCCATGCCTCGTCACTCATCCGCAAGGGATGCCGCATCGCCGCCATCAAGGCCGGCAGCAGCGAGAGCGGCAGCCGGGCGGCCTCGTCGCACACAGGAGCCATTGCCAGCAGCGATTCAGCAGTGGAGGCCTTATTCCGTAAGGCGGGCATCGTGCGTTGCTTTTCCCGTGAGGAACTGACCACCGTGGGCTGCATCTTCACCCTGCCTGAACTAAAGGGGCGCAACTTTGCTATCGTCACCCATGCCGGAGGTCCCGGTGTGATGCTGACCGACGCCCTGAGTAAAGGCGGGTTGAACGTCCCCAAACTGGAAGGCCCGTTGGTGGACGAACTGAAGGCGAAACTTTATCCAGGGGCCGCTGTGGGCAATCCCATCGACATCCTGGCTACGGGTACACCCGAACATCTGGCTCTTTGTCTGGATTATTGCGAAGAGAAGTTGGATAACATCGATGCCGTGCTGGCCATCTTTGGCACGCCGGGGCTGGTGACCATGTACAAGATGTACGACGTCCTGCACGAGAAGATGCAGCATTGCCGCAAGCCGATATTTCCCATCTTGCCTTCGGTCAATACGGCAGGAGCAGAAGTGGCCGACTTCCTGGCCAAAGGCCACGTGAACTTTGCCGACGAGGTGACCTTGGGTACAGCCTTGAGCCGGGTGCTCAATGCCCCGCGGCCGGCCAATAACGAGATTGAGTTGTTCGGTGTGGACGTACCGCGCATCCGGCGTATCATCGACTCCATTCAGGAGGACGGTTACATCCCGCCCTATCAGGTGCAGGCCTTGTTGCGTTCGGCCGGCATTCCGGTGGTGGAGGAGTTCGTGTCGGTCAAGAAAGACGAAGTGTTGGCTTTTGCGCGTCGCACGGGCTTTCCCGTTGTGGCCAAGGTGGTAGGCCCTGTGCACAAGTCGGACGTGGGCGGCGTGGTGCTGAACATCAAGACCGAGCAACATCTGGCCCTGGAGTTTGACCGTATGATGCAGATCCCCGGTGCGACGGCCGTCATGGTGCAGCCCATGCTGAAGGGCACGGAGTTGTTCATTGGTGCCAAGTACGAGGAGAGATTTGGTCACGTGGTGCTCTGCGGGCTGGGCGGCATCTTCGTGGAGGTGCTGAAGGACGTGTCGTCCGGTCTTGCCCCGCTGAGCTACGAAGAGGCTTACTCCATGATCCGTTCCCTGCGTGCCTATAAGATTATTAAGGGTACGCGCGGACAGAAGGGCGTCAATGAGGATAAGTTTGCCGAGATTATAGTCCGTCTCTCTACCCTGCTTCGTTTCGCGACGGAGATAAAGGAGATGGATATCAATCCCCTGCTGGCCACGGAGAAGAATGTCATAGCCGTAGATGCCCGCATACGCATCGAGAAGGGGAAGGAATAAGAAGAGTAGCCGGTTACCGCCTTCGTCACATCTAGCGATGCTTTGGCACCTTTAAAACCAACGTTATAACTTTATGAGGAAAAAATAGAAATGCTGCAGATTTCAGATTTGCAGCATTTCTATTTAAGCAGATGTTTATATTAAGGAGTTAAGAAGTTAAGGAGTTATCACTCCGCTACGCTCCCGTCAGGAGTTAAGCCGATAGTAAGTCAATGAGAACCGTATACACAGAGGTATTGGCTTAACTACTTAACTCCTTAACTCCTCAAAAGATAATATCAACCCGTTGGCGGAATTAATTGGGGCATGAAACCCACGGGCGGAGATATCTTCGGGCCAAGACAGAGATATCTTCGGACAAGGACGGAGATATCTCTGGACAAAAGCGGAGATATCCGCCCGCAAAGCCGTACAATGACCGACAGATAAAGTGCATATTGGTTATAATTCCGCCAACGGGTAATATCATTTAATTCTTGCGACTTACTTATAAGGTAAAAAAGAGGGGGCTAAAGCTGTCCAAGGGTATCCCTCTTTATGAAAGGGTTTTCACAGGCCGACGATAGGGCTTTGACTTACCTCGTCGCCCAGTCCTCCCGGTCGAGGTTGCGGTAGCCGATGGCTTCCGCCAGATGTCCGGGACGTATGTTCTCCGTGCCTTCCAGGTCGGCGATGGTGCGGGCCACTTTGAGAATGCGGTCGTAGGCGCGGGCGGAGAGGTTCAGGCGGGTCATGGCTGCTTTCAACAAGGCGAGTCCGGCCTCGTCCGGTCGGGCATAACGGGCCAGCATACGGCTGTTCATCTGCGCGTTACAGTAGATGCCGGGTTCGGTGGCATAGCGTTCCTCTTGTATGCGGCGGGCGTGTATCACCCGTTCGCGGATGACGGCACTGGGTTCTCCCGGCCGGGCATCGGCCATTTTTTCGAAAGGAAGTGGCGTGACCTCGATTTGCAGGTCGATGCGGTCCAGCAGGGGGCCGGAGATACGGTTGAGGTAGCGCTGCACTTGTCCGGGCGTGCAGACACAAGGCTTGGTAGGATGATTGTAGTAGCCACAAGGGCAGGGGTTCATGGAGGCTACCAGCATGAAACTGGCCGGATAGTCCACGCTATACTTGGCGCGGGCAACGGTGATCTTGCGGTCCTCCAGCGGCTGACGGAGTACCTCCAACACGTTGCGGTTGAATTCCGGCAATTCGTCGAGAAAGAGGATGCCGTTGTGTGCCAGACTGATTTCGCCCGGTTGCGGGTTGGCTCCTCCGCCTGTCATGGCAACGTTGGAGATGGTGTGGTGTGGAGCGCGGAAAGGACGGATGGAGATGAGGCCGCTCTCGCTGCCCAGTTTGCCTGCCACGGAGTGTATCTTGGTCGTTTCCAGGCTTTCGCCCAGCGACAGTGGCGGCAGGATGGAGGGCAGCCGCTTGGCCAGCATGGACTTGCCGCTGCCCGGGGCGCCGATAAGCAGGATATTGTGTCCGCCGGCTGCTGCTACTTCGAGGGCGCGTTTCACATTCTCCTGCCCCTTGACCTCGGCGAAATCATAGTCGAACGTGCTTTGCCGGGCGAAAAAATCCTCGCGGGTATTGACTACTGTCGGCTCCAGCGTTCGTTTCCCTTCGAAAAACTCCACAACTTCCCGTATGTTTTCTGCACCGTAGACTTTCAGGCGGTTGACTACGGCCGCTTCGCGGGCATTGGCACGGGGGATAATCATTCCTTCAAATCCCAGTTCGCGTGCCTTGATGGCGATGGGCAGCACCCCTTTGATGGGTTGCAGTGTGCCGTCCAGGCTCAGTTCGCCCATCAGCAGGTAGCGGGACAGACGCTCTTCTGCATCGCGGATGACTTCGGTCGCGGCCAGCATTCCGACGGCCAGGGGCAGGTCATAGGCCGAACCTTCCTTGCGGATGTCGGCCGGAGCCATGTTGATGACCAGATTTGTCTGAGGAATGCGCAGCCCGTTGGTTTGCAGGGCGGAGAGGATGCGCCGGTAGCTTTCCTTGACCGCTGCGTCGGGCAGGCCCACGAGGTAGAACATGCAGCCTCGTGTACTGTTCATTTCCATGGTGATAAGGGTGGCGTCGATGCCGATGAGGGCCGCGCCGTAGACTTTGATTAACATAGGTTGATGGGGGTAGTGTATTTATTCTTCTTCTATTTTCTCTTTCACCTCGTCCGGAGTCAGGTTGATGCCCATGATGCGTCCCTTGGAATTGACCAGTATGTTGGAAGGCAATCCGGTGATATTCAGCCGTTTCACGGCGTCCGTTTCCCATCCTTTCAGGTCGCAGGCTTGTGTCCAGTCGAGTCCGTCGTGGCGGATGGCATCCTGCCACGCCTGGCGGTCCATATCGAGCGATATGCCCAGCAGGGCGAGTTTCTGCTCCTTCTTCAGCGATTCGTACAGCGGGCGCAGGTCCTCCTTGTTGGACTGACGGCTGGCGGCATCCCACGAGGCCCAGAAGTGAATCAGCAGGTATTGGTTCTTGAAGGCGTTGCGGCTTATCTTTTTGCCTTCGGTGTCCGTCACCTGAAAGAAGGGCAGGTTGCGTCCTTCGGTCAGTTTCTTGGATTCCTCCAGGAAGTCCAGCAGGGTGGTCATGTCAGGGCGGTCCTTCACTTCGCCAGTCAAAGGGTCGGACAGTTCCTCAATGAGTTTGTAATCGGGGTCCGGCTGTTGGAGGAAATATTTTTCCAGCACGTAAATGCTGGCAGCCGAAGCGGGATGCGAGCGGATGAAAGCAGCCGCTTTCTTTTGCATGGCGGTCGCGGAGGGGTTGTCCAGGGCGGCCAGTTCCTCGCGGAAGGCAGTCAGTTCGTCATTCACCGGGCTGCCTGTCACCCGCAGTGCGGACAGGTTGTCGGCCGATCCGCTGATGGTGATCCGCTCGTGGCGGTCGGCATACAGCGGACATTCCGTCCCGTCGCTGAAAATCAGGTATACGCCAATCAATGTATCCACGGACAATGTGTCCGAGAATTTGTCGTTTTGTACCGTCAGGGTATCGAGGTGACCGAAGAGGCGGTCCATCCCGCACACCAGGATGGTGTCATTGCCCAGTCCCTTGATTTCACCGCTCAGGCGGACGGCGTCGGTGGTCTGTTTCTTTTCGCAAGCTGACACCAGCAGCAGGGTGGCCAGCAGGCAGAAGATTATGTGGAGCTGTTTCATTGTCGCAAGTCTGGATGAGGGTTTATAATCGTCTGCGAATGTACGTCTTTTTGCTGTGATAAGAAAGAATTCCCGGTTTTATTTCGTCCGGGTGGCGGCTACATGGGTGGAAAACGCTGTATTCGCGGCGGCACTCTTCCAGATTTTCCGGCTTGATGCAGGAAACCTCTGCTGTTTGGAGTGGCCGGGATTCCCGATTCTATACAGATTTGTTTCATAGCTTTGTGCCATGTATGAATCCCTGACCGATAGTCCGAGGAATAAGAAACTGTGCTTCTGTCTGTGTATGGCGTTGTTGGCTGCCTTTGTGATGGCGGAGAAACTGCGCGCGCAACGCCCCGATTTTACGACCTGGCTCAACGTGGGAGCCGAGTATGAACTGAAAAAATCGGGCTTCACGCTGGAGAGCGGCCTGGAATGGCGCACCAAAGACCATTTCCGGCAGACCGACCGCGTGGGCTGGAACGTGGACGGCAGTTACCAACTGCTGCCCTGGCTCAAGGTGGGCATGGGCTACGAGCTGCACCTGCGCAACCTGGACGAGGAGGAATGGGGCTTCCGTCATCGCTACAAGCTGCAAGCCACTCTCTCCACCCGTGTGTGGAGCCGCCTCAAGGTGTCGCTGCGCGAGAAGTTTCAGCACACGCTGGACGGGGACGAGGAGAACGAACTGCGCCTGCGCACCCGCCTCAAACTGGCCTACGACGTGCCCCGCAGCGGCCTGGAGCCTTACGTCTCGGTGGAGATGTACAACGGTCTGGCCCGCGGCGAACATTTCGACGTGACCCGTATGCGTTATCGCGGCGGATTGGAGTTCCCCGTCATCGGGCGTTGGGAAGGTGAACTGTTTTATATTTACCAGGACGAGCCGGACAAGTCGAAGCACGTCCTGGGAGTGGGGTGCGTCTATAAATTCTGAGGCTTACAGCCTTTGCAGGTCGTCTGCCGCCGCCGGCTTCCCCTGATATGCCTTGGCCTTTGCCCGGAAGCGGTAGCTCACCGTCAGCAGGAAACGCCGCGAGTCGGGCCGAGTCTGCCGTTCGTAGTTCAGGCGCGAACCGAACAGTTGCGTATTGACGCGCCGCGTATTCCACAAGTCCTGTCCCTGGAGCGACAGCGTCAGCCGTCCGTCCAGCCATGAGCGGCGCACTGCCGCGTCCATGCCCCACAGGCGGTCGATGCGTGCCGTCCCTTGGTCGCCCCGGGTCTGTGCCGAGGCATCCAGCGAGAGCATCCATCCGCCCGGCAGCGTCCAGTTGTTGCGCCACACGACGTAGACCGATGCCCGGTTCAGCCGCCGGCGTACGCCCTCGTTCATCACACTGAAAAACGGCTGCGTGAAGAGCGCTCCCCACGTCGGCTCCCAGCACCCTATCTTCGGCGAGGCGAACAAGGAAACGTCCAGCGTTTCCAGCCTCGGATAGTTGGCCGATGAGAACAGCACCACGTCCGCATCGCCCTCGTAGTCCCGCGACTGAAACTCTATCGCGTTCCGCCGCCGCGTGTAGCTCACGCTGCCTTGGAGCCACTGCCACAGCAGCAGCAACTGCACGTTGTGCACCGTCTCCGGTTGGAGCAGGGGATTACCACCCTCGTATATATACCGGTTGTTGTAGTTCATCGAACTGCGGAGTTGCATGAAGCTCGGCCGGGTGGTCTTGGCCGTGTAGCTCAGGCTGGCCTGCACCTTGCCCAAGGGGAAGTCCGCGGAGAGTGTGGGCAGCCAGTCGTCGTAGGTGCGGCTCTGTTCGGGCACGAGGATGCCTTGCTCGTAGTAGCGCGAACGGGCGTGTTCGTAGCGCAGGCCGGCAGATGCGCTCACCTTTCCCACGTTCAGCACATACTGCGCGAAGGCGGCCGTCTTCCGCTCGTCGATGCGGCTGTCCGTGGTGGGCAACAGGTCTTGCGGGTTCAGGAAGCGGTCGCGGCGGCGGATGAAGGTGTGGTCCGCGCCCAGCTTCACGGTGCCCCGTCCCAGCGGATGGCTCACGATGAGCTTGGCGGCGAAGAGCCGGTTGCGCGAACGGTTGCGGCTGTCAATCTCCTGCTCCGTGCCGTCGTCGTGCATCTCGTGTGCCTGCTGCGTGTCCAGGCTGCTGCCGATGAGGGCATCGGCGGTCAGGTCGATGTGCCAGTCCTTCGCGTCGCCCTGGTAATAGGCATTCAGCTGGTGCGACGTGTTCTGCATCAGGTTGTGCGACGTCTTGTCCGTCCGTTCCTCCGGCGTGCCGTCGGGCTGCATGGTGGCATACCACGAGTCGAACGCCATCCGCAGGTCGGGCGTGCGGAAGAATTGGTACGACGCCCCCACGCTGTGCCGCGGGTTGAACGCATAGTCCACGCTGGCCGAGGCGCCCAGCGAGTGCCCCTTCATCCGGCGGTCGAACGCGTCGCGCACGTCGCGTGTCTGTCCTTCGCCGTCGGCGGGCGAGATGAGGTAGCGTGCGTCCCGTCCCATCCGTTCCTGATTCAGGTAGCCATAGGCCGAAGCCTGCACGGACAGGCCGCCGCGCTGGTAGTTCACGCCTGCTTGCTCGGCGTGTCCCGGGCGTCGCCCCTGCGTCAGGGCCAGGCGCACGTTGCCGCCCCAGCCATCGTCCCGTCCCCGGATGGTGCGGATGCGGATGACGGCTTTCACTTCGGCGTCGTATTCCGGGCCGGGATTGGTGATAAGCTCCACGCGGTCGATGTCGGCAGCATTCAGCCGGAGCAACTCCGTCACGTCTTGCAACTGTCTGTTGTCTATATAGATAAGTGGCGTCCCCTTGCCGAAGACCGTGAAGCCTTCTTCGGCCGAACCGCGCATGCCGGGCAGGCGCGCCAGGACGTCGGCGGCTGTCTCCAGCCGTGCCAACAGGCTGTGGCGCACGTCGGTCTCCAGCGTGCCGCCCTGTTTCAGCCGGTACTGCGGGCGGCGGGCAGTAATGACGGTTTCGTCCAGCGCCATCGAAACCGCCTGGAGCGTGCAGGTGATGCTGCCCTGTCCGTCGGTGGGTTGGAGCAGGGTCTCGTAGCCCACGCACGACACCTGGAGGAGGTAGCGTCCCGGCGAGGCGGGAGAGAGGGCGAAGCTGCCGTCTGCGCGGCTGCATGTGCCTTGCAGGAAGGTGGAGTCTGCGGCACTGAGCAGGACGACGTTGGCCAGTTCGACGGGCGTGCCTTCGGTGGTCTGCACCCGTCCGTGCAGGGCAGGTATGCTGTCGGTAGGGGTCGGAAGGGGCTGGGCTGTGAGTAGGCCTCCTGCCGTCAGCATCAGGAGGCAGCCCAAGCAAAGTTGTCTGAGCATGTTTTCGCGTCTTTTGGGTTTACGGCGCGAAGGTAGGAAAGCGTTGGCCGACGGGCGGAAACAAAAGGCTGACACTTGCCTGACATTTGTCTGACAACCGTCTGACAGCGGCACATCAGCCTGTGGCAGAGTGGATTATTCGCAGACTTCGAGCACGTAGGCCCGGCCGCGGTCGCTGCTGATGCGCAGGTTGCTATGGGCCTCCAGGATGGGTTTGAGCCGTCGTATCAGGGTGTAGAGCGTTTCGTCGGCATT
>DHKFC23501__coassemble_1331_pt1 | contig 18043 bp, 11 predicted proteins | sample DHKFC23501__metabat2_low_PE_030 | metagenome-assembled genome bin DHKFC23501
CCATCACCAAGAAAAAAGTGACCAGCAAGACCAAGCTGAAGCTGAAAGCAGCCGTAGGCGGCGGATGGGCCATCTCCATCAAGGAAATCAAATAAATGCAGATTGAGTAAGGTAAAAAGATTGATAGCAGGTTTTCAGTAGGTATTTCTATAGTGATTAGTGATTAACGATAAGTGGTTAGCCAGATACTCATCACTAAACGCTAAGCACTAATCACTTCATCAGAACCAATCACTTTAACTTAATACAAACTTCAATTCAACTATCATGAAAGGAAAAATTCTAAGAAGTTCAGGCAAGTTCCTCCTCCTATGGGTGGTGGGTATCTTGCTATCCGTGCAAGCCTTTGCCCAGAGCATGACGGTCAAAGGCATTGTGAAGGATAACACCGGCTTCGGTGTTATCGGTGCGAGTGTCCAGATCAAGGGCACAACCAAGGGCGCGATTACCGACTTGGACGGCAATTTCACCTTCGAAGCCAACAAGGGCGACATCATCGTCATCAGCTACATCGGCTATAAGACGCAAGAGTTGCCCGCCGCAGAGAACATGAACGTGATTTTGGAGGAAGACACCGAGATGCTGGATGAGGTCGTTGTCATCGGCTACGGTTCGGTGAAAAAGAGCGACCTGAGCGGTTCGGTAGTAGCCATCGAAGCTGAAGAAATCAACCGTGGCGCCGTGACTTCCCCGCAGGAACTGATGCAGGGCAAGGTGCCGGGACTCAGCGTGACAAGCGGCGACGGCGGCCCGGGTTCCGGCTCTACCATCCGCATCCGTAGCGGCGCGTCGCTGAATGCCAGCAACGACCCGTTGATCGTCATCGACGGTGTGCCCGTATCCAACGATGCAGCCCCCGGAACGCCCAACGCTTTGGCCACCATCAACCCGAACGACATCGCTACGTTCACCGTGTTGAAGGACGCCTCGGCCACGGCCATCTACGGTTCGCGTGCATCAAACGGTGTCATCATCATCACTACGAAAAAAGGTGCAGAGGGTAAAATCAAAGTGACGTACAACAGTACTTACTCTTTCAAAGACCCCTACAAGCGCGTCAACGTGATGGATGGCAACGAATTCCGTCAGACCATGCTCAGCCAATATGCCGGCACGGATGTGTACAGCACCATTGAAAACAACCTGAACATGTACCCCGATGTTTCTACCGACTGGCAGGATGAAATCTACCAGGCCGGCTTGGGCACAGACCAGAACATTGCCGTATCGGGCAAGGCCGGTTTCCTGCCTTTCCGCGTATCTTTCGGCTACAACAAGGAACGCGGTACGCTGAAGACCTCTGACTACGAACGCTACACGGGCGCCATCAACCTCAGCCCGAAGTTCTTCGATGACCACCTGAGCGTGGACATCAACGTGAAGGGTACCATCAACAACAACCGTTTCGCCGACTCCGGCGCCGTGGGTGCAGCCGTTTATTACGACCCCACCAAACCGGTTTATGCCCAAGGAAACTATACGGAAGGCCTGAACGGCTATAACGGACTCTACGGCCACACCAATACCGTCTACGACAACGATGGCAACATCTCCGGCTACAGACCGGACGACAATGCGGCTGTCAACCCCTTGGCCCTGCTCTTGGACGTGAACAACCAGGGAACGACCAAGCGTAGCCTGGGCAACATCCAGCTGGACTATAAGATACACGGATTCGAAGACCTGCGCCTCAACCTGAACCTGGGTTACGACGTAGCCAAGACGACGGGCGACAACTATGTGAACTCGGGCTCTTACCAGGCAGCCAAGGACACCGACTTCCCCGGCTTGGGTCAGGGCGGTTCGTGGAGCAACCTGCGCCGCAACCACCTGTTGGACTTCTATGCAAATTATGTACACTACTTCGAGCCCATCAAGAGCAACGTAGACCTGATGGTGGGTTACTCCTGGCAGCACTTCTACTACAGCGACTTCACGCAGCAGAAGTCAAACGTCACCACCAGTGCCACTTCCGCCCCCGCAGGCTGGACGTGGAACGAAGGCGAAAGCCGCTACTTCCGCGACGACAGCCAGCGCAACCCGTGGGAGAACTACCTGGTATCTTTCTTCGGACGTTTGAACTACAACCTGATGGACCGTTACCTGCTGACGGCTACCCTCCGTCGGGACGGTTCCTCCCGCTTCAGCGAGAACAACCGTTGGGGTATGTTCCCCTCTGTAGCCCTGGCTTGGAGCATCATCAACGAAAAGTTCATGGATAACACCCGCGACGTGCTGTCCAACCTGAAACTCCGTCTCGGTTACGGTGTCACCGGCCAGCAAGACATAGGTGACTACATGTACCTGACCAAATACGTATTCAGCACGAACAACAATACGCAATACCCTCCACAGAATGGCTCAAGCTATAACTATCTGCTGAAGCCCGACGGCTACAGCCCCGACCTGAAATGGGAAGAGACGCACACGTACAACGTGGCTGTGGACTACGGTTTCCTGAACAACCGCATCAACGGTAGCTTGGAATTCTATGTGAAGAAGACGAAAGACCTGTTGAACACAGTCAGCGCCCCCGCCGGCACGAACTTCACCAACCAGATTACCGCCAACGTGGGCGAGATGGAGAACAAGGGCGTTGAATTCAACATCAATGCCGTAGCCATCCAGACGAAAGACTTCTCCTGGACCATCGGTTACAACGTGACATGGAACGACAGCGAAATCACGAAGCTGACCGCCAACTACAACCCCGATTATGAAGGCATCGTGGCCTCTACCGTAAGTTTCGGTACGAACACGCCCGTGGCCAGACACCAGGTGGGACATGCGCCTTACACTTTCTGGCTCTTCGAACAAGTGTATGACGAGAACGGCAAACCCATACAGGGTGCCATTGTGGACCGCAACGGCAACGGTTCCATCGACGACGGCGACCGTTACTTCACCGGCAAGAGCCCGCTGGCAGACGTCTACATGGGCTTCAGCTCGCAATTCCAATGGAAGAACTGGGACCTCGGCTTCAATCTCCGCGCCAGCCTGGGCAACTACGCTTTCAACTCACAGACTGCCGAACACGGCACCTACGCCAACTACGGCGGCTTGGGTACACTGGGTAATCACAACAAGGAAGCCCTGGAACAGACCGGCGGATTCCGCTATACCCATACCAGCGTGGAAAGCCAGCTGACCGACCTCTACCTGGAGAACGCCTCTTACCTGAAGATGGACAACATCACACTGGGTTACTCGTTCGACAAGTTCTTCACCGAAAAGCTGTCGGGCCGCATCAGCTTCAGCGTACAGAACGTGTTCACCGTTACGAAATACTCCGGCATCGACCCCGAAATTCCGGGCGTGAACGGCGTAGACGGCAATATGTGGCCGCGTCCCCGCACCTATACTTTAGGACTGAATCTTAACTTTTAATACACATTAGACCATTATGAAACTGAAATATATTACAGCATCCTTACTGGCAGCCGGACTGGTTACTTTCAGCGGCTGCGTAAACGATCTCGACGTATTCCCGTTGGATCCGGACGTGGTGACTTCCGACAAGGCTTACAGCACGGCCGAAAGCTACACCCAGGCATTGAACAAGATTTATTCCGTATGGGCGCTCTCCGGACAAGACGGCGCAGGCTCTTCCGACATCAACGGCCTGGATCCCGGCAACACCGTGATGCTGCGCTGCTGGTTCACCCTGCAGACCTGCCCCACCGACGAGACCAAGAACGCTTGGGGCGACGCATGGGTATCGTCCATGAACTCCATCACGTGGACCACGGCACAGGTGGAATCCATCGAAGGCTCTTACCAGCGCGGCATGTACATCGTGGCCCTGGTGAACGACTTCATGAAGAACATCGGCAACGCGCCGAGCGAAATCAACCAGGCACAGTATGCCGCCGAGGCACGATTCTGCCGCGCACTGGCCTACTACTCGCTGATGGACCTGTTCGGACGCCCGCCCTTCATCACGGAAGACAACTATTCGCTGAACCCCGGACAGCTGGAGACACGCGCCGACTACTTCAACTGGATCGAGAGCGAACTGCTGGACATCTATGACGACCTGCCCACACAAGCCGAATACGGACACGCCGGAAAGGCTGCCGTGGACGCACTGCTGTCGCGCATGTACCTCAATGCCGAGGTCTACACGGGCACGCCCCGTTATGACGACTGCATCACGCGCTGCAACAACGTCATCAACGCCGGCTACAGCCTGGCCGACAACTACGCCGAGCTGTTCATGGCCAACAACGGCGAGAACGCCAATGCTAGCCGCGAAATCATCTTCCCCATCTGCGCAGACGGCGAGACGACCCAGTCCTACGGCATCGGCGCCATCATCCTGGGTACACGTGCCAGCTCTCCGGAACGGGCCAGCGGCATCGGTTCCGGTTGGGCAGGCTTCCGTGCCACGGGCAACCTGGTGCGCGTGTTCGAATTCCCGAGCGATGACGAAAGCACATGGACCGATGAAAATATCCTGGACAAGCGCGGCATCTTCTATAGCGGTACCAAAGCTGTGGACATTACCACGTCCTACGCCACGTTCGACACGCAGGGATGGTCGGTCTACAAGTTCACCAACCTGAACAGCGACGGCACTGCCGGCAAGAACGAGACCTTCCCCGACACGGACTTCCCCCTCTTCCGCTTGGGTGAAATCTACCTGAACTATGCCGAGGCAGTGGCTCGCGGCGGACAGGGCGGCAGCACGGAACAGGCCGTGAACTACATCAACGCACTGCGTGAACGCGGCTACGGCGACAGCAGCCACAACATCAGCAGCAGCTGGCTGACGGCCAGTGCCAATGTGGGCGGCACGACCACCAGCGTACAATACGGCAACCTGCTGAACGAACGCCAGCGCGAGATGTACTTCGAGTGCACGCGCCGCACGGACCTCATCCGCTACGGCCTGTTCACCTCGGGCAGCTACCTGTGGGTGGAAAAGGGCGGCACGCCCACCGGCGTGGCCGTGGACGACCACTACAACCTCTACCCCATCCCGACTACGGACCTGAGCGTGAACGGCAGCCTGGAACAGAACCCGGGTTATTAATTCATTCATTAATCTTATCTAAAAGAGAATATAGTTATGAAGAAACTACTTAATTATATACCTGTATTGGGGGTTGCCATGGCCTTCGCGGCCTGCGAGAGCGACCTCGACGGGACGACGTTCAATGCGCAAACGGCTCAACCCGCTGTATTGAACACACCGTCAACGACAAATATCGTATTGGAAGCAGCCAATGCCAGCGACGTGGCCGTCAGCCTCTCGTGGGAGAAGTCCGACTTCGGCTACAGCGCCATCTCCACGACCAACATCGACTTTGACCTGGCCGGCAATAACTTCGCCAACGCCCGCCAGCTGGCAGCAGTGACCACCGCTACCTCGCAAGACATCACGGTGGGCGACTTGAACTCTGCCGTCATCAACCTGCTGAACGATTATGGCATCGAAGAGGATTTCAGCGCACGCGATTACGAAATCCGCCTGTCGTCCTCCATATCGCAGGCAGCAGACACGTTGTATTCCAACGTGATCACGCTGAACATCACGCCGTATAGCATGGATGTGCAGTATCCGAAACTGTGGGTTGTGGGTAAATACTGCGATTGGAACCACGGCAACAGCCAATTCCTCTACTCCGCCAACTTCGATGACAACTATGCCGGCATGATTTACTTCAACGGCCTGGCCAACGTAGAAGGCTGGAAACTGACTCCCGCCGGTGACTGGAATAACGGTGAATGGGGCATGAGCGGAACGCCCGCAGCCGAAGCTCCGACCCAGACATTGGTGACAAGCGGAGGCGGCAACATCACGACCTATTCGCACAACAGCTACTACATCGAGTTTAACACCACGACTTGTGAGTTGAAGGTTTCCCAAGCCTACGACTCTTGGGGCATCGTCGGCAACCACAACGGCTGGGGCTCGGGCGACACCCCGATGACGCTGGGCCAGGAGACTGACGCCGCAGGCAACGTGCAGCACTTCCTGACCGCCACCATGCACATGGATGCCAACAACACCTGGAAGATTCGTCCCGACGAGAAGTGGGAGAACGACAAAGGTCCCGGCCAGCTGAAGTATGAAGGCGACGTGGCCGACAACGGCGACGGCAACTTCATCGCCACGGAAGCCGGCGAATACACCATCAAGTGGTACTTCAACAAGGTGGAACAATCGCTGGTTGTCACTCGCAACTGATTAATCCTGTAACTCCCTTACAGGAGTCTGAATGACTGAGGCTGCCGCCCGGCAAAACACGGACGGCGGCCTTTTCTTTTACAAGAATGTCCGTCATATATGCCATGAGCCATACATACATTGGTTCCAGTACGGATGGAACCAAGTTCCAGTACGGATGGAACCAAGTTCCAGTACGGATGGAACTAAGTTCCAGTACGGACGGAACCAAGTTCCAGTACGGATGGAACCCAACAAAGTCCTTCTGTCAAGCGTGCTCTTGGCATTTGATAGATATTCACCAAGTTAAATGAAGCAATGACATGAACACCATTTTCAAACATCTCCTTACCTGGCTTCTCTGCGGAAGCCTATTGCTCCTGACATTCGCCGCATGCAGCGACGACACCCCCGTCACCCCGCCCGACAATCCATCCGGCAGCGGAGAAGACGACAACACCGAATGGGCCGCCGTCAGCCCCGCGCCCGACGACTGGGACGAACAGCGGCGTGCCGGCATCACCTACCAGCTGCTGGTCTACTCCTTCGCCGACAGCGACGGCGACGGCTGGGGCGACCTGCAAGGAGTGACCGACAAGCTGGACTACCTGCAACAGTTGGGCGTCAGTGCCTTGTGGCTCTCGCCCATCCACCCCGCCATGTCCTACCACGGCTATGACGTGACGGACTACACCGCCGTCAACCCGCGCCTGGGCACGCTGGCCGACCTGGACCGCCTGCTAACGGAGGCACACAACCGGGACATCAAGATTTACCTGGACTACGTGCTGAACCACACGGGCAAGGACCACCCCTGGTTCCTCGCCGCCAAAGCGTCGGAAGACAATGAATACCGCGACTACTACACCTTCTCGCAAGACCCCGCCGCGGACATCGCCGCCGGACGCCTCCCGATGATAGCCAGCGAGGGCGCGGGCGGCTACAACGCGGGCGAGTGGTTCAACGTCTCCGGCACAGCGGACGAGGTGGCAGGCGTCTACACCTTCACCCTGGACTGGAGCGACCCGGACAGCCCCACCGTGACCGTCACGCCGGGCGAGACCGCCGATGCTGACAATCCGGACGCCTCGACCGACGGCGCCAAATACCTCTACTACGGCGACGGCGTCTGCAAGAAATTCTACGACCAGGGCGACGGGACCTACCGGCTGACCGTGGACTTCGCCTCATCGTGGGGCTTCCTCATACGCACCAGCAACACGTCGTGGGACAATGGCACGAAGTACGGCGCGCCCTCCTCGTCGGACAAGGTGACGCTGGGCGAACCCTTCGCCCTGGACAACACCACGGCGGCGGATATCCTCTTCGACACCCAGGTGCAGTGGAAGTACCATTCGGCCTTCCAGACCGACTGGTTCGCCGACCTCAACTACGGTCCTGCCGACCAATGCGCCTCGTCGCCCGCCTACCAGGCCATCGCCTCCGCCGCCCGCGGATGGGTAGAACGCGGCGTGGACGGATTCCGCCTGGATGCCGTGAAGCACATCTACCACAATGCCACATCGGACGAGAACCCGCGCTTCCTCGCCACGTTCTATGACGACATGAACACGGCCTACCACGCCCAAGGCCATGCGGACGACATCTACATGGTGGGCGAAGTCCTGAGCGAGCACAACGAAGTGGCCCCCTACTACGCCGGCCTGCCCGCCCTGTTTGAGTTCTCCTTCTGGTACCGCCTGGAGTGGGCCATCAATAACGGCACCGGACGCTACCTGGCCAACGACCTGCTGGGCTACCGCCAGGAATACGCCGCCGTGCGCCCCGACTACATCGCCGCCACCAAGCTGACCAACCACGACGAAGACCGCGCCGCCTCCCTGCTGGGACGCAATGCCGACAAATGCCGCCTGGCAGCCGCCGTGCTGCTCACCGCGCAAGGCACACCTTATATATATTATGGAGAAGAGCTGGGCCTGTTCGGCACGAAGGGCAACGGCGACGAATACGTGCGCGGCCCGATGCTGTGGGGCGACAACTATACGACGTCCTACACGGACAAGATAGACCCTCAGGTGGAAGCCGAAGTGCCCTCCGTCAGCGCGCAGCAAAACGACAATGCCTCCCTGCTGGCCACTTATCTCGACTTCATCCGCCTGCGCAACACCTACCCCGCCCTGGCCACGGGCACGATGTCCAAACACCCGGTGTACAACGAGACGAACGAAGAGTATAATTCACTGGCTGCCTGGTACATGACGCAAGATGACCAACAGATACTGGTAATACACAACTTCGGCGATTCGGCCATCGAACTGCCCCTGACAGACACCGTGCAGAAGGCCATTGCCACCCAGGGCACCGTAGAACAGTCTACGCAGGATGACGGCACGGAACAATTGCGCCTGGGCGCCTACTCATCCGTGGTATACCTGCTGTAGCTTTGCTTGGCAGCCATTACCGTTTATAAGTGCAAATAGGAAATATCCAATTACGAAACTATGTTATAAAACATAAGAAAGAGGCCCGAAAGCTTTGCAGATTCCAGAAGAATACATACCTTTGCATCGCAGTTGGGAAATTGCACAAGATACTAAAGTATTTTTCATAGGCTAAAATTGGATTAATAGGTAATTAGGTAAAGATTGAAGTTTTCAAATTAGGTAATTGAAGTTTGTTTTTAAAGGTAAAAGTAAAGATTGATTTTAGGTAACATTTGGATGTAAAAAAGAAAAGTTTTCGGGCTTTTCTACAGAGGACGAGGGGTTCGTGAGAACTTACTCGTTTTTTGTTGTCCATTCAAGCCAGGCCGACTTGGGGGACTTGGCAGATTTCGGATGGTTACGTTCAAATGCTTACGACCGTTTAGGCTATTTGCAAAGAATCATTTTAAACTTTGCTACTTTAGGACGATTGGGGATATTCATGAAAAAGAAATCCGCTTTGCCGGGCATTTGCCCGCGAAAGCGGATTTCTTTTTTAAAGGATAAGCCGTCCCTGTGGAAAGAGAGGGACAGCGAAGTTTATTTTACTTCCGGTAGCACGCCTGGTCTTCTTTCTGGAAACCTTGGATGAAGCGGTTGTGCTTCTCTATTTCGGCTTCGGCATAATTCACGTAAACCTTGGCAGACTGGGCGAACAACTCCGGCGCACGGGTGGCGTCCTGGATGATGAGGTGGCTCATCACGCAGACGGCGGCCATTTCGTAGAGGCGGCGGGCCATCAGGTCGTGCAGTTCCTGGTCGGCAGCTTCCTTCACCAGGTTGGTGCAGGCCTCGAACTTGTCGGTCATGGCCTTCACACGCTCCAGCAAGGGTTTCATCTCGTCCGAGCAAGCGATTTGTTCATAGTCCCGCAGGGTGGCCAGGTAAGCGCCGTTGGTCACATAGCGGATGGCAGCCACGGTCTGCAATTGTGTGGTGCCTTCGTAGATGCTGGTGATACGGGCATCGCGGTAGATGCGCTGGCAGGCATATTCCAGCATGAAGCCGCTGCCGCCATGCACCTGGATGCAGTCGTAGGCATTCTGGTTGGCATATTCCGAATTCATGCCTTTGGCCAGCGGAGTGAAGGCATCGGCCAATTTTGCATACTTCTTCTGTTCCTGGCGTTCCTCGGGCGTCAATTTGCGTTCACGTGCAATGTCGTCCAAGGCTTTGTAGATGTCTACGTAGCGGGCCGTCTGGTAGAGCAGGGCGCGTCCGGCATCCAGTTTTGCCTTGATGGTGCTGAGCATGTCATACACGGCGGGGAACTCGATGATGGCCTTGCCAAACTGTTTGCGGTCCTTTGCGTAGGCCAGTGCCTCGTTGTAGGCGGCTTGGCTCAGGCCGACACTCTGTGCGGCAATGCCCAGGCGGGCACCGTTCATCAGAGCCATTACATACTTGATAAGGCCCAGCTTGCGGTCGCCGCAAAGTTCGGCACGGGCGTTCTTGTACACCAGTTCGCACGTGGGCGAACCATGTATGCCCAGCTTGTTCTCGATGCGGCGCACGTTGACGCCTCCGTCGCGCTTGTCGTAGATGAACATGGACAGGCCGCGTCCGTCGCGGGTACCTTCTTCGCTACGTGCCAGGACGAGGTGCAGGTCAGCGTCACCGTTGGTGATGAAGCGCTTCACGCCGTTCAGGCGCCAGCAGTTGTTGGCTTCGTCATAGGTAGCCTTCAGCATCACACTTTGCAGGTCGGAGCCGGCATCGGGTTCGGTCAGGTCCATGGACATGGTTTCACCGGCGCAGATGCGGGGGATGAAACGGCTGTGCTGATCTTCGTTGCCGAACTCATAGAGTGTTTCGATACAGTCTTGCAGCGACCAGATGTTGCCAAAACCTGCATCGGCCATGGCCACAATCTCTGCGCACATGGTATAGGGCGTGATGGGGAAGTTCAGTCCACCGAAGCGGCGCGGCATGGTCATGCCGTTCAGTCCGGCTTTCACCATGGCGTCCAGGTTCTGTTTCGTGCCGCTGGCATATTCCACGCGTCCGTTGGCGCAGTGGGGGCCTTCGGTATCCACGCCTTCGGCATTGGGAGCGATGACCTCGCCGGTGATTTCGCCGGTAATCTCCAGCACTTTGTCATAAGAGTCCAGTGCGTCGGCGTAGTCCTGCGGGGCATAGTCGTACTCATCCTTGTCTCTGTAGTTCCGTTCTTTGAGTTCGCAGATGCGTTCCATCATCGGGTTATTCAGATGATAGCGCAACTCGGGATGTTCTGTATAGAAATTAGACATAACTGTTTTTTTGTTTTTTAGGAGTTATAGGGAGTTAGAAGGAGTTATAGGGAGTTATAGGCCAAATGTTTTCGCCTTTCCCTATAGTTTCTCAATCATTCCATTTCCTTTCTATAATGCCTTTGCAATAGGCATTGAGCAGGTAACTGACCTCGTCTATTCTCCTGTTTAAGTTTAAATAATCATTCTCTGTAATGTAAGTAAGATCTTTAGAAAGAAGTATATAGTATCTGCATTCTTCTAAACTGCCTTGTGCGATATTCAAGAAGCGAAGTTTGTCTGCGTTGCTTATTTTTTTGTATCCTTCAGCTATGTTGGCAGGAATGGAGACGGCTGCCCGTTGAAACTGGGAACACAGTCCAAAGCGTTCGTGTAGAGGAAAGCCACTGGTTACCTTGTATATAGCTAGGACAAATTCATGCGATTTTTTCCATGCTAATATATCTTTAAAGTTGTATGTCATAACTATTGGCCTATAACTCCTTCTAACTCCCTATAACTCCTTCTAACTCCTAATCAAAACTTACTTACTATGTGCCTTATAATACTTAATCATCTTCGGAATCACCTCTTCCACCGTACCATTGATGACATAATCCGCTATCGTGTTGATCGGGGCGTTCTCATCGTTGTTGATGGAGATGATGATGCCGCTCTCCTGCATGCCGGCGATGTGCTGGATTTGTCCGCTGATGCCGCAGGCGATGTAGAGTTTGGGGCGAACCGTCACACCGGTCTGGCCAATCTGACGGTCGTGGTCAGCAAAGCCGGCATCCACGGCAGCACGGCTGGCACCTACCTCGGCGTGCAGCTCCTTGGCCAGTTCGAACAGCATGTCGAAGCCTTCTTTCGAGCCCATGCCATAGCCGCCGGCTACGATGATGGGCGCTCCTTTCAGGTTGTGTTTGGCCTTCTCCACGTGGCGGTCGATGACCTTCACTACATAGTCCGTCTCGTGTACATACTTGGCCACGTCGTGGTTGACAACCTCGCCCTGGTAGTTCTCGTCCAGGATTTCTTTCTTCATCACGCCTTCGCGGACGGTGGCCATCTGCGGACGGTGTTCGGGGTTGACGATGGTGGCTACGATGTTGCCGCCGAAAGCCGGGCGGATCTGGTAGAGCAGGTTCTCATACGTCTTGCCCTCTTTCTTGTCCTCGTGGTTGCCGATTTCCAAGGCGGTGCAGTCGGCGGTCAGTCCGCTGGTCAGGGACGACGATACGCGGGGACCCAGGTCGCGGCCGATGACCGTGGCGCCCATCAGGCAGATTTGCGGCTTCTCTTCCTTGAACAGGTTGATGAGGATGGACGAGTGAGGCAGGGAGGTGTAGGGAAACAGGCCCGGTGCGTCAAACACGTGCAGCTTGTCCACACCGTAGGGCATCACTTGCTTTTCGATGCCGGTCAGGCCTGAGCCTGCGGCGATGGCTTCCAGTTGGCAGCCCAGTTGGTTGGCCAGCTTGCGGCCCTTGGTCAGCAATTCCAGGCTGACGTCGGCAACGGTCGTGCCTTCTATTTCGAGATATACGAATACGTTGTTCATTTTCTTTCTATATTTATTGTTATTAGAGTGAGTTAGAAGTAGTTAGAGCGAGTTGGAAGCCGATAGTTCATCCGGCGGGAGGTGAGCGAAAAAGTATCGGCCTAAAAAAGTATCGGCCTTTAACTCCTTGAGCGAAGCGATAACTCCTTCTAACTTCTTTCAACTCCCTTAACTTCTATAACTTCTCTAACTCCTTTTACCCAATCGTATGGTTTTCTAAGAGTTCTACAATCAGCCCTTCCACATCCTGGTCACTGCCGGTCAGCGTCTTGCTTTCCTTGGCCTGGAACGAGATGTTCTGGATGGTCTTCACCTTCGTGGGTGAACCGCTGAGTCCGCACTGGGCCAGGTCGGCGTTTACGTCAGCTGTGCTCCATTCCACGATGTTCAGGTAGGGGCGCTGGTCGTATTGCTCGGCGTAGGGCAGGGCGGCGCCATCCTTGGTCAGGGCTGCTTTTTCCTGTACGCCCAAGGCACGTTTGTACTTTTGCACCAGTTTGGCATTGCGGGGGCGGCAGGGAGCAGCACTGCCGTTGACGGTGATGACCAGGGGCAGGGGAGCTTCTACTGTCTCCACGCCGCCGTCGATGTGGCGTTTGATCGTCACTTTCTTGCCGGCTTCGTCTACGTTCAGGATTTCTTCGGCGTAGGTCACTTGGGCCAATCCCAGTTTTTCGGCCACTTGCGGACCCACCTGTGCCGTGTCTCCGTCAATGGCCTGGCGGCCGCCGATGATGATGTCATACTCGCCAATCTTCCGGATAGCCGTGGCCAGTGCATAACTGGTGGCCAGTGTGTCGGCACCGGCAAAGGCACGGTCGGTCAGCAGGTAGCCGCCATCGGCACCGCGGTACAGTCCTTCACGAATGATTTCGGCTGCGCGTCCCGGTCCCATGGTCAGCATGGTTACCGTCGAGCCCGGATGGGTCTCCTTCAACCGCAGGGCCTGCTCCAAGGCATTAAGGTCTTCGGGGTTGAAGATGGCGGGGAGTGCCGCACGGTTGATGGTGCCGTCGGCTTTCATGGCGTCCTTCCCGACATTGCGTGTGTCGGGCACTTGTTTCGCCAATACTACGATTTTCAAACTCATGTTGTTACTTTTATTATTTAGTATTAAGTAATTGCTCTTATGTGTTTAATCCTTCAGTTTTTGAGTTCGTAAGTTATTGTTTCCTGTCAACCTGAAAACTAACTAACTTGCCAACTGATAACCTCGTCTACATAAGCAGGTAAGTTCTATTAGACTGTCAAAAACGGAATCACTACGCACTCAGCAGGTTTAGATAGTGAAATACTTTCCGTGTAATCTCTTACCTGAGCGCGCAAATTTATGGAAAATCTATGGAAAAACCGCCGAATTTCGGCAGATTAACGCAATCGCAGATTAAACTCACCAACTCAGCAATGCAACTGAACTGCACCACCATTCCGTTGATTGTAATTTCATGATGGGGACAATTCTGTTCTTTTCCTTGCTGCCGTTCGCATAGAACAGCACGCGAAATGTGCTCCTTGTCATACTTGTTCTTTTTTTTTGGGGGGGCAAAACTATAAATCAACGATAAACCTTGACAAGCAAACCTGCGCAGAACGCAGCAAATAAAACGGAGACTGTTAAATCTGCATTTCTGACGGATAACGAATAGGAAACCGCTCTCCTGCCGCAATCCGCTTTGAAACGCTTTTCATCTCTCTACCCAACTTCCGAGATTTTCTTCTAACTGATTAATCCACAGATTATATTGCGTTAATCTACTGAAATCCTTCGGTTATTCCACAGATTTTCCGTAAGTTTGCGACCGCTAACTTAATAAATAACGAAACTGCAATGAAAAAGTTTACTTATGCACTTGCTTCAGCTGCATTGCTCGCTGCATGTAGCGGAAATCCGGGTTACACCGTGACCGGTACCATAGACGGTGCCCCCGATGGAACCGTGGTTTATCTCCAACGACAAGAAGGACGCCAATCCGTCAAGGTAGATTCGGCCATTGTCCAGAACGGCCAGTTCACCCTCGAAGGACGCCAAGACACGGCCCAAGTCCGCGCCCTGACGTGCCAAGTCGGCGACGACGCGCTCGGCATAGATTTCTTCCTGGAAAATGGAGCCATCACCGTACAACTCTCCGCCGATACCCGCAGCGTCACCGGTACCCCGAATAACGATGCCTACCAGCTCATCCGCCAGCAGCTCAACGACCTGAACAAGCAACTCTCTGCCATCTACGAATCCTTGGAAGACTCCACCCTGACAGACGAACAACGCGAACTCAAGGAGAAAGACACCGAGGCCATTTACGACAAGATGACGGAAACCATGAACGCCGGCATAGCCCAGAACGCCACCAATGCGGTGGGTGTCTACCTGCTGAAACAGAACTACTACAACATGAGCGTAGAGCAGTTGGAACCCATCGTAACAAAAATCCCTGCCGAACTGACGGACGAAGCCATCGTCCGCATTAAGGAAAAGGTGGAAAAACTGAAAATAACGGCAGTCGGCCAGAAGTTTGTAGACTTCGAGATGCAGACACCCGATGGCAAGACGGTAAAACTGTCCGACTACGTAGGCAAAGGAAAGGTCGTTTTGGTAGACTTTTGGGCCAGCTGGTGCGGTCCATGCCGTCAGGAAATGCCCAACCTGGTAGAAGCCTACAAGAAGTACCGGAACAAGAATTTCGAAATCGTGGGCGTATCGCTGGACCGCGATGCCGAAGCTTGGAAAAAAGGTATCGAGAAACTGAATATCACCTGGCCGCAAATGTCCGACCTGAAGTATTGGGACAGCGAAGGCGCCAACCTCTATGCTGTGAGCAGCATCCCCCACACGGTGCTGATTGACGGCAATGGTGTCATCCTAGCACGCGGCCTGCATGGCGACGAATTGCAGGAGAAGCTGGTTGAAATCCTGAAATAAGCCGGAAAGCTCCGAAACGATATCTCACTTCCCCGAAGAGGTAGAAAACTGAAAAGAGAGGATATGTCCCCCTTATGCGGACACTCCTCTCTTTTTCTTATTCCATCCGTCCGGCTATTTCGGCAGACGATGATCCACGTACAATTTCAGTCCGAATACCGAACCAGCGAACATCAGAGTCTGGGCAAAGTAATTGAGCACCGAACCCGCAATCTCACCGCCTGGTGGCCGGAAGAAACTGATAAAGGCTAACACAATCCCTGTGGCCAGGGTGACGAGGGCCGTTACAACTTGAACGTTCTTCATAAGCCACAGTTTCTAAGCGTGCTTATCCAAAGGAACCTTCGTTGCCTTCCTCATCCTCATTTCCGGTGCCTGTACCGATACCCGAATTTTCGCAGGCATACTCTATCAACTGTTCTGACGATATCGTCGAATAACGCATAGCAAGGGTGATGTACTTGCTCTCATCTGCGAATGCAATCCGCTGTAAACAATTAATGGCCCTGTTACAATCATTTTTAGGGAAGAAAGAACCTATTTCTGAAATAATATGTTTATCTTTGACCATAGCTTTTAGAATTGAGTCCTTTTTGAGGGCACTTAAAGATACTCATTTTCTGTGAAATACAGAACTAAATGCTACATTTTTACTTGCGAAACTTGAATTACTTACTATAAAACAACTATCAATATTAACTTAATATCTTACACACATGAAACTAAAAAGTACACTTCTGGTCGCATGGGCGCTGATAGCCTCTGCCACCGTACCGGCCCAGACCGAAACACCCGAACAAAAGGCCGAACGAATGGAATGGTTCTCAAGAGCCAAACTCGGTATCTTCATCCACTGGGGAATCTATTCCACAGGAAGGACATCGGAAAGCTGGGCATTCCACAACAAGACGGTCCCCTTTGAGGAATACATGGACCAAGCGAAGGAATTCACCGCAGCGAACTATGACCCGGCCTATTGGGCAAAACTCATCAAGGAGAGTGGCGCACAATATACGGTCATCACCACGAAACACCACGATGGCTTCGCGCTGTGGGACACCAAGGCAGGCGATTTCAGTGCCGTGAAGTCCGCCCCGGCCAAAAAGGACGTGCTCGCCCCGTTCTGCGAAGAGATAAGGAAGCAAGGCCTCAAACTGGGTTTCTACTACTCCCTCATCGACTGGCCCAGGGAGGATTACCCCAACATCTTCCGCGAAGGGCCGGCAAAATATGACATCCATCAGGAGCCGGAGCGGTGGCAACACTTCGTGGACTTCAACTTCGCACAACTCAGGGAACTGAACGAAACGTGGAAACCCGACCTCTACTGGTTTGATGGAGACTGGGAACAGAAAGCCGAGGACTGGAGGGCCAAAGAAATCGTGGAAATGCTCCGCGAGACCACTCCGGGCGTGATAGTCAACTCCCGCATTCAGGGCTACGGCGACTATGACACCCCGGAATTGGGTGTGCCGGTCACCCGGCCCGCATCGAAATGGTGGGAAACCTGCATGACCATGAACGACTCATGGGGCTACCGGCTGGACGACCACAACTACAAAAGCCCGATGGTGCTGCTGCGGATGCTGGTGGACTGCATCAGCCTGGGCGGCAACCTGTTGCTGGACATCGGTCCGAGAGCGGACGGGACCATCCCCGAAGAGCAGGTGGCCATCCTGAAGGAATTTGGCCGCTGGACAGCCAAGCACAAGGAGGCCATCTACGACACCAAGCCGGGCATACCGGGCGGACACGTGCAGGCCTACACCGCACTGAGCATGGACGGCAAGACCCTCTACCTATACGTGCCATACGCCCCGACCGATAACATCGAAATCAAAGGACTGAAGAGCCGGATCAAGAATGTGCGCGTAGTGGGCAACGGCACCCAACTGAAATGGGTACGCTACAATGACATCTCCTGGAGCCAAGTACCTGGTGTCTGCTATATAGACGTTCCGAAAGACGTGCTGGACGAAAGAATCACCGTTATCGCGGTAGACCTGGAAACGCCAATCGAGCTTTACCGTGGAGCAGGGCAAGTGCTCGACTTCAATGATTATGACCAATAAGCCGCGCGAGACCCAGTCGTCTCCTCTCTATTCCCTCTTCCGGAAATAAAAAAAGCGGAAGGTGCTTCCCGGGCAGGCCATCCTCCTGCCTATAGAAGCACCTTCTGTTCATTCACTCCGTCCTGCCCGTCATTTTATCCAATAATGCTCTCGGCTAGGAGCTATGCTTCAACCGACATAGAAGCAAGGATAAAGGGTCCCAGGAGCAAGGATAAAGAGGCAAAGAAGCAAGGATAAATAGCACAAGAAGCTTACTGCTGACGAGGCACCTCATGCATGAAGCATTATAGATGACGATGGAATATTCTGATATTAAAACTCTACAGCCGAACAGAAGGAGGGAATACTACGCAGCCAATGGAGGCTTGGTAAGTAATATAATGTGGCTGTTGTATACGGTATGTGCAACAGCCACTTACAAAAATCTAAGAACCAATTAATAGCAATAATCCAATAAAATCGGGATTAATAAATCACCCCCTGTACCAGTTCCGCAAACCTCCTCCTCCCCCGCCCGTAAAACGCCCAGAGCAGGCTGAAAGACATCCGTTCGGGAATGTCATCCGTCACGGCACAACGTCTGTTTTCGGCACGGACTGCGGCATACGAAGCTTTCAGCGCGTGATAAGCCCGACGGGCACGC
>DHKFC23501__coassemble_1360_pt1 | contig 16586 bp, 10 predicted proteins | sample DHKFC23501__metabat2_low_PE_030 | metagenome-assembled genome bin DHKFC23501
CAGCGGCATCAGCGTCATCTGCGTCTAAAGAATTAAATTCCTATTTATCGTATAAGCTAAATATCAACATCTACTTACTCATATTTAATTAGTAGTATCACTGCCACCTCCCCCTTTCTCCAGGTCGGCCGCCACCCATTTTGTCCACTCGTCCACATTGTCAGTGAGCACATCGGGCAGAGGGAGGGGGATGCGTACATCCGGTGCGATGCCGGTCGGGTCAATGCCCCTGTCGGGCAGGCGGTAGGAACGGGTCATGGGGACGGAAAGCGTGATGCAGGATTGGGGCAGGTTGACCGTGCGGCAATTGGAGTAATCCAGGCAACCCATTGTGTGGTCCCGCCCGTACACCGTCGTGCGGCTGCTACAGGCACGCAGGGTCAGTACCATTTGTTCGCCCGAGCTGGCCACGCTGCCATCAATGATGAGAGCGGCCCGCCGGGGAAGTGGGGAAATGCTGTCATAACTTATTTCAAGCCAGCGGGGCGTCATGGGGACAAATTCGTCTTCCGATTTCCTCATGTGTTCCTCCAGTTGCTGGACCCAATCCGATTCGATGTCTTCTATCCAGGCGATGTGTGCAGGTGTATTGCGTATCTCTACCCCGTCCACCTTGGCCTCCCGGTCGTATAACAGTTTCGTGTAAGGCCTGAATATGCCATCCCTTCCTCCTCCGTTGCCCCGGATGTCTATAATCAGGTTTTCGCATCCCGATGCGCGGTAGGCCGCGATGGATTCCTCCACCCATTCCGGTGTAGGGTCATCGCCAGCGCAGGACGGGAAACGGATCAGGAAGGTGCGGTCCGTGACTTTGCGGCAGGTGGGCAACGGGTCATAGTCCTCCATGCTTGCATAAGAGGGGACTTCCCGCTGCATATAGGGAGCCGAATAATTCCCCACCCGCAGGTGGAAGTCGCCGAACCAGGCATACAGTTCGCCCAAAGCCTCCCAAGGTTTCCGCCCCTCTTCGTCCACCTCCTTGCGGCAACGGGCTTTCAGGGCTTCATAGGCCTTCCGGTTTGCTTCTGTTGTCATTTTGTCGGGGAAACCGGCATAATTGGTCTCCAGTTCGGCAACGCCGAATTCAAAATCGGTGCTATCCTTATGCAGGGCATCATTCTCTTGCCCCCAAAGCGATGTGCAGGCCAGGAGAGACAGGCCGCAGAAAAGCAGGTTAATCAGGTTGTTTTTCATCTTCTGGACGTTTTTGTGGGCAAATATAGCTTTTTGTTGGATAAGATGTGAATTATCTGGCCGGGAAATTGCATATTTGTAGCCGGAATAGGTAAGTCGCAAGAATGAAATGATATTATCCTTTGAGGAGTTAAGGAGTTAAGAAGTTAAGAAGTTAAGGAGTTAAGCCAATACCTCTGTGTATACGGTTCTCATTGGCTTACTATCGGCTTAACTCCTAACGGAGCGCAGCGGAGTGATAACTCCTTAACTCCTTAACTTCTTCACTTCTTAACTCCTATCATATAAACTAAATTTGAACATCTGCTTAAGAATTAACAGACATGACAGCAATGAAACTATCCGTACAGGAAGCTGCCGCCCGGGCCGCTTCCATCCAAAGCGAACTGGAGACCTACATCAACCCTGAGAAGCGCGAATACCTGCCCCGCTTCTTCAAGACCGGGCCGGGCGAGTATGGCGAGGGCGACCAATTCCTGGGCGTAGTGGTGCCTGATACCCGCCGGGTGGCCAAGCGTCACAAGGATGCCCCCCTGGAAGTAGTGGATTGTCTCCTGAAAAGTCCGTGGCACGAATGCCGCCTCTGTGCCCTGTTGATGCTGGTGGAGCGTTTCAAGAAAGCTACGCCGGAAGAGCGGAAGGAAATCGTCTATTTCTATATGGATCATACCGACCGCATCAATAACTGGGACCTGGTGGATCTCAGTGCACCTTATATCATGGGAGAATTCATCGAGGAGGCATTGAACCACCCGGCTTCTTATCGGAGATTCGACGCTAAGTTTTTCAACTATTTCAAGAGTTCTTCCATTTGGGAGCAGCGCATCGGCATCGTTTCCTATCTTCCCGTGATTCGGCGGGGGGATTATCATATGATTCTGTCCTTCTTTCCGCCATATCTCCTGGAGCACGCGCGTTGGGATGAACCCGGTGCCAAACCGAATGCCACGCGCCTGCACGACCTGAACCAAAAGGCTATGGGCTGGATATTGCGCGAGTTGGGCAAACGGGATGAAGATACCCTGAAAATCATTTTGAATCGTTATGCCGGGAAGATGCCCCGCACCATGCTTCGCTATGCGATAGAGAGGCTGACACCGGAGGACAGGAAGAGGTATATGGGAAGAGTGTGTAGCGATTAGCGTTTAGTGATTAGCGATTAGTGTTTAGCGTTTAGTGATTAGCGATTAGTGATTAGTACATCCCTCGCCACATACTAACCACTAATCACTAAACGCTAATCACTAACCATTACTTCTCGTCCGGCCACGGGCAGGGCTTGCCGGTCGCCTTGAACGAGGGCCGCTGGGCGCCTACCCGCCGCAGGTACTTGCCCAGTTCTTTCGACAGGTCGCGCACGATGTCGGGATGTTGGGCTGCCACGTCATGCGTCTCGCCGATGTCCTGGGGGATGTTATACAGTTCCTTCTTGCCGGTCTCGTAGTAGTAGATCAGCTTCCAGTCGTCCTTGCGGATGGCGCAGTTCAGGTTGATGCCCGGGCCGTCATTCCCCCAGATGTTGGGGAAGTTCCACACGAGGGCACGGCCTTTCGACGGGTCGCCGGTGCCCTTCAGGAGCGGCATGAAGCTGACGCCGTCTATCGGCGAAGCGTTTTCCGGGAGGCTGACGCCGGCCATCTCCAGCAGCGTGGGATAGAAGTCCTCTATCATCAGATACTTGTCGCAGCGGCTGCCCGGTTGGACCACGCCCGGCCAGGCCACGATCATCGGTTCGCGGATGCCGCCTTCGTTCAGCGAGCCCTTGCCGCTCTTCAGCGGGGCGTTCTGCGTGTGCACCGTTCCGTCCCGCCAGGCCGGCTCGGCGGCCAGGCCGCCGTTGTCGCTCATGAAGATGAAGATGGTGTTGTCCGCCTCGCCGTTCTTCTCCAGCCAGTCCATCAGGTCGCCCAGGCTCTTGTCCATGCCTTCCACCAGCGAGGCATAGGCGGCTTCCTTGTCGCTCAAGCCCTTGCGCACATATTTCGGGAAGAAGCGCATGTCTTTGTCCACGGGGATGTGCACCGCATAGTGCGCCATGTACAGGTAGAAGGGCTGGTTGTATTTCTTGGCCTTGTCCAGCGCCTTGATGGCCTCGCGGGTCAGGGCTTCGGTGGCAAAGGTGCCGGTGCCCCAATAGTCTTCCAGTCCCGGGATGGACATCAGCGAGTAAGCCTTGCCGTCGCGCGTATGTCCGTAGTTCTGTTCGCTCAGGTAGGTGGCCAGTCCGCCGGCGGCATGTCCCGCGATGTTCACTTCAAATCCCCAGTGTGCGGGGTTCTCTCCCGGCGTGTCTATGGCGCCCCAGTGGGCTTTTCCGCAGTGGATGGTGTGGTAGCCGCTTTTCCGCAGCAGGTCCACGAACGAGGTTCCCACGTAAGTGTTGGGAGTGCCTTCCACCTGGCTCACGCCGTTGTAGTTCCAGTCCGGCAGGTCCAGGGTAGCGCTCTGTCGGTCGGTTGTCTTGTCACGTTCCAGGGTCCAGTTGGTCACCCGGTGGCGGGCATTGTTGGCCCCGGTGATGAGGCTGCAACGGGTAGCCGAGCTGATGTTGCAGGCATACGCCTGGGTGAACATCATGCCCTTTTCGGCCAGACGCTCCATGTTGGGGGTTTCGAATATTTCGTTGTACGGGGTCTTTTCCGTCCAGAAGGGGAGCGACGTGTCCTGCCATCCCATGTCGTCCACCAGGAACAGGATGATGTTCGGACGCTTCGGTTCGTTGCCGGTGGCTTCGGAGTGGCCGGTGGCCGGATGGGCGATGGCCGGGGCAAAGGTGGCCAGCGACAGTGAGGTCAATAAATACTTGTTCATGATTCCTATTTCTTTACGTGGTAGATACTGAAGTTCTGAATCTGGGGAGTGGACGTACATTGGTCCGTCACCACCCGGAAGTCCGAGGCATGGACCGTGTCGAACGAGCCGATGCGCTTGTGGCCCACGGAGGTGCCTTGCGCCACGGTTTTCCATTTGCCGTCCACCTTGGCTTCTATCCGGTAGGAGCGTATCCGCTCGCCTTGGCGGATGTCCTCCTGGAGGATATAGTAGTTGGCGTCCTGCGCTCCTTTCAGCGACAGGCGGAGTTTCTTCCCCTCGCCCGAGGTCTGTGCCAGGGGCTGTCCGAAGCGGCGGTTAATCTCTTCGCCCCATTCCTTCAGCCGTGCCACGTCGCCTGCGGGCAGCAAGCCCTCCGGATTGGGGGTCAGGCCCACGATGAGCGTAGCGTTCCGGCCCACCGACTTCTCATAGATGTCCATCAGGTGGTCCAGCGGATAGAGGGCCTTGTCATCGTCGCCCGGCTCCCAGAACCATTCGTGGCGGCCGTTATAGCCTCGGAGGGGCGTGTCGGCCATGGCCGGCACCCAGTACTTGCCGTCCGGGTCGCCGTGGGACAACAGCACGTTGTGCGCCTGCACGCCGTCAGTGGCGTTGCTGTGGCTGTAGGGCGTGGGGAACGTTGACCAGCAGGGGTCGCCCACCGTGCCGCTCTCCGAGCCGCCCCAGCGGAAATCCGCGCGGTTGACGTTGTGGTAGAACAGGCAGTCCGGCTGGTACTGGTTGACGATAGGCTCTACGTCGGGACCCAGGCCGGCAGGGTCGTCCGCCCCGCCGTCAAACCAGATCAGGAACAGGTCGCCGTAGCGGGTGCACAACTCCGTCACCATCTTTTCGCACAGGCGTTTGTACCACGCCTGGCGGTTGCGCGCGAACTCTCCGTCGCCTTCGGCCTTGAAGTTGTGGATGCCCAGCAGCGAATTCCAGCGGATGCCTACATAGATGCCCGGCTGGATGCCGTATTTGCGGCAGGAGTTGACAAAGTCGCGCACCACGTCGCCCTTGCCGTCGCGCCATTTCACCGCCTTCAGGCAATAGGGGTTCACGTCGCTCTGCCACAGGCCGAAACCTGTCTCGTGCGTGGCGGTCAATACGGCAAATTTGGCCCCCGCGGCTTTTGCGGCGGCTATCCATTGGTCCGTGTCCAGTTGCGTCGGGTTGAAGATGTTATAGTCTTCTATGGGATTGATGCGGTTGTTGCCTTGACCGTACACCTGCCCGTCGAACACGTGCAGGTCATAGTGGAACACTACACCCAACTCGGCATCGTGCCACTTCAGCTGGCGGGAAGCCGGGAGGGGAGCTTGCTGTTGTGCGCAAGCCATCAACGAACAAAATAAGCATACCAGGATGCTCCATACTTTTTTCATTTCCATACGAGTAGTTTTTTACTAAACAAAAGTGTGCCAAAGATACGGGAAAAAACCGACCTTCAGCACACCTCTGTTATAAAATTTGTTTATGAATCGTCAGTCTGTCAGGGCAAAACCACCGGCTTCTACAGGCCAGCCCGGATTCTGGTAGACTACAGAGGTAGATACATCTCCTCCTTCTTCGGGCGTCGACATGCGGAATACGTCGTACGACAGCGGAGAGAGATAATTGGCGGTTTCAAAGTTATAACCACCTTCGGTTATCACCAATTGGTTGCTGCCTTGCGGGCGCAGGTACTTGCTGGCAGATGCATCATTGGGAGCCGTGTAATTCAGGCTGCATGCTGCACAAGCTTCCTCAAACTCCGTGTGGAACTCATCCCAATAGTTCATGCCTTCCTGCCAGTAGTTCTGCATCATGTCCAGTGAACGCCAGCGGTACAGGTCGTCCTTGCGCATACCGTCTGCGATGAACTCGCTGCGGCGTTCGCGGCGGATGTTGTACAGGGTCTTGTCCACCAGTTCAGTGCCGGAATAACGAGCCAGGTCGATTTCTTGGTTCAAGTCCGTGGCATCGATGGTCTTTTGGAAATCCGTATCCACTCCGGCGCGGTCGCGCAGTTGTCTCCAATAGTTCTGGGCGGTCTCATCCAGCGTGTTGTTCTTCAGATAGTAAGCCTCGATGTAATTCAGGTAGGCCTCTGCTGCGCGGAATATCGGCAATGCCAGGGGCGACGGGTTGTTGAACACTACGTCGTTGTCCTGCCATCCCTTGCGGGGAATGTAGCCTGTGCTGGTTACGGCAATACCGCCACCTGCTGCCACAAGGCCGGGATACTGGAAATACACATCTCCTACGATTTTGTCACCGGGTTTGGCTACCGAGGTCGTGAGACGGTGGTCGCGTCCCGCCATGACACTCGTGAGGCTTCTGTCACCTTCGTAGCCGCTGCCATTGGCATAGATGGGCAATCCGTTTTCCATCAGATAGCTGTCCACCAGCGAGCGGGTGAATCCGACGGAGTTACCGTGGGAATAGATGTATGTTCCGTTATTGGTTTCCACTGCGGCATAACCGTGCGTGGCACCTACCACTTGGTTCTGTACCTTTGCGTCTTCACTGTACATACGCCACAACAGCACTTCGTTTCTTGCTCCGGACAGGTCATTCTGGTTGTACAGGTTCTCATATCCCTGCACCAGCGAGGAAGCATCTCCTACTTCCTTGGCGGCAGCGATGGCTTCGTCCAGGAAGAAGTTGATTTCATCCTGCAAGTTCGCCGTAAAGGAAGCTGCATCGCCCGGCCATCCCGGTCCACCCGGTACGCGGGCCGTGCCGCTGTGATACTTTTCCCACGTTGCTTCATACAGGGCGACACGAGACTTGAACAGGAGTGCGCACTCACGGTTCAGGCGGTGGGCCGTGAAGGCGTTGTCTTTGGTGTACAGGCGTTCGATGGCGCGGTCCAGGTCGGCCAGGATGAAGCGGGCTACTTCATTGCGCGGTTTTCTGCGGTTGGCTTCCACATTGGCTGCATAGTCTCCGTCCGTCAATACCTCAGTCACGATAGGGAGGTCGCCATAGGCCTTCATCATGTTGAAGTAGATGGTAGCCCGGAAGAAATACATTTCACCGATGTAGTGCTGCACGTTTTGCGTGTTGTCCAGCGTTCCGTTGGCCAGGTTCTCTTCCGTGCGGGTCAGGAACAGGTTGCAGGTACGTATGTCTGCGAAGCTGGCGTATGAACCGCTTGCGGCTACCTGGATACGTTGCGGAAGGAAGTTGTCGTTTTGGTTGATGCCCGACATGTTGTCGCTGTTGGTATCTGTCGTGAAATAGCCGAACGAGCCGGTGTTGCCTCCATGATCCGGGAACAGGCCGTACATGATGTTACAATACGGTTCCAGATGTGTCTCGGCTGTGAAAAAGCCTTCGTCCACATTGTCAGAAATAGGCTCCTTGTCCAGAAAGTCCGAGCAGGATGTTCCCATCAGCAAGAGAGCCGAGCAGAAGAATATAGATTTCAGTTTCATTTTCCGATTTGTTTTAAGTCAGTTATAAAGTTATGTTCACACCGCAGGAGAAAGTACGGCTCAGCGGATAAGACATGCCGTTCTGGTACAAAAGCTCCGGATCGAAGTTCTTGCTGATGGAAGTGCCTGTCCACAGATTGTCGCCGGAGAAGAAGATGCGCACGCGCTCCAGGCCGGCTTTCATCGTCCAGGTCTTCGGCAGTGTATAGCCGATTTGCAGGTTCTTCAGACGGATGTAGGCTGCATTTTGCAGATAGCGTGTCTGGCAATAGTGGTTCTGGTTGTTGGCACGGATGGGACGCGGGTAATAAGCGTCGGTGTTGGCACCCAACGGGTCGCCCTCCGGACGGAAGAAGTCCCAATGTTCCGTATAACCGGTGGAGTTCCATTCATCACCGTTGATACCCCAGAAGATCATGCCGTCCAGCCAATAATCCCGTTTGGCCACGCCCTGGAAGAATGCGCTGAAGTCTATGCCCTTCCATTCGGCGCCGATGTTCAGTCCGAAACGGAAACGGGGGGTGCTGTTGCCTATCACTTTCCGGTCGCCCGGGTCATCCAGCGTATTGGCACCGGTCGTGATTTTTCCGTCACCGTCCAGGTCGGCATACATGATGTCACCGGCTTTCCAGCCTGCACTGCCGCCGCCCAGGGTGCTCTGGTCAACCTTGGCGATGTGTTCGGCCATCTCCTCGTCGGTCTTGGCCATGCCTTCCGTTACATATCCCCAGATTTCTCCCAAATCCTGGCCTTCATAATAAGTGCCGAGGCTCTTGCTGGCATTCGGGTAAGCAGTTACCCGGCTGCGGGAATCCGAAAGGTTGAAGGCCAGGTTGTAGCTGAATTCGCCAATCCGGTCTTGCCAGTTCAGTTGCAGTTCCCAGCCTTTCGTGCGCAGCGACGTGTTGTTGCGGCTGGGGGCAGCTGCACCTACGATGGGCGAAATTTCCTGTGCCGGTCCCACCATGTCCTTGGTGTCACGGATGAAGTAGTTGAAGTAACCGGTCAGACGGTTGTTGAAAGCACCGAAATCCACACCGTAGTTATAGCTGTACACCCGTTCCCAAGTCAGCAAGGAGCTGATCAAAGCAGGTGCGCTGGCGACGTTCGACTTGATGCTCTGGTCCAGCAACCAGCGTCCGCCGGAGTCCGGCGTGCCCACCGTGATGTTCTGGATGGCGTACGTAGGATAATAAGCATTTGTGTTCTGATTGCCCAGGCTACCGTAAGAGAAGCGCGGCTTCAGGGTGTTCACCCACTGGGACAGCGGTTCCCAGAATGATTCGCGTGCAATGTTCCAACCTACGGAAACAGAGGGGAACGTGGCCCAACGCTGGTCAGCGCGGAAACGGGAAGAACCGTCGCGGCGGATGTTGAATTCAAACAGGTAACGGCCGTCATAGTCATAGTTCAAGCGTCCGAAGTAGCCCAGTGAAGACCATTCGCCTCTGGAACCTCCGTTGCTCTGCGTGCCGGTGGAGGTGTTGATGTCCGGGCGGTCATCGTTCATAACGTCCGCGCGTTTGCCCCATATGTTGTTGTAGCGGTAGCTTTCGCTGTTCATACCCACCATCACTTTCAGGTTGTGTTTCTCCAGGAAGTTCAGCGTATAGTCTGCGTAGGCGGAGGTGGTGATCATGGTTTCGCGTTGTTGCTCGCTGTACGCCCAGGTCTTGCCGGCTGCCAGGTCGGCGTCGCCGCCCAGCCATTGTTCGGGCACCGGTTGGTTATTACGGTCGTACAGGTAGACTTTGGCCACGTTGTAGATATGTTCGTAGCTGCCCGTGCGGAGAGCCAGGTCGCCGTGGATGGTCAGGCCTTTTACCGGCGTCAGGATCAGGCTTCCCTGGGTGAAGTACGTGTCATCTTGCGTATTGGAGCGTCCGCCGGATGTCAGCTGCATCAGCTTGGGGTTGCGGGTGTAATGTCCGTTGTTGTCATACAGCGGCATGTTGGGGTGCAGCTTGGTGGTCTCCGCAAAGAAGCGGTCTCCATACAGCTTCAGGAACGTAGGCATCCCGATGTCCTCGCGGATGAAGCGGCTGTTGAATTCCAGGCGCATCCATTTCGTGATTTCCGCGCTGATGCGGGCGCTGGCATTGTAGCGTTTCTTGTTGTCATCGGCATAGTTCATCTGACCGTCCTGGCTCAGGAATGCGCCCGATACATAATATTGTACCCGTTCGTTACCGCCGGACAGGCTCAGGTTGTGTTCGTGTCCGAAAGCCGTCTTGTCAATGAAATTGCGCGGCCAGTTCTGGTTGTCGTTAGAACGCTGGTTGAACACAAAGCAGTTGCCGGCCTGCGACAGAGAAGGATCGGCCGTCGTCGTGATTTCACCGCGCATATATTGCTGGATGCGCTCGATGGTGGCATCGTCAAAGAAGTGTGCCGCACCCGTGCCCGAGTTGTCCATACCTCGGTTGAAGTATTGGGCAAAGGTGTAAGCGTCCATCATGTCCGGGATGTTGGTCGGACGGGACCAGCGCAGGTTGTTGGAGTAGGAGATGGTGGTCTTGCCTTGGCGGCCTTTCTTGGTGGTCACCAGGATGACACCGAACGGTGCGCGCGAACCGTAGATGGCTGCCGAGGCAGCATCCATCAGGACAGAAATGTTTTCAATGTCCTGCGGGTTCAGTTGGTTGATGTCGCCGGCAACTCCGTCAATGAGCACCAACGGCGATGCGCTGGAGCCGGTTCCCAGGTTACCCGTACCACGGATGTTGAAAGACGGGTTGGAGTCCAGCTTACCACCGGCATTCGGCATACTGATGTTCAGGCCGGGAACCACACCTTGCAGGGCCTGTCCTACCGAGGTGACCGGACGGGATTCCAGTTTATCGGCATTCACCGAGGCTACGGCACCTGTCAGGTTGACTTTCTTCTGTGTACCGAAACCCACTACCACTACTTCGTCCAGCATTTGGTTGTCCTCTTGGAGCACAATGGTGTAAGAATTTTGTGAAGGTTTGATGTGCGTTTCCGCGTTCTTATATCCGATATAAGAAACTTGCAGAACCCCATCAGCGGGGACATCATTCAGGACAAAGTTTCCGTCGATGTCAGTAATGACACCTTTGGAAGTCCCTTTAAGTACGACACTGGCGCCAATGATGGCTTCATTTTGGCTGTCCGTGACCTTTCCGGTCACGTTCAACTGTTGGGCATGTAAGCAGATGCTGCCCAATAGCATTAAGATAATGAACAGGTTTTTTCTCATGTTTTCCTTTTTTATGAGGTTAAACATCGGTTAATAATTTGATGGCAAAGTTAACGCCGTCGGGCAGTCCTGCTGCTGCATATTCATTTCAAAAGCACGTCACATTCAATTCAACCCCGCTTTTTTGTGTATTCTCTGATAGATTTCCGGCGATATTCGCGTAGCTTTGGGCGGAGATATCTCCGTCTTTGGGCGCGGATATCTCCGTCCCCGGGCGCAGATATCTCCGCCCTTGCCCGGGGATATCTCCGCCCTTGCGGGGTGTGGATGGGGGTGAGCGAGGATGGCGGCGCAGGCTGCTTTTTGTATACTATTTTGATTGCCTGCCGCGACGATTCACCGTTTCCGAAAAAACACTGAACAATTGCTCGGGAAATACTTCGCAATTACTCGAGAAACACTTAACAGTTTCGGCAGTTATTCTTCAGTGTTTTTTTGGAGGCACGCAGAAAATCGTAAAGTCCTGTGTTCCAGGTGCGTGCGTGATAAATATTGCTTACAAAAAAGAAAACTGTAACGATTTGTTCAAAGAATGGGGCTTAGGGGTTTCCGGATTTTTCTCAATGAGGGGGGGGTAGGCGCGGATTTCGCGGATTTCACGGATTTGGTTACCTACCCTGCATCTGATATGAAAATGCACAAATTTATCCTGCGTGTAGTATAACTATTTCATTTTCATTAAGGTATAGTCTGTCATGTTGAGCATTGTTCTCCCCGACAAACGGGGGAGGTAAGAGGGGGTGCGGAGCGAAGTCGAAACATCGCACTTAGCCAATCTTGAGATCCCTCGGCTACGCTCGGGATGACAGAATGATTGCAGCAGAAAGGTTTCCGGACAGCCTTGGTGCGGTTTTTTGTGCGGCTATCTGTTGGATATTCCGTGGATAATCCGTATTTTTGTAGTGGACAACTTAAACATTACCCTATGAATAAGAACATCATCGTACAAGAAAATGCGGGGCGCGTTCGCGTCGAGATGAGTATCCGCCAATGGCGCGAATATGAAAAGGCCATGAGGAGCTATGAATTGGCCAAAAAAATCGCGCGAGCCAACAGAAATGCCGATAAGGCACCCGTAATGAGCCTTCAGGAAGCCGAGGATTTCATCAAAAGCCTGTAACGATGGTAAAAAATATCAGTTACACAGCGGAATTCACGGCAGAATTTAAACGGCTGAAGAAGAAATACCGCTCCTTGGAAGATGATTTCCTGCAACTCCTGAAATCATTGTCCGAAAATCCCATACAAGGCAATTCCCTGCCATTGCAAATGCGGAAAGTCAGGATGGGTATCAAGTCCAAGGGAAAAGGTACACGAGGAGGTGCAAGAGTTATCATACGTTATTCCATTGTAGATGATATCTTGCGCTTTATTTATATCTATGACAAATCTGAAATGGGAAATGTATCCACCGATTTTCTTAGTGCAATATTGAAAGAAGTGGATAATTGACAGATTCACCTTTAAAAGCATATTATATTTACGCGGGATGAATTTGTGCATTTTCACATGAGATGCAGGGTAGGTAACTGAATTCCCCTCCTCCAATTCAGTTACCAGCCTTACCTCTCACGACTAATCATCCCATTCAGTTACCAGCCTTAATCATCCCGCGCGAAGCGAAATCCGCGTCATCCGCGTCATCCGCGCCTAAAAACACCGCCCCATGTCTAATCCGCCGGCGCGCACGTTTCCCTTTCGACAAAATATCTTATAAAAAAGACCTCTATTTGCGGAATTTCAGTTTTTTTTCGTTTCTTTGCAGTCCATGAGCTGCAAGACTATCATACTTTTCGTCTGTTTGTGTCTCTGTGCGCAGCTACCTTGCCATGCGTTTCTCGATCGGGACATGCACCTGCTGACCATGAAAGACGGCCTGCTGGACAATACGGTCTATTCTGTCTGCAAAGACCGTCAGGGCCTCGTCTGGCTGGGCACGCGGGACGGCTTGAACCGTTTTGACGGGAAGCGGGTGCGCGGTTTCCTGTTCAATGCGGAAGGCGGTTGGATCTCGGACCTGCAGGAGGCTTTCGACGGCTTCCTGTCCTTTCAGAGCAAGGATACCCTCTATGCTTTCAATCTGCGGAGCGAGCGTTTCCTGCCGGTGCAGACGGAGGACGGGCATAAAATCAATGCCGTGGCCACCCACCCGGGCAGGGGGGAGGAACTCTGGGTGCTGACCCCGTCCGAACTGTGGCTGACGGAACAGGCGCCTTCCTCCTCCGGCGACACCCTGGTGCTCCGCGTCGTGAAGCGGCATTCCCGTTGGGAGGGGCTGGAGGGCGGACTGTCCAAGCTGGCCTTGAGCCGTGACGGGCACTCCGTGTGCGTGACGGACAGGCATGGCAAGATGGCCGTCGCGGACGTGCACCACCTGGACCGTTATGTCCTGGCGGACCTCGGGGCGGGCCGTTCCTTGCAGGTCAATCATTTGCTCTATGACGACAGCGGCTATATCTGGGTGTCCACCCTCACTTACGGCATCATCCGCTATGACACGAAGACGGGCCACGTCCTCCGCCTGACGTATGGAGGCCGGCAGGCGCCCGGACGGCTGTCCCACACGGACGTGTTCGGCGTCGTTCCCCTGGAGCCGGGCAAATACCTGGCCATCACGTGGAACGGCTATACCCTGCTGACGCTGGACAAGAATAATCCCGGGCACGTCGTGGCGAGCGTGTTCAACAATACCTCTTCCCCCATCTTCCGCGACATCGAGACGCGGATGATTTCCGTGTACTACGACGCCCAGGGCATCTTGTGGATAGGCACGGACGGGGGCGGCGGCATCTGGTCCGACCTGCGCAACCAGCAGTACCGGCATTTCTATCAGGACCGGCACAACGAGATCTGCTCGATTGTCAACGACGACGAGGGCTACCTGTGGCTGGCCACCTATCACGAAGGCATCATGCGCAGCACCGCTCCTTTCGCGCCCGACGCGGAACTGGAGTTCGCGCCGGCGGGCAGCGGCAGTCGCACCGTGCTGTGCAGCATGAAGGACGGTCACGGCCATCTGTGGTTCGGGAATGCGGACGGCACCCTGACCCGATGCACCCCCGGCAGCCGGCGGTTTGAGGACATCGAGCTGCGCGACGGGGACGGCTTCCTGAACAAGTCCGCCGTGTGGAGCCTGCTGGCCGACAGCCGGGGGCGCGTCTGGATAGGCACGGGCCAGGGCCTGCTGTCGCTGGACGAGGCTACCTTGGCGTGCAGGCCCGTGACCTTGACGGATGCGGACGGCAAGCCTCTCCCGCCGTTCCAGGTACGCGCGCTGGCCGAGACCGGCGACGGCGCCATCTGGCTGGGCACCGCCTCGCTGGGGGTATGCCGGTATGCCGGCGAGGGGCAGCGCCTGACGACCGGCTACGAGAAGCGGGCGGGCATGCCCGAACAGTCGGTCCGTTCGCTCTTCGCCTCCAGCGACGGACATCTATATATAGGATATATGGATGCCTTTGCCATACTCTCGCCCCGCGAGGACTGCATCGAGCATGTCTATACCACGCACGACGGCCTCTGCAATAACTTCATAGGCTGCATGACCGAGGATGCCGGCGGCGACATGTGGCTGGGCTCCAACTCCGGCATCTCGCGTTTCGACAAGCGGCAGCAGTTGTTTTACAACTATTACGTCTCGGGCAGCAACCGTTCGGCTTTCTTCTGGCAGGACTTCCTGTTCTGGGGCAACAACAAGAACCTGACGTACTTCAACTCCGGCAAGCTCAAGCAGATGGAGAAACAGCAGAAGGTGCTGATCACCGACCTGGAGGTGAACAACCGTCCCGTGGCCATCCGCCAGGAAATCAACGGGCAAACCATTCTCCCCAACAGCATCTCGTATATGTCCGGCATTTGCCTGAACCACGCCAACCGCAACTTCTCGCTCACCTTCAGCAACCTGGTCTACTCGGACGAGCAGCAGATGTATGCCTATCGCCTGTACCCCTACCAGCAGGAATGGATTTACACGCGGGGCGAAGAGAAAATCTCCTATGCCAACCTGGAGAAGGGGGACTACGTGTTCGAGGTGAAGAACCTGCCTTCGGACAACATTGCCGCCCATGCGGCCGAGGTGACCACCCTGCACGTCCGGATTCTGCCCCACTGGACGGACACCCTGCTGTTCCGCTTCCTGATGGTATTGGCGGCGGGTATGCTGGCTTATGCCGTGTGGAAGCGCATCCAGCTGAAGAACAAGCGCCTGGAGCATGAGATGCAGCTGGAGCACGAGGTGTTCGCCGCCAACGTGGAGCGGGACAACGAGAAGAAACTGCGCATGGAGCGTGAACGCTTCTTCACGGAGATCACCCACGAGGTGAGGACGCCGCTGACGCTCATCATGGCCCCGCTGCATGAGCTGCTGCACGTGGCGGGCCTGCCTGCGGCGGCGGCGCATAAGGCCCGCCTGGCCTATGAGAACAGCCGGTTGCTGCATGTCCTGATGGACCAGCTGCTGTATCTGCGGAAGATAGAGGTCAATATGCTGCGGCTCAAGGTGGAGGAGACGGATGTCAACCGGCTGGTGGAGGACGCGAGCCGCCCGTTTCAGTCGGTGGTGGAGGCCGGGCACTATCGGTTCCGGGTAGAGGAACTGCCGGAGCCCGTCACGCTCTGGGTGGATGTGGAGAAGCTGGTGACGGCGCTTCGCAACCTGCTGTCCAATGCCTTCAAATATACCCGTCCGCAGGGCCTGGTGCGCCTGGCCGTGAGCATGACGGTCGTGGACGGCTATCCGGTCTGCTGCTTCGAGGTCAGCGACAACGGGCGCGGCATCCCGCAGGAGGTGAAAGACTGCCTGTTCGAGCCCTACCGGACGGGCGCGCAGTCGCCGGCCTATTCCACGCAGTCCGGCATCGGGATGCGCATTGTGAAGAACATCGTGGACCTGCATCATGGCTACATCCGGGTGGACGATGCGGAGGGCGGGGGAACCGCCATCCGTATGTATATCCCGGAGGGGAAGGCCCATTTCGCCTACGAGGCGGTGGAGGAGGAAGTCATCCTGGCCGACGAGCAGGCCGTGCCGAAGCCGGCGCCCCCGTCTGTCGTGGAGGGGGAACGGAAACGGCTGCTCGTCATCGACGACAATCCCGATGTGCGGCGTTATGTCTGCAGCCTGCTTGCCGCGGACTACGTGACGGACGAGGCCGGCAATGGGGAAGAGGCGCTGCGGCGGGTCGAGGAGTCGGTTCCCGACCTCATCGTGTGTGACATCATGATGCCGGTCATGGACGGCCTGGAGTGTTGCCGCAGGCTGAAGGGAGATCCGCGTACCGCCTCTGTGCCCGTCCTGATGCTCACGGCCAAGGCGGAGGATGCGGATGCCATCCGTGCCCTGGGAATCGGGGCGGACGACTATATGATGAAGCCGTTCAATCCGGAGATGCTGAAGATGAGGGTGACGAGCCTGATGCGGCAGCGGGAGCGGCTGGAGCGGCTGTATGCCGGCACCCTGATGCTGAAACACGAGGAGGAGCCGGCCGGGGAGCCGGAGGACTACTTCCTCAGGCAGGTCATGCAGGTGATAGAGGCCAACCTCGCGGACGAGCAGTTCAACGTGAAGATGCTGGCCGATGCCCTCCACATGAGCCAGCCCACGCTGTACCGGAAAATCAAGCAGCGCAGCCAGCTGAACGCCATCGACATGATCCGCAGCGTGCGCATGAGCAAGGCGGCGTCGCTCATCCTGGAGCACCGCTACAGCCTGCAGGAGGTGGCCGAGATGGTGGGCTATAGCGACATCCGCACGCTGCGCAAGCATTTCATGGCGCAGTTCGGGGTGCCGCCCTCGAAGTATAGTGGGGAGGAGGGGAATTAAGTTAGGTAGATGTTGATATTCAGGCGCGGATGACGCGGATTTCACGGATTCTTTTTATTATAAGTAATCATTCCTATTTAGTTTATACTATCGACGTATCTGTCATTCTGAG
>DHKFC23501__coassemble_1361_pt1 | contig 16581 bp, 11 predicted proteins | sample DHKFC23501__metabat2_low_PE_030 | metagenome-assembled genome bin DHKFC23501
CCGTGTTTGATTTGAGGTATGCCTCCGCCCGTGCTTACCCATGCCCCGAAGCAGGGGCGGAGGCATGGGTAAGCACGGGCGGGGATATAGGTAAGCAAATGCTTTCGAAGATTGTCAAAATGATATTAAAACCAGCAAATTTCATCGGTATATATGCTGGATATATCGACAAAATTTCCGATATTTGCCAAAAACCCGACACCATGGAACCTATACGTAGTTTCGAACAACTGACCCGACACTTACAGACACAGAACCGGCGGAAACGCATCGCCGTGGTCTGCGCCAATGACCCCAATACGGAATATGCCATTGCCCGCTCGCTGGAGGAGGGCATTGCCGAGTTCCTGATGATTGGCAATCCTGCCATCCTGGAACGTTACCCCACACTGAAGCAATACCCTGACCTGGTGCACGTCATCCCGGAAGATGACCCCGATACCGCAGCCCGGCGCGCCGTGCAAATCGTGCGCGAAGGCAAAGCCGACATCCTGATGAAGGGTATCATCAACACCGACAACCTGCTGCACGCCATTCTGGACAAGGAACACGGTCTCCTGCCAAAGGGGAAAATCCTGACTCACCTGGCCGTGGTGCAGATTCCGACGTATGACAAACTGCTGTTCTTCTCCGATGCGGCGGTCATCCCCCGCCCCACCCTCCAACAGCGCATCGAAATGATACAATACGCCATCCGCAGCTGCCGGCACTTCGGCATCATGCAGCCGCGTATTGCCCTCATCCACTGTACGGAGAAAGTCAGTGCCAAATTCCCCCACTCGCTGGACTACGTGAACATCGTCGAACTGGCCGAAGCAGGCGAATTCGGTGACGTCATCATCGACGGACCGCTGGATGTCAAGACTGCCTGTGAGAAAACGAGCGGTGACATCAAAGGCATCGTCTCACCCATCGGAGGAGAAGCCGATGTACTCATCTTCCCCAACATCGAGAGCGGCAATGCCTTCTACAAGACGGTTTCCCTCTTCTGCCATGCCGATATGGCCGGACTGCTCCAGGGACCTGTCTGCCCGGTGGTGCTGCCTTCGCGCAGTGATTCCGGCCTGTCGAAATACTACAGCATCGCCATGGCATGCCTGACTAGCGTTTAGTATTTAGTGATGAGTGATTAGTACAAAAAGGAAAACTAACCGCTCATCACTAACCGCTCATCACTAAACACTAATCACTAATCACCAACCACTAATCACTCATCACTAACCACTAATCACTCATGAACATCCTTGCCATCAACCCCGGCTCTACCTCCACCAAACTGGCCGTCTTCGAAGACGAGACTCCCCGCCTGACTCGCACCCTGCGCCATTCGGTGGAGGAGCTTTCCACCTTTCCACAGACCACTGACCAGTTTGAGTTCCGTAAGGACCTCGTACTGCGCGAACTGGAAGCCGACGGCATTCCCCTGCAATTCGATGCTGTCATTGGCCGCGGAGGTCTGTTCAAGCCCATTCCCGGCGGCGTATACGAAATCAACGACCTCATGTTGCATGATGCCCGTCATGCCTCACGTCCCCATGCCTGTAATCTGGGCTGCCTCATTGCCGCCGACCTGGCCGCCCGCATTCCCGGTTGCCGCGCCTTTATAGCCGACCCCGGCGTAACGGACGAACTGGAGGAGGTATCCCGCATTACCGGATCGCCCCTCATGCCGCGCATCACTATCTGGCACGCCCTCAACCAACGTGCCATCGCGCGTCGCTACGCCCGTGAGCAGGGCACATGCTACGAAGACCTCAACCTCATCATCTGCCACCTGGGCGGAGGCATCTCCATCGGCACCCACCTCCGGGGACGGTGCATCGATGTGAACAATGCGCTGGATGGCGAAGGTCCCTTCTCGCCCGAACGCGCCGGTACCCTGCCCGCCGGCCCCCTGATAGACCTCTGCTATTCGGGACGCTTCACTCGCGAAGAGCTGAAAAAGCGCATCTCCGGACACGCAGGACTGGCCGCCCACCTGGGAACAACGGACGTACCCACCATCGTTTCCCGCATCGCGGAAGGTGACCGACATGCCGAACTGGTACTGAACGCCATGATCTACCAGACAGCCAAGAGCATCGGAGCCGCTGCCACCGTGCTCTATGGACAGGTGGACGCTATCCTGCTGACAGGCGGCATCGCACATAGCGACTATGTCATCTCCCGCCTGACGGAGCGCGTTTCCTTCCTGGCCCCCGTCCACGTCTATCCCGGCGAAGATGAACTGGAGGCTTTGGCCCTGAATGCGTTGGGAGCGCTACGGGGAGAGCTGAAAATACAGGAATACAAGTAAATCAGGAATAGCAAGCTTCTATGGCCAAGTATCATTGGATACTTCGCCATTTATCATTGCTTCTATGCCGGTTGAAGCATAGCATCCTTTAAAAGCATAGTTGAAGAGGACGCGGCATTCATTTCACTTCAAATAGCATCGGAGATTCCCTCCGGAGGCAGACTTCACTCAGTCTTTCTGCCCCGGAGGGAATCCTCTTTTATTTCCGTCGTCCCATCCAAGTCCACTGATGCCAAATGTGCTCCAACGGTCCCTGCTTATGCTTGGAAAGCCACCACTTGCAGAACTGCACCTGCAACAAGAAGGTACAGAAGCCTATAAGCAGGCTCACCGTATAGCCACAATAAGGAGCCAAGGAGAGGCCGAAAGGAAAGTAGATGACAGAACCGATGATGGACTGCGTGATGTAGTTCGTCAGACTCATCCTGCCATAGTAACGCAGGCCATTGACCGCGCGGCTGAACCGTCCGCTTTGATAAAACCACACGAACGAAGCTACCAGCACACCGGTGAAAGCCAGCTTCTGCCACATGTCAAAGGCCGTTCCGGCTGTTTGCTGCACAAAAGCATCGCCTTTCATGATCAGCTCTTTCAGCGAATAGAGGGGTCCAAAGGCAAGAGCCGAGATGGCCAACACTTTGACCCAGAAACGAGAGTGTCCTTCCGACGGGACAAAAAGTTCCTTCCTGCCCAGGTAGAAACCCAACAGGAACAAACCGGCCGTTTGCAGGTAGCGGCCGGCGTTCACGGCCCACAACAAACTGGCTTTCTGCCCCAACGTAATGTTGGTCCAAATGAAATCTCCGAAATCACCGGCCTTGGTACAAGCGGCCACCGCCGCATACATCTCGCCGACCTTGAGATCGGGCAACTGATGGGCAGGATTGAAAAGATGGGCCAAATAATGGTACCATTCCACGGGTTGCAGCAAGAACAGGATTGCCGTTATCAAAAGCGCCTTGTCGCTCCAGTTGCGTGTGAGGAACAGCACCAGACCGACCACGACAAACAGCAGCAGCACATCGCCTGCCGGGAAAAAAGCCGCATTGAGCGTGGCAAAACCGGCCAACAAGAGCAAACGCCACAGAAAGCGATAGCCGAAATCCTTTCCCTGCTCCTTCTGGTTATGAGTCTGAATATGGAAGGTAAAGCCGAACAACAGGGCAAATATGGCGTATGCCTTTCCCGCAAAAAGGGCAAAGACACCGTTGAAAACGCCTTGATCTAACGTCTGTAGCCAACCGGGCGAATCAGCCGGATAGACCGGATATATGAAATGTTCCAAGTTGTGTACCAAGATAATTGCCATAACGGCAAATCCGCGCAAGCCATCTACGACCTCGATGCGGGGAGTCTTCCGAATAAGTCGTTCCATTGTGTTTGATAATTTGATTTATGCGGCTGCAAAGATGAGATTCTAATCCCAAATAGCAAAAAAACTTCAGCCCAGTTTGAACAAAAGACAGGTTCCCGGCGTTACCTTGTAGAGAACAATTAAAAAGATTATCAACCAGACAAATAAGAAGAACAAATGGAAAAATACGTTTGCACTGTATGCGGCTATGTCTATGACCCCGCCCTCGGCGACCCGGAAAACGGCATTACACCCGGAACTGCTTTCAATGATTTGCCCGACGACTGGGTATGCCCGCTCTGTGGCGTTGGCAAGGAAGACTTTGAAGCCAATGAATAAATAAGGTAGGAACAAACAGCGGTTGACTGCGGGAAGAGTCCCGGATAGTCAACCGCTGTTATTTGAAAACCGGGCTGCTATTCAGGCCGACTTCTTCTCCTTCACCTCGCTGCTGGCTTCTACGACATTCACCACATAGTCACCCAGCTTCTCACACTCGGCGATGATATCCATATAGTAGACGCCCATCTGATAACTGTACAGCTTATTGTTGACATCCACGATATTCTGGTTCTTCAACTGGTTGCGGTAATTGTTGATTTCGTTCTCCAGATTGAATGAACGGTTAACGTCCACCTGCGCGTGCTCCGTCCGCTCCACCACGGCAATCATCTGCACCAAAGCATCGTCCACCAGTTTCATCATGGTGTGGATGTGTTCGTATTGCTTCTCCGTGAAATCTTCGTCCGACTGACGCTTGCGGTTGACGGTACGTGCCAGGTTATAGCAACTGTCGCCAATACTTTCTATCTCCGTCACCTCGCGCAACATATCCCGTATCTGCAACTTGCTCTCCGAACTCAACCTTCCCTCCGACACTTTGTTCAGGTAATTGGCGATTTCCAATTCCATGCTGTCGCTGATGTTCTCATATTTCTCTATCCGGCTGAACAACTTGTTGAAGTCATCGCCCTTCTCCGTGTGCAGCAAATCACGCACCATGCCGAACATGCGGTGAATGCGCTCTGCAAAAAGATGGATTTCCTTACTGGCCTGCAGGATGGACAGCTCGGACGTAGACAACATGCCACCCGTAATGAAGCGCAACCGATATTCCTCATCCTGCTCCTTCTGCGGTATAAGGACGCAGACCGTACGCTCGATAAACTTCACGAACCAAATCAGCACCAATACGTTGCAGACATTGAACGCCGTATGGAAGGCCGACAACATATAAGGTACGGCCACCGACATCTCCGTTACGCCCATTACATTCTCCACGAACCACGATACCGCCCCTGTAAAGAACGGGAACACACACAACACCCAGATGACACCGAACACGTTGAACACCAGATGAGCCAAGGCAGCCCGTCGTGCCTGCGTATTGCCTGTCAGAGCCGCCAGATTGGCCGTAATGGTCGTACCGATGTTTTCGCCCAACACCAAGGCAGCACCCAATTCAAAACTAATCCAACCGTTGGCACACATGATGAGGGTGATGGCCATCGTGGCCGAGGATGCCTGCACCACCATCGTCAGGACAGTGCCAATCAGCACAAACAGCAACACCGAACCGAAACCCATGTCCGTATAGTTCTGCACGAAAGCCAGCATTTCGGGATTCTTCTCCAAATCGGGTGCATTGGCCTGCAGCATGGATAACCCCATGAAAAGGAAAGAGAAGCCGAAGATAAACTCGCCCACTGACTTACGGGAACTTTTCTGCGAGAAGATCAACAAGATGCCAAAGGCCAACAATGGCAAGGCAAAGGCCGAAACATCCACCTGGAAGCCCAATGCCGAAATAATCCAAGCCGTCACCGTAGTACCGATATTGGCACCCATGATGACGCTGATGGACTGGGCCAATGTCAGCAGCCCTGCATTGACAAAACTCACCACCATCACCGTGGTGGCCGACGAAGATTGCACCAGGGCCGTTATCAACGAACCCGTCAAGACACCAGTCACACGGTTGGTCGTCATCACCGTCAAAATCTTGCGCAGACGATCACCCGCAAACTTCTGCAGCCCTTCGCTCATAATCTTCATACCATAGAGGAACAAAGCCAGCGAACCGAGCAACTTTAACAAATCATAAAAAGAATATTCCATCTATAATTATTTAAGGGGTTTCTTTGCGGCCAGTGTTTTTACTCCTATCTTTAAGCAGTGAAACCCAATAAAGAGAGGAAGGCATGAAACACATGTTACAAATCTGTTGCAAAAATAATAATATTTCCAAAGAGTTTCCCATTGGAAGCACACTTTTGGAGATTTATCAGGACTTAAACCTTGATTTTCCTTATCAAGTGGTCAGCGCCAAGGTCAATAACCGCTCGGAAGGCCTCAACTTCCGGGTCTACAACAACAAAGACGTGGAGTTCCTCGATGTGCGTGCCCCTTCCGGTATGCGCACCTACGTCCGTTCCCTGTGCTTCATTCTCTACAAGGCGGTGCGCGAACTTTTTCCTCAAGGCAAACTGTACGTGGAACACCCCGTGTCGAAAGGATACTTCTGCAACCTACGTATCGGCCGCCCCATCGAACTGGCCGACGTCACCGCCATCAAACAACGCATGCGGGAAATCATCGCCGAAGACATTCCTTTCCGCCGCACCGAATGCCACACCACCGAGGCTGTGCGCATCTTCAGCGAACGGGGCATGAACGACAAGGTGAAACTGCTGGAAACCTCCGGCTCGCTCTACACTTTTTATTATACGTTAGGAGACACGGTAGATTACTACTACGGCAACCTCCTGCCCAGCACTGGCTTCATTTATCTCTTTGACCTCGTGAAGTATTACGATGGCCTCTTGCTCCGCATCCCCAATAAACAGAATCCGCTGATACTGGACGAAATGGTAAAGCAGGAAAAGATGCTGGACATCTTCAAGGAACACCTGCATTGGAACCACATCATGGGCCTGAGCAACGTGGGCGACTTCAACCTGGCCTGCCAGAAAGGACTGGCCACCGACCTCATCAAAGTGGCCGAGGCCCTGCAGGAAAAGAAAATCGCCCAGATTGCCGATGAAATCTACCGCCGCTGCCAGGAAGACAGTGCACACAGCCGCCTGGTACTGATTGCCGGACCATCCTCTTCCGGAAAGACCACCTTCAGCAAGCGCCTTTCCATCCAGCTGATGACCAACGGACTGCGGCCCTACCCCATCTCGCTGGACGACTACTTCGTAGACCGCGAAAAGACTCCGCTCGATGCCCAGGGGAACTACGACTATGAATCGCTCTACGCCCTCGACCTTCAGTTGTTCAACGAACATCTGCGCGCCCTGCTGAACGGCGAGGAGGTGGAACTGCCACGCTACAACTTCCTCACGGGCAAACAGGAGTTCCGGGGTGAAAAACTGCGCATCGACCACCACACCGTGCTCATCCTGGAAGGCATCCATGCCCTCAACCCCGAGCTGACGCCCCAAATACCCAATGAGAACAAATTCAAAATCTATGTCTCCGCGCTGACCACCATCTCGCTGGACGACCATAACTGGATTCCTACTACGGACAACCGCCTGTTGCGCCGCATCATCCGCGACTTTAACTACCGTGGCTGTTCAGCAAGGGAAACCATCTCACGCTGGCCCAGCGTACGCGCCGGCGAAGACAAATGGATTTTCCCCTATCAGGAGAATGCCGACGTGATGTTCAATTCCGCCCTGCTGTTCGAATTCGCCGTCCTGCGCTACCATGCCGAGCCTATCCTGAACAGCGTGCCACGCAACTGTCCGGAGTATGCCGAGGCCTACCGGCTGCTGAAGTTCATCCAATACTTCACGCCACTGCAAGACAAAGAGATTCCACCCACATCGCTGTTGCGCGAGTTCCTGGGTGGGAGCAGCTTCAAGTACTGACGCAGAAAGGGCGTGCCACAATGAACACATGGCACGCCCTTTCTTTTTCATCTCTTATATGTAAGCCTTGTACGGCCGCTCCCCGTTACCAACCGGGATTCTGCTCCAGCTCGGGATTGAGCTGCAACTCATTGGTCGGGATGGGCAGCAGGTACATCTTGTCATCCCATTGACGGCTGTTGGCACCGATGGACAGGTCCGAATTGGTGTAAGACGAGTAGACTATGGCGTAACCCTCATCGGCACGCGTGCCGGTAGTCACCTTCTTACCCACGTAGGTCATCGGGTTTTCCAGAAGTTCACCGGCCTTCCAACGGCAGAGGTCGTTCCACCGGAAGCCTTCACCGGCCAGTTCGATGCGGCGCTCGCGGCGAATCTCCTGCAACAACGGACTGATATCAGTGCCATAGTCCGGCCAGTCGGGATCGGTAAAGCCCACATCCAGCGTCAGATGAGGCATGCCCACACGGTCGCGCAATACATTGATGGTGTTGTCCAGGTCAGTCTGGTCAATATCACCCAGTTCAGCCTTGGCCTCGGCATTGATGAGCAACGTCTCGGCGTAGCGGTAGGCAATGCCGTCTGCCGTCTCCAGCATATACCCCAGATGCCCCGTAGACGGGTCATAGCCTTTGATGGTCTGATAGCCCGTGGTGCAGTAGGTATTGACGTAGGCGTCGTCACTCGCCACTTCATGTCCCACGAAAGCAGAGTTCCCCTCAAAGAATTCATTGTTGAGCACCATCTGCTTCAGGCGCGGGTCACGGTTGGCAAACTCTTCTTCGATGGTGGCATCATCGGTCGGATAGGAGGTCAAAGACTTCGGAAGGCCGTCCGCATAGAGATAGCTGTCTATGAAATCCTTGGAGAAACCGGTATTGGCCTCCCAGGCGCCATGCCCCCAGTTATGCAGGCGCAACGGGTCTTCATAGTCTATGTAGAGGATGGCCTCGCTCAGATTGCTCTTGTCATCCAGGATATACATATTATAATAGTCGTGCTCCGGGTCGCCGGTGCTGTAGATGCTGTAGTTGCCGGAATTGATCAGTTCGTCACTGGCCTCAACGGCTTGCTGCAGGAGGTCTTCATATTCGTAGCCCAGGTCCGTGTGATACTTGTAGTAGGTCCCTTCGTACAGGCAGACACGGGCTTTGATGTGGCGGGCCACATCGGCGGTCAGGCGGTTGTCGCTGGAGCTGACGCGCCCCTCAGGCAGCCACTCGATGGCAAAGTCCAGGTCTTCGATGATGTGCTGCACGACCTCATTGCGCGGCGTGCGCGGACCGTACAGTTCCTCGCTGTCCGTGTTCAGGTCTTCCTCCAGCCAAGGCACATCGCCGTAGGTCATCACCTTGCTGAAGTATTGCAGGGCGCGGAAAAAGCGTATCTCGCCCACATACTGGTTGATTTCACTTTCATCGCCCGTCACCGCTTCATAGTGGGTCATGAAATAGTTGAGACTGCGAATGGTAGACCAGGCGCTTTTCGACCAGTTGTCATCTTCGGTGGGCACGGCATACTGTTGCCAGATGTACGACTCGAGGCTGCGGGGCACCTGGTTGTCACTCCAGGTGTCATCGTAGTTGGATACGCCGCCCGGCAACGTGCTGTAAAAGTAATTGGCATACGTTTCCAGGTCGCTGACCGAGGACCAGTAAGTCTGGTCGTTGATGTTTTGGGGCGACCGTTCCAGGAAGGCATCGTTACAGCCGGTCAAGGTGGTGACCCCTATGATAGAACTGTATAATAAATATTTCAGTTTCATGATGTTCTGTATTTATAGGTTATTAGAATGTCAGGCTGACACCCAGGGAAAGGGCGCGCTGCATCGGATACTCGTACGGGTTGTCCAGTTCCGGGTCAAAGCCTTCGGGCGTATGCTTGATGGTGAACAGGTTCTCTGCCGAGAAGTAGATGCGTGCCTTCTGGATATAGGCCTTCTGCGTCAGCGCTTCCGGCAGGGTATAACCGAAGGTCAGGGACTTCAGACGCAGGTAGGAGGCATCCAGCAGGTAGCGGGTCTGCTTCACGCTGATCGGCCCGGAGCCGTTGAAGCGTGCCACCGGGAAGTAGGCATCGGTGTTGTCCTCCCTCCAATAGTCATTGGCATAACCTTGCGGCACCTGCCATTCACTGCCATACTGGTAGTAGTAGTTGCTGGGCAGATACATATCGCGCTTGCCCACACCCTGGAAGAAGATGCCGAGGTCAAAGCCCTTCCAGTCGGCCGTGATGTTGAAGCCGTAGCGGTAGCGGGCAGTGGTATTGCCGATGACGCGCCGGTCGCCCGGATCGTCCACGGTGTTGGAGCCGTTGTTCACCTCGCCGTCGCCGTTGATATCCCAGAAGCGGATGTCACCCGGAATCTTGCTCAGGCCACCGTCCACCTGCGACTGGTCCGGTGCATTGGCAATTTCTTCTTCGGACTGGAACAGGCTTGATTCATAACCCCAGATTTCGCCGATCTTCATACCTACGTAGTAAGTGCTGGCCAACGACTTGGTGGGGTTGTCATACTTGGTGATGACGGCCTGCGCATCCGAGATGTTGAAGCCTACGGAGTAGTGCAGCCCGTTCTCCAGGCGGTCGTTCCACGTCAGGGCCAGTTCCCAACCGTACGTCTTCAGGTCGGAGGCATTCTCCTCCGGCTCGCTGGCGCCCAGGATGCTGGGCAACAGTTTACCCGTTCCCAACATGCCGGTAGTCTTACGCTGGTAATAGTCGAAGGTACCTGTCAGGCGATTGTTCAGGATGGTGAAGTCCAGACCGAGGTCCCACTGCGTCACCCTCTCCCATGTCACGGTGTTGCTCACCAGTCCGCCCGGCCGCACGTAGCGCGCCTGCTCTCCGCCGAAGAGGTAACTTGTGTTGCCCGTGCTATACGTAGAGAGGTAAGAGTACCAGCCATTGTCAATGGACTGGTTGGCCTGGCTACCATAAGAGGCCCTGAGCTTCAAGTCGTCGAAGAAGTTGCGGGTGGATTCCTTGAACCATTCTTCCTCGCTCAGTCTCCAGCCTGCGGAGAAAGAAGGATTGAACACGGCACGGTCGTTCTTCGGGAACTTGGACGAAAGGTCGTAACGTCCGTTCAACTCCAGCAGGTAGCGGTCATTGAACGTGTAGTTGATGCGGGCGAATCCGCTGCGGGTAGCCCAACTGTCATCCGAGTTGCTGACGCTTCTGTCGCCCGTGGCATAGCTCATGGAGGGCAGATCGTTGTAAATCAGTTCCTCGCGGTAAGCGTAGAAGTAGCGGGTGTGCTTGGTCTCCTGGTTATAACCCAGCATGGCCTTGAAGTAGTGCTTGCCCCAGGTCTTCTCGTAGTTGCCCACAAGGTTGAAGGCATTGTACGTGTCATTGTTCTGGTACTCCTGCACATAGTTAGGGTCAGAATATTGGAACACCTGCAGGAAACGTCCGCCTTCGCCGTATTCGTTGTACGAGGTGGCGTGGTCCTTGTGGTGCTCGGCATAGTAGTTGAACGTGTAGTCCATCTTGATGCTCAGCCCGTCCAGCGGCTTGATTTCCATGGCCAGCGTGTTCCAGAAGTCATTCTTCGTAGTCGTGCGCGTACCTCCCTCTTCCAGCACGGCGGCAAAGTTGGTGTAGTTGCCCTGTCCGGACCAGTTGCCATCGGGATGCTTCACGGGCATCAGGGGCGACGAATCGTTACCAATCCACGCTTCGCCGTGGGTGTTGTCCTGGGCCAGGCCGTCCAGCTCCGTGCGGATGTAAGTGGTCTTCATCGAGAAACTCAGCCACTTGTTGACGTCGTAGCTGATGTTGTTCACCACGTTGAACTTACGATATTGCTCATTGCCGTAGCGCAACAGCGAGCCTTGGTCCATGTAACCCACGGAGGTGTAGTAGGTAGTCTTGTCACCGCCGCCGCTGATGTTGACGTTGTACTTCTGCAGCGGATAGCTCTTCTTGTACATCTCCGCCATCCAGTCCGTGTTGCCGCAATAGCCATATTTGCCCTGCGACATCATGCTGTACCACATGCTCTCCGTATCGGTGGGGTCATAGAACACCGGTTCATTGTTCACCGGGTCGTTGTAGTAAGCGATGATGTGCTCCATGTCTCCCTCGCTGAAATACATCCGGTCATTGGTATTCATGGAGGCATTGTTCATCCAGTTCATGTACTCGATGGAGTTCATGTAGCTGGGACGCGTCGTCGGACTGTTCCACGAGATGGATGCGTCGAGCGACACGCGCGTCGGCTGGTTCTTCCGGCCTCCCTTGGTAGTAATCAATACGACACCGAAGGCGGCACGCGAACCGTAGATGGAGGCGGAAGCGGCGTCTTTCAAGACAGATACGCTGGCCACGTCGTTCGGGTTGATAAGGTCGGGGTCCATCTCCACACCATCCACCAATACCAGCGGGTTACCGCCGTTCAGTGAGGTCTCGCCACGGACATTGAAGGTAGTTCCGGCACCGGGCTGTCCGCTCGTGGTGATGTTCAGGTTAGGGATGGTGCCTTGCAGGCCCTGCCCCAGGTTGACGATGGGTCGGCCCTCCAGCACTTCCTCGTCCACGGCGGATACGGCACCTGTCAGGTTGGCCTTCTTCACCGTGGCATAACCTACCACCACCACTTCGTCCAGCAATTCCGTGTCTTCCTTGAGGATAACATTAAGAGGTTTGCCTTCCCATTCGACTTCCTGGGGAATGAAACCCACATAAGTAATTTGGATAATGTCTCCCGGCTTCACGTTGCGCAACTGGAAGTTGCCGTCGATGTCCGTAATGACACCATTGGACGTACCTTTCACTACTACAGATGCACCGATAATCGTCTCTCCCGTGACATCTTTCACTACGCCGGTGCACGTGCCGGCTTGCTGCGTGCCTTGAATGCCAGCCACTCCGCCTGACGGCAAGGCCCGGACTGTCCCGATGCCCAATGCCATGCAGAGAAGCAACATACCGATAGGCTTCATCATCTTTCTCATGATACTTTCGCTTTTCTAAGTTTAACAATAAAGTTGGATAAATCAGGAACGTTCTTTTTACGTTCTTTAAAGTTTCTTGCAAAGTTGACACATAGGAAGCGCGCAAAGACTGTCCATTCCGACCCATTATTAGACCATAAAGAAACTCGCGGAAGGCATTTTGTCGATTCAGCAACAAACCATCCACATTGCGAAACCGCCAAACTACAGATTTCCCTAAAACATACAAAAGAACATGAATAATAGCTTTCACCCTGCCTAAGCGATACCCGTTGGCGGAATTAAGGTCAATGTACGCTTTATCCTGCCGGCCAGTCACACGGCATTGCGGGGGGATATCCCCGTCCTTGTCCGGAGATATCTCCGTCCTTGCCCGCAGATATCTCCGCCTTTGCCCGCAGATATCTCCGCCCATGGCCTATCATGTGTCTCATTTTAAGAAAGGATATTCATTAAAAAAAAGCGAATCTCACGACCCGCTTTTTCTTTCATCCAAAATTTTGAATCTGCAATATGCTAAAAGGTTTCTTAAATCATCAGTTGCCATTTGCAATAACACCAATGATGACAGGAATCATTCATGTCGCTGCAAAGATGCACCTTCCGGGCCGGAAGCGACATGTCACTTCCAACACTCTTTCGGATGATAAGGAAAACCCGACGGAAACTTTGTCCAAAAAGAAATTCCGCTTGTCTATTTGAAAAGTAACATACAGTCATACAGAGCGTTAATTCCATCCCCAAACAGCAATTCCCCGAGCACAGTCACGGTAGAAAATTCACCCGTTTGTCGATTCATACGGCCATTCCATCTATTCTATCTGCATTTTATCAGCCGAAGGCCTATATTTGTTCTACTAAAATTTCTAAACTATACGACTATGAACCAGATGAATTTTGAGCTACAGGCAGACCTGTACACCTTGCCAAAGCAAGCAAGAACCGGCATCATTTTCCGCGAGATCGGAATTTCCTCTAATTGGGAAAAGGAAATCCCGACAGGATATGCCCATGTGAAGATATTTGTCATCGAGGGTACTCTGGAGCTTACAGTTGACAGAAAGACCTATGTCCTGCAACGAGGAGATTTTCTGGACTCGCTCAACCAGTCGGTCCAGCTACAGCGCACCTCGTCCAATGCCAGGGCTTTCCTGTTGCAATTCTCGGAAGAATTCCTGAGGCAGGCGCTGCGGGAGAAACGCCCCTTCCCACCCACCTACCTCCTGCGCATCCTGCAGAATCCGGTGATCCGCATCCCTTTGGTTCATTTCAGCACGGTCATTCGCGGCATGGAACATATCCGCCAGGCCATTGCCAACAGCCCCAGCCGCTTCTCTCAAGAAATCCTGCAGAGCAAGGTACTTATTTTCGTCCTGGAAATGGCGGACATCCTGGTGAACGAGGCCAATGTCAGCATGTCTCTCAATTCGGGCAAACATGCACAGATCTTGAGTAAATTCCTGCTGCTCCTGCAGGAGCACATACGTGACGAGCATTCGGTCAACTTCTATGCCGCCCAACTGAACATCACCCCCCAATACCTGCGCCGCATTGTGAGGGGAACCATCGGAGACAGTGTCTACCAGGTCATCAGCAACAACCTGAATCAGGAAATCTGCAAGCTGCTGTTGGAAACGAACCTCACCCTTCAAGCCATTGCGGACGAACTGCACTTCTCCGACCAGGCCGTGCTGAGCAAATTCTTCAAACGGAACAACGGCATATCTCCCCAGAAGTACAGGAACGAACAGAAGTAAGGACACTCCCGCCTTCTTCAGTCCCGGCCGATTTCTCCCCGACGGACGGCATCCATCACATTGGCGGGTGCACGTCCGGCCAGATACTCCCGTTTCATATAGTCCATGTAGGGGGCCACATGCTCAAAGTAACGGCGATATCCGGCACAGAGATAGTTCAGCCCCGGTTCGCCATCTGCCGTGCGGACGAAACGGTTCTTGGGGCACTCTCCGTTGCAGGCGAAGAGCCAAGGACACTCGCGGCACTGCCGGGGCAGGCTGTCCTGCTTGTCCTGTCCGAACTTCAGCTGCCGCTCGCTGTACATCATCTCCACCAATGTCTGTGTATAGATGTTGCCCAGCTTGTATTGGGGAAAGACGAAGTGGTCGCAAGAGTAGACATCGCCGTTGAACTCCATCACGCCGGCATGTCCGCAGGTCTTGGCCATGGAGCAGACGCCTGGCTGTTCGCCCACCCAGTTGGCCAACGTCGAGTCGAACAACTGAATGAACACCTGTCCCACGTCTTGCTTCACCCACTCGTCGAACAGGGTGCAAAGAAACGTCCCCCACTGCCCGGGCGTCACGGAGAAGTCCGCCAACTGCATGCCGTTGTCCTCATCCACGGCTGCCAGGTGTCGCCCGTCGGCATGTGGAAGGATACGCTCCACAATCGGAGCAAACTGGATATAGCGACACCCTATGCTCTTGAAGAAACGATAGAACTCCAGCGGATAGTCGGCGTTGAAGTCGTTCACCACCGCCATGGCGTTCCACTCCACCCCATGCTTGTTCAGCAACTCGATGCCATGCATCACCTTTACGAACGAGGGGCGACCCTGCTTGTTCTTGCGGTATTCGTCGTGGAACTCCTGCGGCCCGTCAATGCTGATGCCCACCAGCCAGTTGTTTTCCTTGAAGAAACGGCACCACTCGTCCGTCAACATCGTACCGTTGGTCTGTATGCAGTTCTCGATGGTCCGTCCGCGGGCGTATTTCCGTTGCAGTTCCAGAGCCTTCTGGTAGAAAGCCAAGGGGCGCATCAGCGTCTCCCCGCCATGCCAAGTGAAGAGCACCTGCGGCATGGTCTGCGCACCGATGTATTCCTGAATGAATTTCTCCAACAACGCATCACTCATCACGTGTCTGGGATTGTCTTGATACAGCTTGCTCTTTTCCAAATAATAACAATAATCGCAAGCCAGGTTACAAAGAGCGCCTGCAGGCTTCAGCATCACGTAGAGCGGGCGGGCGAAAGGAGCGTAGGTTGTAGGCATATCGTTGACTGTTGGTTATGTAATGGCGGCAAAGATACCCTTTTCTGCACAAATCCAAACCAAAATCACCCGTTTTTTGTCACCGCCCCAGCCGGATACCTCCCCTGCCCCCTCCTTTAACACCTATTCAATCGCAGAAGGAACGTAATCGGAAGAAAGGACGATACCACACAGGGCCTGATATACGCCAGAAGCCTCTACAACTTCTCTCCGTAAGCCAGGTCACCCGCATCGCCCAGGCCGGGAACGATGTAAAGATGTTCATTCAATCCGGGGTCGATGGCCGCACACCACAAGGTAACGTCATCCGTGGGAAAGAGCCGGCACAAATGGTCTACGCCTTGCCGAGAGGCTATCACGCAGGCAATAAGCAGGCGTCTCGGCGAACCTTTGGTAAGGAAGGCACGCCAGGCCAGTTCCAGGCTCTCGCCCGTAGCCAGCATAGGGTCTACCAACAGGACGGTCTTTTGCGAGAGGTCCGGAGTGGCGATGTACTCAATGTGGACATCCACCTCATGATGCGCCTTGTCCTTGTAAGAGCGGTAGGCGGAAACGAAAGCGTTGCCGGCGCGGTCGAACACATTAAGAAATCCCTGGTGCAGAGGCAACCCCGCCCGGAAAACGGTAGCAATGACCAGGTCATCATCCGGCGTGCGCACTTCGGCCATACCCAAAGGCGTCTGCACCGGCTTGACAGAATAACTGAGTGTACGGCTCATCTCATAGGCCATCAGCTCGCCGATGCGCTCGATGTTACGGCGGAAACGCATACGATCCGCCTGAATATGGACGTCGCGCAACTCGGCGACATATTGATTGAGGATGGTATCCTGTTCGGAAAGATTGATGATTTTCATATCCAAGCAAATTATTTCTGCAAAGATAAGGGTTTCGGAGAAATACCAATTACTTTTTTTGAATATCCGCATTCCACCCTCTAACGTTTCCGCAAATATAGCTATGCCGCAATCGTCATAGAAGTAAGGTGATATGGCCGTAGAAGCTTACTTATTCAAGTTTCGGCGCCGTTTTAAAACTTTTGCGTAACTTTGCTGAACAACTTTTCAAAGCATCGGTTA
>DHKFC23501__coassemble_1367_pt1 | contig 16389 bp, 10 predicted proteins | sample DHKFC23501__metabat2_low_PE_030 | metagenome-assembled genome bin DHKFC23501
GTTCCAATTCCATTGGGCTGACTTCAATAATATGGAAATAACTGATTGGCGTATTATTGTTGGAGGACGTGACGTTTGTTTGGGTTAATTGAGATTTGAGATAATTGAGATTTGAGGCGCGGGGTATACCCGCTATGCCGGCCTATTTTCAGGCACGTCTATGCTTTACGCGTGATGAATGTGTGCATTTGGGTCGTGGTAGCAGATTTCTCCTCCGGGGAGTGCAACCTCCCCCGGAGGAGGGGAATTGAGTTACCTACCCTGCATCTGATGTGAAAATGCACAATTTTATCCCGCGCGTAGTATAATTAAAACGGGGCTTCCTGGGCCATGAAAAGGAAGTCCCGTTTTCTCTTTTGTATTCCTTTGGATTTTCTTACATTTGCAGGAACTAAATTAACCTCTCTATTATGGCCAAACAAGAAATTACCTGCGAGGATATCCTGAAAGAGCTGAAGGCCAAGCATTATGCCCCCATCTATTACCTGATGGGCGAAGAGCCTTATTACATAGATGCCATAGCCGACTACATAGCCGAACACGTCCTGAGCGAAACGGAAAAGGAGTTCAATCAAACTATCGTCTATGGTGCGGACGTGGACATAGCCACCATTATCAATGCCGCCAAACGCTATCCGATGATGTCCGAACATCAGGTGGTTATTGTAAAAGAGGCACAAGCACTCCGAGGATTAGAAGAACTTTCGTATTACCTTCAGAAGCCTCAGCCATCCACCATCCTGGTGTTTTGCCACAAGCATGGCGCATTGGATCGGCGTAAGAAACTGGCGGCCGAGATAGAGAAGAAAGGCATCCTTTTCGAGTCCAAAAAGCTGAAGGAGGGCCAACTTCCGGCTTTCATAACTTCTTACATGAAGCGCCGCGGACTGGATATGGAGCCTAAGGCAACCTCGATGTTAGCCGACTTCGTAGGTACCGACCTGAGCCGTCTGACCGGAGAGATGGAAAAGCTCATCATCACGCTTCCAAAAAATCAGACACGAATAACCCCCGAACAGATAGAGCGCAATATTGGCATCAGCAAAGATTACAATAACTTTGAACTCCGCGCCGCATTGGTCGAGAAAGATGTGCTGAAAGCCAACCGCATCGTGAAATATTTTGAAGAAAATCCGAAAACGAATCCCATCCAGATGACTTTATCTTTACTCTTCGGCTTCTTCTCCAACCTGATGCTGGCCTATTATGCACCTGAGAAATCGGAGCAAGGCATCGCCACTTTTCTCGGCTTGAAGAGTGCTTGGCAAGCCCGCGAATATATGAACGCGATGCGTCGATATAGCGGCGTGAAGACAATGCATATCATTCATGAAATCCGGTATGCTGATGCTGCTTCGAAAGGCGTACGCAACTCCTCAGCCAGTAACGGAGATATCCTTCGGGAACTTGTATTCAAGATTCTGCATTAGAGATATTTTCGCACAATATTTCTCTTTTTTAAAACGCCTGAGAATCGCATAATCCGGAGCAAAGCAAGGGCCGGCCGGAAATAGACGATTCTCAGGCGTTGCGTTTTTCTTAGGACAGAGCAGAAAAGTACGCCTCAGTATCTACATGCTTTACCGATGTTTTTAGGCAAAAAAAGTCAGCTTTTATATTCGTCCTGATTTCTCTGATTTTTGCTTGGCGACTTTCCAGGTGATTAGCGGTTTATCCACATCAGTGTGTACTAACCGAATTGCTGATATCTGTCATTGCCAAGATGCGTAAACTTATAAATCCTGTGAGGCACTTTAATCTTGTTATATTTTAGCATTTACAATCGGATATTTCATTTTTCCAAGTATACTAATTACGTCTGAAAGAATAGGGTTTACACTTGTAAATCACAACTATTCATGCAGATAATCAATAAGATACGCATGTAAAGGACACCATTTTTAATCACAAATCAAACATCTATAACTACTTATTTGTCATATCCATAACTTATTTATATCAAGACATAAATGAAGTACAACGTAAAAAAGGCATATACATCTGTGAATATACGGTTTAATAATATAGATTTTATCAAATATACTACTGTGTATCACTATATTGCATAGATTTAATAAAGTTCATATTACGAATGTAAAGCGACAGTTTTCAGTGCAAATGATACATGTGTAATCACTTGTAGATACAAGTGTACACTGTTAAATGTACAACTGTTATTTGCATAAGTAAATATAATATTATACTTTTGTAATCTCTAAACAGACAACATTTGTAGATGTAAATTGACCTTATGGAGGAGATAAAAGACAGATTTAAAATGATTATGGATCGGGAAAAGCTCACGGCCGGGGCTTTCGCCGAAAGCATTGGTGCTTCACAAGCCACTATCTCGCACATTTTGAGCGGAAGAAACAAGCCAAGCGTTGAATTAGTGCTACGCGTACATCAACGCTATGAAGATATCAATCTGGAATGGCTGCTCGCCGGGAAAGGTATGATGAGCAACAGCTCTGACGAAGCATCGCCAGCCCTTGCAGTTCCCCAACAGGACTATCCGCTATTCGCCGAGAATGCGATAAATCCGTCCGGAATATCGGATAATGCGGAAAATCGCAAGGAAATGCCGCCAGAAAGGAACCAAAATGCGCCTAAAGAAATTGTAAAACAAGAAATTATATACAAGGAAAGACCTCCCAGGAAAATCACCGAAATACGCATTTTCTTCGATGACAATACGTATGAAACCTTCAAACCTTCAAATTGAGCGGACAAAGCCGGCTGATTAAGCAAAATTGGCGTATCTTTGCACTAAGAAAACCGATTAATGTGTGTATATATGAAGAAATACATCTTAGACTTGGCTGTGACTGAGAATATTCGGTTGCATGACCATTATGTATTGCTGAAGCTGACCTCGAAGGAAACGCTTCCCGAAATGCTTCCCGGCCAGTTTGCGGAAATTCGCGTGGATGGATCGCCTACCACCTTCCTGCGTCGGCCGATTTCCATCAATTATGTGGATAGAGAGAAAAATGAGGTATGGTTCCTCATACAGCTTGTAGGGGATGGTACGAGGCGCTTGGGAGAGGCAAAAACGGGCGACTTGATCAACGTGGTGCTTCCTTTGGGAAATGGCTTCACAATGCCCCGCAAAGCCTCGGACAAAGTTCTGCTGATAGGCGGAGGCGTAGGCACGGCCCCCATGCTCTATTTGGGAGAGCAGCTGGCCAAGAGTGGTAGCCGTCCCACCTTCTTATTGGGGGCACGCAGTGCCGGAGACTTGCTTCAATTAGAACAATTTGCCCAATACGGTGAAGTATATATTACTACCGAAGACGGTAGCCGGGGGGAGCGGGGCTACGTTACCCAACACTCCATATTGGCCCGGGAAAGTTTTGAAAAAATTTATACGTGCGGTCCTAAGCCCATGATGATGGCAGTAGCGAAATATGCCAAGAGTAAAGGTGTGGATTGCGAAGTATCCCTGGAAAACAAGATGGCTTGTGGCGTAGGCGCGTGCCTATGTTGTGTGGAAAACACTGACGAAGGTCATCTGTGTGTGTGCAAAGAAGGTCCTGTATTCAATATAAACAAGTTGTTATGGCAGATTTAAGTGTAAACATAGGTGAATTACAAATGAAAAACCCCGTGATGACTGCATCCGGGACATTTGGTTATGGCGAAGAATTCGCTGACTTCATCGATATTGCGCGAATAGGCGGTATCATTGTAAAGGGAACTACCCTTCACAAGCGTGAAGGAAATCCTTATCCCCGTATGGCGGAAACTCCTTCAGGAATGTTAAATGCTGTAGGCCTGCAAAATAAAGGTGTTCACTACTTTGTGGAGCATATCTATCCCCGCATCAAGGATATTCAGACTAATATGATTGTGAATGTATCCGGATCCGCCATCGAAGATTACGTGGAAACGGCTTCCATCATCAATGAACTTGTCAATATTCCTGCCATTGAACTAAACATCTCTTGCCCCAACGTGAAGCAAGGGGGAATGGCCTTTGGCGTCACCGCACGAGGAGCAGAAGAAGTGGTCAGTGCTGTTCGTAAGGTCTATAAGAAGACGCTCATCGTGAAATTATCCCCCAACGTGACAGATATCACAGAAATTGCCCGGGCGGCCGAAGCAGGTGGAGCGGACAGTGTCTCACTGATTAACACGTTATTAGGTATGGCCATCGATGCCGAACGAAGACGTCCGCTGCTCTCTACGGTGACGGGAGGTATGTCTGGTGCGGCCGTGAAGCCCATAGCCCTGCGCATGGTATGGCAGGTGGCCAAATCGGTAAAAATCCCTGTCATCGGATTAGGGGGCATCATGAATGCACGCGATGCAGTGGAATTTCTATTGGCAGGCGCTACGGCCATCCAGATAGGTACTGCCAATTTCATAGATCCAACCATTACCCTGAAGGTAACCGAGGGCATTAATGACTATCTGGACAGGCATGGATATAAGTCGGTATACGAGATTATCGGTGCGCTTGAGGTGTGATGTCTGACGGGAAACGGGCATTCGCATCTATCTAAAATAAAAATGGACACTCTATTCCGGAGTGTCCTTTCTTTTTGTTTACAATGGTCCTTTCATTCATCCAACAGGTCGGGACGCAGGCGTCGGGTACGCTCCAAGGATTGCTGAAGCTCCCATTCCTTGATTCTTGCCTCGTGTCCGGAAAGTAAAATTTCAGGAACTTTCCAGCCTTTGTAATCCGCTGGGCGCGTATAGACAGGAGCTGCCAGGAGATTGTCTTGAAAAGAATCAGAAAGAGCGGATTGTTCATCGGAGATAACACCAGGAATAATTCTTACAATTGCATCGGAGATAACAGCTGCGGCCAGCTCGCCTCCAGTCAGTACATAATCACCGATGCTGATCTCCTTGGTGATAAAATGTTCGCGGATGCGATAGTCAATGCCCTTGAAATGCCCGCACAAGATGATAAGGTTTTGAGCGAGGGATAATGTGTTTGCCATAGGCTGGGAGAACTGCTCGCCATCGGGAGTGGTGAAGATGACTTCATCGTATTCGCGTTCGGCCTTGAGGGCATTGATGCAATTCTCAATGGGCTCGATCTTCATGACCATGCCCGCGAATCCGCCGAAAGGATAATCGTCTACGCGCCGATGCTTGTCCCGGGTATAATCGCGCAGGTTGTGGATGTGTATCTCGGCCAGCCCTTTGTTTTGAGCACGCTTCATGATGGAGCAGTTGAAGAAGCCTTCCAGCATTTCGGGAAGGACGGTGATGATGTCGATGCGCATATGCTATATTTATAATTTTGGGCGCAAAAATACGAATATTCGGGGAGAAACGCGTACATTTGCAGCAAAACGAAAAGAACGATGGATGTAAAAGAACGAATCGATCGGTTGCGGGCAGAGTTGCACCGCCATAATTATAATTACTATGTACTGAACACGCCGGAAATATCGGACAAGGAATTTGACGACCTTATGCGCGAGCTCCAAGACCTGGAAACGGCGTACCCCGAGTATATGGACGAAAACTCGCCCACCATGCGCGTGGGGAGCGACCTGAACAAGAACTTTACGCAAGTAGAGCACAGATATCCGATGCTTTCTTTAGGCAACACCTATTCGGAAAGTGAAGTGGCGGATTTCTACGAACGTGTCCGGAAGGGACTTGAAGGGGAGGACTTCGAGATTTGTTGCGAGTTGAAATACGACGGCACCTCCATCTCCCTGACCTATGAGAATGGCAAGCTGGTGCAGGCCGTAACCCGTGGAGACGGAGTAAAAGGCGATGTAGTGACGGACAACGTGAAGACCATCCGCACCATTCCCTTGGTGCTGCACGGCGATTATCCCCGCTTGTTTGAGATCCGGGGTGAGATCCTGATGCCTTGGGAATCGTTCGAGAGGTTGAATCGGGAGCGTGAGGCACGCGAAGAGCCCCTCTTTGCCAATCCGCGCAATGCCGCTTCGGGCACACTGAAGTCTCAAAATTCGTCCGTAGTGGCCGCACGCAAACTGGATGCCTATCTCTATTATCTACTGGGCGAAGACTTGCCCGGAGACGGGCATTATGAAAACCTGCAAGTGGCCCGCACATGGGGATTCAAGATTTCGGAGCATATGAAAAAGGCACATACCTTGCAGGAAATCTATGATTATATTAAATATTGGGATACTGAACGCAAGAATCTGCCCGTGGCCACGGACGGTATCGTACTGAAGGTGAACAGTCTTCGCCAGCAACGTGCTTTAGGCTACACAGCCAAGTCGCCTCGGTGGGCCATCGCTTATAAATTCCAGGCTGAACGTGCACGGACGCGCTTAAATGAAGTGACTTATCAAGTGGGACGCACGGGAGCCATCACGCCGGTGGCCAATCTCACCCCCGTACAGCTCTCCGGTACCGTTGTCCGACGCGCTTCCCTACACAATGCCGACATCATCGAAGGTCTTGACCTGCACATCGGCGACATGGTCTACGTGGAAAAAGGCGGGGAAATCATCCCCAAAATCACGGGAGTAGATACGGCTGCACGCGACGAATCGTTGGGTGAAAAGGTTCATTTTATTACCCGTTGCCCCGAGTGTGGCACTCCATTAGTGCGCTACGAAGGCGAGGCTGCGCATTATTGTCCTAACGAGACTGCCTGCCCTCCTCAAATCAAGGGCAAAATAGAGCATTTTATCAGTCGCCGTGCGATGAATATCGACGGGCTGGGGCCAGAGACCGTAGATTTATTCTATCAACAAGGCCTCATACAAGATGTTTCCGACCTTTACAGGCTCCGGGTGGAAGACATAAAGGGCTTGGACAGAATGGGGCTTAAAACGGCCGAAAATATTATTAAAGGCATCGATGCCAGCCGAGCTGTACCTTTTGAGCGCGTGCTTTTCGCCTTGGGCATCCGTTTTGTAGGCGAGACCGTGGCGAAAAAACTGGCTCGGGCCTTTGCCGACATCAAAGCCTTGCGTCAAGCGGATATGAAGACCCTGACGGATGTGGATGAAATTGGTGAAAAGATAGCTCAAAGCATTGTTACCTACTTTGCTAATCCTCAAAACTGCGCTTTGATAGAGCGTTTGGAAGAGGCCGGCCTCCAATTTCGACGCACGGAAGAGGAAATGGCCGGACATACCGACCGTCTGGAGGGACAGAGCATCGTCATCAGTGGCGTCTTTACCCGCCATTCGCGTGACGAATACAAGACCCTCATTGAGAAACACGGAGGAAAGAATGTGGGCAGCATTTCGTCCAAGACCACTTTTATACTGGCGGGTGAGAACATGGGGCCGGCCAAGCTGGAAAAGGCCCGAAAACTAAACATCCGCATCGTGAATGAAGATGAATTTCTGCAAATGATTGACGAAACGTAAGCAGATTTAGTTTTTTTCTGACAGGGAAAGACGAGTGAAACGAAAAATATCGTATTTTTGCGAACGATTTTACCTGTAAAGGGGATTTTAGTTTAGCGATTAGGGTTAAGTGATGAATGATTGGTGCATTGCCATTGAATGTCTTGCTAATCACAATTGCTAAACCCTGATTCACTAGTAAATTATCATTCAACCAATTATGATACGAACCCGACTGAGAGGCATGGGAGTGGCCTTGATAACCCCCTTCAAAGCTGACGAAAGCGTAGACTATGATGCTCTGATGCGTATGGTGGACTATTTGGTGCAGAATAACACAGATTTTCTCTGCGTGTTGGGCACCACCGCCGAAACACCGACCCTCACCGAAGAAGAAAAACAAAAGATAAAGCGCATGGTCATCGAGCGTGTGCATGGACGCATTCCCATTTTGCTGGGATTGGGAGGAAACAATACGCGAGCTATCGTGGACGCTCTGAAAAACGATGATTTCACGGGCGTGGATGCTGTCCTCTCTGTAGTGCCATACTATAACAAGCCCTCACAAGAAGGCATTTACCAGCATTACAAGGCTATAGCCGAGGCACGTCCGGATATGCCCATTGTCCTATACAACGTACCTGGACGCACGGGAGTAAACATGACTGCAGAAACTACCCTGCGTGTAGCACGCGACTTTAAGAATGTGATAGCCGTGAAAGAAGCTTCGGGCAATATCACCCAAATGGACGACATCATCAAGAACAAGCCGCATACGTTTGATGTCATCTCGGGTGATGATGGCATTACTTTTCCGCTCATCACGCTAGGTGCCGTAGGAGTCATCTCGGTCATTGGAAATGCCTTCCCGCGTGAGTTCAGTCGTATGGTGCGTCTTGCTCTTCAAGGGGACTATGCCAATGCATTGACCATCCATCATAAATTTGCCGAACTCTTCAAACTCCTCTTTGTAGATGGAAATCCGGCGGGAGTTAAGGCTATGCTGAATGCAATGGGCATGGTGGAAAATAAACTCCGTTTGCCTTTGGTTCCTACACGCATCACAACGTTCGAAGCCATGCGGACAATCCTAAATGAGCTGAATATCCGATGTTGAAAGAGATTATTCGATGATATATTTTTCAGAGTAAAGGCTTCGGTTTGAGCGCATTTCTGTCCTCGACCCGAAGTCTTCACTTTTTTAAATCGGGTTGATAACCCGGTTGACTTGGGAAAAAACATCCAAAAATCAAAGGCCTTACAGCGATATATGCTGCAAGGCCTTTCTCCATGTGACTCCTGCGGGATTCAAACCCACAACCTTTTGATCCGTAGTCAAATGCTCTATTCAGTTGAGCTAAGGAGCCCTCATTATTGATTTGCTTGTCCCTCGAAAGTGACTCCTGCGGGATTCAAACCCACAACCTTTTGATCCGTAGTCAAATGCTCTATTCAGTTGAGCTAAGGAGCCTTTCGTTTTGACGGGTGCAAAGGTACGCATTTTTTTGAAACCCACAAGCGATTGGAGAACTTTTTTTTGAAAAAATCTATTCAATAAACCGGTAGTTGAACAATTGCCAACCGATGGTAAGCCCTACGTTCCACTCTTTTTTCGGTGAGCTATAATGATTTAGGTAGGCGGAAATGGCACCGAAAGGCAATCGGCATACTACAGACACCTCGCCTATATATTCCAGTTTGGAGAAGACTCTGCCATAATATGCCTGATTTTGTACATCCCGCAGGATGGGAAAGATCGGCATGAAGCCATACAACTCGGCACGGACATGGAAACGGTCGTTGATGTTGTAGATGGGTTTGATGCCGGCGGCCACAAACTGATTGGCCCGGAAGGCTGCGTTGTACATCAGTTTACTATGCGGGGTCGGCGAGAATTCACCCGCCTGCATCATGGTGGCAGTGTAATTGGTGGAGAAGTTCTTGGACGAATAGAGGGCTTCTACCATCCAACCCAGTGTGAAATGAGGGCTCATCGTGTGATAGGCCTCTTTCATGTAAGAGATTTGCAACCAAGACTGACGTTCACGCATGTGCATCCGGGGTTGTTCGATACTGAGCGAATTCTCGCCGGGTGCAAAATGTTCTTTCCCTCTGAACACTTGGGCTATCAGCCTTTCGTAATAGCCGTGGGTAGCATACTGACGCGAATCCAAGGTACTTCCATAAAATCCCACAGAGCCTCCGAAAAGATTGTATGAAGTGCGGTCGGAGCGGTCCTGTTCGAAGTTGATTGTGTTCGACTGGAAATAATGATCCACCAAGTAACCATATCCCAGACTGATTTCTGCACGTTTGTTGGAAAGGAAAGGCAGGGCCACCATTAATTTGACGAACTTCTCGTCTTTCGAGTTAAAGGAGGGGCGGTCGTTGCGTGAGAAAAGCTTGTCCTTGCGATAATAGTCGAAGGTACTGAACGAAGCGATGAGCCTGTAGGAAGTAGGGACGTGTGTGGGGAGGTCGATGCGCCCCATCAGTTGGGCGTTGTTATAGATTTTGCCTATCTGTCCGTCCACGCGGATTTCCTTGGAGTAATAGTTCAGGTTCTGATAGCCTACCCCCAGGTAAATCTGGTTAGAACTGGAAGTAGAGACGTTTCCCCCCACACGTATGTAGAAATCATTTTCTACTTTCACCTGCAGATGCAACTCGTACAGATGTTGTTTCTTGTTATAGACGGCATGAGGGATGATTTCCGAGATCATGTCATCGGCCAAGAGGCGGAAGTAGCCACGTTTTACGTCCTCATAGGTGAAAGGCCGGCCATCGTCGGCGTCGAATTCCTTGCGGATATAAGCCTGTTGCTGAGGATTGGCACCTTGTATGTAGATGTCCCGGAAGAGGAATTCCGGGAGGTTACGCTTGTAGATTTCTCTCCGCACGCGGATGTCATCCGGATCCACCCGTCGATGGATACGGGCCTTTATGGAGTCCATCAGCTCCAAGGTACGCCGATAGCCGATGTCATGCAACTCGTCCAGGCGGTCGAAATCCAGCAGGTTGATGTCACTATACTTGAAAGTCATCACAATGCCCAGCGAATCGGGTATGGTGTAATCCGTCTTTTGCATGATCATATTCTCCAGTTGGCTCATCAGGTTTCCCTCTTCAGGTTTCTTGGGATTGCCTGCCACGGCGCTTCCGATGATAATGTCCGGACGGAAGTCTTCGCGCATCACATCCGTGGGGAAGTTGTTGTAGATGCCCCCGTCATACACCAGCACGCTATCCATCTCAATGGGTTTGAACACGAAGGGAAAGCTCATCGAGGCGCGCACGGCATCGCCCAAGTCGCCCTCGCGCATCACCAGGGGACGCTTGTTGTAGACATCGGAGGCCACGCATCGGAAGGGGACGAACAAGTCGTCGAAGTCTCCTCCGCATGCGGCTGTGGCTTGCCCGTAGAGCCCGACAAAGGCCAAGTTCATCTGGATGGGATTCACCATACTGGTGGGGATGTTGAACTGGGGCTTGGTGCGCACGGAGTCTCGGAAATTGAGCGAAAAACGCAGGTTGAAGAATTCAGGTGTGGGGCGGTTTTGCTTGAAATAATAGGCATATTGAGGCTCCACTATGCCGGTGTACCACCGCTTGAAATCGGAAGAGCGCAACAATTCTTCCATTTCATCGGGTGAATAGCCCATGGCATAGAGCGAGCCGATGATGGCCCCCATGGAAGTGCCGGTGATATAATCGATAGGGATGCCGTTCTCTTCCAGCGCACGGATGATGCCGATGTGGGTCATTCCCTTGGCTCCGCCACCGCTCAACACGAGGCCCACGCGTTGGGCGTGCATCGGCAAAAGGAGCACGAAGAGCGTTATTATCAGGAGGGAAGAAGATTTCTTCATGGATGAAAACATCTGGTTATTGATTTCAATCCCAAATGTAGGAAATGTTTTTCATACGGACAAAAAAAAACGGCACTAAGGATGCTCTTTTGCACCCCTGTGCCGATTAAATTTACTTAACGAGCTGTTAACCAATCAGTTCCACGCTTCTCTTTAGGAATTTATCCAAAGCTTCACCTTTCAGCATGCCGTTTTGGAGCAATGCCAAGTCAATGAGTTGGCGTACTACTTTGTTCTTCGAAGCATAGTCGGCCAAGACCTTATCCTTCTGCTGCTTGAGTTCCTCCCATTTCTTGTCGAGATCGGTGAGCTCGTCTTTTTCCGCAGTAGGGATATCCTCCGGTTTCTTGCCTTCGTGCGCTTTATGCAATTCCTTGCGACGGGCATCCGTGGTGTCCATTTCCTGCCGGATGGGGGCGATAGAGGCGGTGCATTCGGCATTTTCGCCTTCCAGGACTTCCTTCACCAGCTTGTGGTCGGAGTTGAGGATGAGGTTGAACATATCGGGCATTTCGCCATAGAAACTCATGCCGGCCTGTATGTTGGACATCTCCTTCATGCGCCGCATGTATTCACTTTGCGTAATCATGACGGGGAAAGCATTTTCGCCCAAGGCTTCGGCCGAGATATGGAACTCGGCTTTCTCCATCCGCGGCAATTGGCTCTTGAACATGGCAGAGAGAACTTCCTGCTTGTCTGCCGGGAGCACTTCCGTCTTTTGGTCTTCCTTCACGATGAGTTTGTCCACCACATCGCTATCTACGCGGGTGAAGCGGCATTTCTCCAACTTCTGCTCCAACATGCCAACGACGGCTATGTCCAGCTGTCCGTCCATCAGGAGGACGTTATAGCCTTTTGCCTTGGCTGCCTCGATGTAGCTGTATTGCTCATCCTTGTTATTGGCATAGAGGTAGATGAGAGTGCCGTCCTTATCCGTCTGATTATCTTTGATGAGGGTCTTGTATTCGTCGAAAGTATAGTATTTCTTGTCTGTGTCCTCCAACAGGGCGAAGTCTTTGGCACGGTCGTAAAAATCCTCCTGCGTCAACATGCCGTAGTCGATGAATATCTTCAGGTCGTCCCATTTCTCTTCGAATTGCTTGCGGTCGTTCTTGAAGATGGATTGCAGGCGGTCGGCTACTTTCTTGGTGATGTACGTAGAGATTTTCTTCACGTTGGAGTCACTCTGCAGGTAGGAGCGCGACACGTTCAAGGGGATGTCCGGCGAATCCAGCACACCGTGCAGGAGGGTGAGGAAGTCGGGGACGATGCCTTCGACCGAATCGGTAACATACACCTGGTTGCAATAGAGCTGGATCTTGTTTTTGGTCAGCTCGATGTTGCTCTTCACCTTGGGGAAATAGAGTACGCCTGTCAAGTGGAAAGGATAGTCTACGTTCAGATGAATCCAGAAAAGAGGCTCATCGGCCATGGGATAGAGGTCGCGGTAGAACTTCTTGTAGTCTTCATCCTTCAGTTCGCTGGGCTTCTTTGTCCAAAGCGGGGCGGAGTCGTTGATGATATTGTCTTCGTCGGTGTCCACCTGCTTGCCGTCTTTCCATTCCTTTTTCTTGCCGAAGGCTACGGGAATGGGGAGGAAGCTGCAATACTTCTTCAAGAGGGCAGAAATGCGGGATTCTTCCAGGAATTCCTTGCAATCCTCGTCAATGTAGAGGATGATATCCGTGCCACGGTCGGTGCGGTCGGCATCTTCCAAGGTGAATTCGGGACTTCCGTCACACGTCCACTTGACGGCCTTGGCGTCTTCACGATAGGACTTGGTGATAATCTCCACCTTTTTGGCCACCATGAAAGCCGAGTAGAAGCCCAGGCCAAAATGTCCGATAATGGCATTGGCATCATTCTTATATTTCTCCAGGAAGTCGTTAGCGCCGGAGAAGGCTATCTGGTTGATATATTTGTCGATTTCATCGGCTGTCAGTCCCAGGCCGCGGTCGGATACGGTCAGGGTATCCTTGCCCAGGGAGACGTGGATGGTGAGGTCGCCCAAGTCGCCTTGGAAGTCGCCCATCGAGGCAAGGGTCTTCAACTTCTGTGTGGCGTCCACGGCATTGGACACCAATTCGCGGAGGAAGATTTCGTGGTCGCTATACAAGAATTTCTTGATGACGGGGAATATATTCTCTGTGGTTACCCCAATATTTCCTTTTTGCATAATTATGTTGTTTTAATTAAGTTTCCTTTCTTCCACAGGCAAAAAAAGTGCCAGCCCCAACAGGCTGACACTTTGTCATGCTGATATGTCACGATTGATAGCCGCGTGCCATTTAATCTTTCTTCCGGATGTCCAGCGCATCTTGGCCGGCGGACACCAGAAGCGTGTCGCCCGGTGCGACTTGTCCGGAAACGATGAGTTCGGAAAGGCCGTCCTCCAGATAATTCTGGATGGCGCGGCGCAACGGACGGGCCCCAAACTGGACGTCGTATCCTTTGGTGGCCAGGAAATGCTTGGCCGTCTCGTCTACTTCCAGGGTGTAGCCGTTGGCTGCGGTACGCGTCAAAAGCCCCTTCAACTCGATGTCGACAATGCGGGTGATAGAATCAACTGAAAGCTGGTCGAAGGTGATGATTTCATCCAGGCGGTTCAGGAATTCGGGCGAGAAGGTCTTGTTCAACGCTTTCTGAATGACGCTTCTGGCGTGTTCCTTGTCGTCTGCTCCGCGGTTTTGGGCGGCAAAACCGATGCCGCGCCCAAAGTCTTTCAGCTGCCGCGTGCCGATGTTGGAGGTCAGGATGATGACCGTGTTCTTGAAATCAACGGTACGGCCCGTGTTGTCCGTCAGCCGTCCTTCGTCCAGGACCTGCAGGAGAATGTTGAACACGTCGGGATGTGCCTTTTCGATTTCGTCCAGCAGCACAATGGAGTAGGGACGCCGGCGCACCTTCTCCGTCAGTTGCCCGCCTTCCTCATAGCCTATATAGCCGGGTGAGGCGCCTATCATGCGCGAGACGGTATATTTCTCCATGTATTCGCTCATATCGATGCGTATCAGGGCATCGTCCGAGCCGAACATGTAGCGGGCCAGTTGTTTGGCCAGGTGCGTCTTGCCCACGCCCGTAGGGCCCAGGAAGAGGAAGGTACCGATGGGGCGGTTGGGGTCCTTCAGGCCGGTACGGCTCCGGAGGATGGCCTTCACCACTTTGTTTATGGCATCATCCTGGCCGATAACCAGGCTCTTCAGCGTATCCTTCATACCGGCCAGTTTGACCCCCTCGGCTTGCGCCATGCGTTGTACGGGCACGCCGGACATCATGGATACGACGCCTGCTATTTCCTCTTCATCCACCTTCTGGCGGGCATCTTTCAGTCCGGCCTCCCAGTCGGCCTTCATCTGCTCCAGGCGTTGGGTCAGTGTCTTCTCTTTATCTCGATAGCCGGCGGCCAATTCAAAATTCTGCGATTTCACCGCCTCGCCTTTCAGGCGACGGACATCTTCTATCTGCTTCTCCTGGTCTTCTATTTCCTTGGGGACGCTGATATGGGTCAGATGCACGTGTGCCCCCGCCTCGTCCAGGGCGTCAATGGCCTTGTCCGGGAAGTTGCGGTCGGTGATATAGCGGTCTGTCAATTTGACACATGCCTCCAAAGCCGCATCCGTATAAGTGACATTGTGGTGGTCCTCGTACTTGGTCTTGATGTTATGCAGGATTTGCAGCGTCTCTTCAGCCGTGGTAGGTTCTACGATAATCTTTTGGAAGCGGCGCTCCAAGGCTCCGTCCTTCTCGATGCTCTTGCGGTATTCGTCCAGCGTAGTGGCGCCGATGCACTGTATTTCGCCGCGCGCCAGGGCCGGCTTCAGCATATTGGCCGCATCCATCGTGCCTGCGGCTGCTCCGGCCCCCACGATGGTGTGTATCTCGTCGATGAAGAGGATGACGTTGGGGTTATGTTGCAGCTCGTTGATGATAGAACGGATGCGCTCTTCGAACTGGCCGCGATACTTGGTACCGGCCACCACACCCCCCATGTCCAGCATGACAACACGCTTGTCGAAGAGCACGCGCGACACCTTCTTCTGTGTGATGCGCAGGGCCAATCCCTCGACGATGGCGCTCTTGCCTACGCCGGGTTCGCCGATGAGTACGGGGTTATTCTTTTTCCGGCGGCTCAGGATCTGTGCCACACGCTCTATCTCGCGCTCACGACCTACCACAGGGTCCAGGCGTCCTTCGGCTGCGGCACGGGTCATGTCAATGCCGAAATTGTCCAGCACGGGAGTGTCGTTGGTGGAGCGCCGCTGGGCGGTGCGCGTGCTGTTGCCCGGTGCGCCCGTGTCGGAAGACTGGCGGGCCTGGTTGTCCATCTCGTCTTCTTCTTCGTCTTCCTCGGAATATCCCATGCCGGCGTACGGATTGGCCGATTTCATCGATACCATGTCGAATACTTGGTGATAATCCACATCGCTTTCTCCCAAGGCGCTGGCGGCCAGATTATCCCCGTCTTTGAGGATGGCCAGCAGCAGATGCTCGGTATCCACCTCCTCGCTCTTGAGCAGGCGGGCTTCGAGCATACAGATTTTCAGGATGCGCGAGGTCACTGGCGACAGGGGTATGTCGGCATCGGGTTGCAGACTTTCGTCAGCTTGTATTTGCAGGTAGTTTTCGATGCGGGTCTTCAAGCGCAGGGCATCTACGTGCAGTCGTGCCAGGATTTCGGCAGCCTTGCCCTGCCCGTCGCGCAGCAGGCCCAACAACAGGTGCTCGGGGCCGATGCTACGGCTTTTCAGGCGGTTGGCCTCCTGCTTGCCATAGGTGATGATGTCCGAGACTCGTTGTGAAAAATGGTTGTTCATCATTGGGTGTATTCTCCGTTTCTTTACTATAGGATTATGCGTCGGCAAAGATAAGCATAATATTTGGTTCGCGCATCGTTTGCCGCTTTTTTACGGAAATGTTTTGCAAAAAGCGTGCCAAAATGCGGAGTTCATGGTGGGTACGACAAGGGAGCTTGGCAATAAAAAAGAGGCCCGGCAGAATCTCCGGGCATGCGCGCAAAGTCATAGACGTGCCTGAAAACAGGCCGGCATAGCGGGTATGCCCCGCGCCTCAAATCTCAATTATCTCAAATCTCAAATCTCAATTAACCTCCAAACTCCGTCACGTCCTTCAAGTAAATATAGATTATTATTACGATGAATGCCATTTCCCAGCCGAAAGCACGTTGCAATGTGGAAGATGCCCTTGTCCGC
>DHKFC23501__coassemble_1409_pt1 | contig 15306 bp, 12 predicted proteins | sample DHKFC23501__metabat2_low_PE_030 | metagenome-assembled genome bin DHKFC23501
GCTCGTTCATATCGAAGTTAGGCAGCCAGTTGTCCACCATAATCATCGTGGTGATGTAGTCGAAGGGACACCCCGCCTTCCGGGAAACATCGTCCCATATCTCTACGGAACTGCATTTGCGGTTGCCGTAAGTCAGGATGGCAAACTTGTATCCGGCTTCCAAGTGTGCCTTTTTGATGAACTCCCGCACCATATTGGGCGGCATGTGCCCGTAGACGGGATAGACAATGCCGATTTCGTCTGCCTCGAACGTATAGCGGCCTTGCTTCACCAGTTGCGGGATACTGAGCAGTTCGGTGTGTTCGTCTGCCAGTTCGCGGGCCACATAGAGGCAGTTGCCTGTCCCTGTGAAATAGAGGATGATGCGTTTCTTTGTCTTGTTTTCGCACGCGGTCAGGGCCGGCATACCCATACAGGCGGCTCCTGCAACGAGCAGCCCCATCCGTTTGAGGGCGGAGCGACGGGAGATTGTTTCCATTGTATGCTTTTGTTTTAATTGGTTTTCAGACATGGCAAAGGTACGGAACATACCCCGCCCTGGCCATACACAGATTACAGAATATAGCACACATATTACAGAACGTCCCTGTTCGGACACGGAACGGTAAACCCATTTCACCGAATCTTATACCCATTTTACTGAAAGCTCTTCCGTGATATGCTGTCTTTCAGAAGATTTCCGTATTTTTGGGCAATCAAACTAATCATGAGAACAAGTATGGGTGAAATATTGGATTTGAAGACGATACACGATTACAACAGGTTTCTCGGGCTGGAGACGCTGCACCCACTGGTCAGCTTTGTTGACTTTTCGAAAGTAGAGGTGCTCCCGCACCGCTGCAAATGCTTCGGTTTCTATGCCATCTTCCTGAAGGAGAAGATTCACGGGCCTATCACTTATGGACGCAGCAAGTACGACTATCAGGAAGGCACATTGGTGTTTATTGCCCCCGGTCAGGTGGGCGGCATCAACGATGGCGGCGAGACGCTGCACCCGCAAGGCTATGCCCTGCTGTTTCATCCCGACCTCATCCGGGGTACGTCGCTGGCACGGAAGATGAAGGATTATACCTTCTTTTCTTATGAAGTGAACGAGGCTCTGCACATGTCGGAGCGCGAACGGCAGACCGTCTTCAACTGTTTCAATGAGATAGAAGAAGAGCTCCGGCATGCCATCGACAAGCACAGCCGGAGCATCATCGTGTCCAATATAGAGGTTTTGCTCAACCATTGCCTCCGTTTCTACGACCGCCAGTTCGCTACCCGCGAAGCCATTAATTCGGATGTCCTCACCCGCTTCGAATCCTTGCTGGGCAGTTATTTTGACTCGACCAAACCGGAAGAACTCGGGTTGCCGTCCGTTGCCTGGTGTGCCGACCAGCTTCACCTCTCCGCCAATTACTTTGGTGACCTTGTGAAGAAGCAGACGGGCAAATCTGCCATCGAGTATATCCATTTCGCCGTCATCAGCAGGGTGAAAGACCGTCTGCTGGAAACGAACAAGACCGTCAGCGAAATTGCCTACGAAGTGGGTTTCCAATATCCGCATCACCTGAGCCGGTTGTTCAAGAAGGTGGCAGGGTGTACACCGAATGAGTATCGGATGCAAGGAAAGGTGGGGTGAAGTATTATGCCCCTCCTTTCTCTTATCTTCTTTAGAACCCGAGGTGTGGCAGGATGTGAATAACTCCCTTCTTATTTGGGCGCATCAATATACGAATCCTTGAAGCCGAGGAAATAAAGCACACCGTCCAGGCCGATGGTATTGATGGATTGGCGGGCGTTGGCCACAACTTTGGGTTTGGCATGGAAGGCAATGCCCAAGCCGGCTACTCCCAGCATGGGCAGGTCGTTGGCTCCATCACCCACGGCAATGGTTTGGGCGATATCTACTTTTTCTACCTGGGCTATGAGACGGAGCAATTCAGCCTTTCGTTTACCGTCCACCACATCGCCTACGTATCGGCCGGTCAATTTGCCGTTCTCTACCTCCAACTCATTGGCGTACACGTAATCTATGCCATATTTCTTTTGCAGGTATTCTCCGAAGTAGGTGAAACCACCGGAGAGAATGGCTATTTTGTATCCGTATTTCTTAAGGACGTACATCAGGCGGTCTACACCCTCGGTGATAGGCAAATGTTCGGCAATGTCCTGCATGACGGAAACATCCAGTCCCTTCAGCAAGGCTACCCGCTCGCGGAAACTTTCTATAAAATCTATCTCTCCCCGCATGGCGCGTTCGGTGATGGCTTTTACCTGGTCGCCCACTCCGGCACGCATGGCCAGTTCGTCGATAACTTCTGTTTCAATGAGTGTCGAATCCATATCGAAGCAAATCAGGCGGCGCATCCGTCGGTACATATTGTCCAACTGAAAGGAAAAATCCATTTCCAGTTCCGATGCCATCTTCATCAGTTGGGCTTGCATTTGTTCCCGGTCTTTCGGAGTGCCTCGGACAGAGAATTCGATGCAGGCTTTGGTCTTTGCCTCGGTTTCGTTCAGAGGAATGCGGCCTGTCAGGCGCTTGATGGCGTCAATATTCATCCCCTGTTCGGCAAGGATACGGGTAGCGGCGGCTATTTGCCTGGCCGAGAGCTTGCGGCCCAGGAGGGTCAGGATGTAACGGTTCTTTCCCTGCATGCCGACCCAGTCTTCGTATTCTTTGGCACTGATGGGATAGAAGCGTACGGATACTCCCAGGGCAGAGGCCTTGAAAAGCAGTTCCTTCATGATGAAGCCCGAGTGTTGCTCCTCGGTCTTACAGAGAATGCCCAGTGACAGGGTGCTGTGTATGTCGGCCTGGCCAATGTCCAGGATGGTGGTGTCGTAATTGGCCAGAATCTCCATAACCGAGGCGGTCAGTCCGGGACGGTCTTCGCCCGTGATGCGAATCAGAATCAGTTCTGTGGCAGAAGATGCTTGCATAGCTCTATATCATATCATAAGGTCATTTCTTTTTCTTCTCCTGGTCGCGCAAGTAGAGGGCGTCGATGATGCCGTCCGCCAGGCCGATGACGGGGACATGCACATACTCTGCCTTGACAATCTTGGCGATGGTCAGGAATATCTCGGCGGCGGGCACGATGACGTCCGCGCGGTCCTCCTTCAGTCCGAAGTCCTTCATGCGCTGTTCGGGGGTGAGAGGCTTCAATTGGTCGTAGAGCGTTTGCAGGGAGGCGATAGGCAAGCGCTGCGTTTCCTTGTCCTTGTCCTTTGCCATGCGGTAGAGCTTGTTGATGTTGCCGCCCGAACCGATGATGTTGATGCCTTGGAAGCCCTGCGTGAGGTGTGCCAGGTCGTCCTTCATCGTCAGCCACGTCTCGGGCTTGACGGCACCGCTGAGGGTGCGCACGGTACCGATGTTGTAGGACAACGACTGCACCAGTTCGCCGTTTACCATGAGATTGATTTCCGTGCTGCCACCACCCACGTCCACGTAGATGAAGTTGCCTGTGCGGTCTTCCAGGCATTCCACGTGGTTGTTGTAGATCATCTGGGCTTCTTCCTGGCCGTCAATGATTTCGATGTGGATGCCCGTTTCCTTCAATATCTTGTTGATGACGGCCTTGCCGTTCTTCGCATCGCGCATGGCCGAGGTGGCGCAGGCGCGGTAGTCCGTCACTTCGTATATCTTCATCAGCTGGCGGTAGGCTTTCATCAGGCGGAGCATCTTTTCCATGCGCTCGTCGGACAGTTTGCCCAGGGCGAACACATCGAAACCCAGCCGCAGGGGGACGCGCAACAGCAACACTTTGGCCAGCCGGCGGCTGACCAGGTTCTCATTCTCTTCTTCTCTTTTAATCAATAGCCGCGCGGCGTTGGAGCCGATGTCGATGGCGGCGTAACACTTCTTTCCCATAAATTCTCTTTCTATAATATATAGTAAATCTCTTTATGATGTTCCCCTTAGAGGGGGCGCCGATACCCCACGCGTGGGATGTGTTGATACCCCACGCGTGGGATGTGTTGATACCCCACGCGTGGGGTGTGATGGTACCCCACGCGTGGGGTGCGATGGTACCTCACGCGTGGGGTGCAGGACCTTCCTTTTCCTGCTCAAGGTAATGCTTGTACAGCTCTTCCTGCGAGCGGAAGGGGCGCTCCTCGCCTGTGGTCCACGGAAGGTTCTCACCCCGTCCGTCCACGATGCGGCCCTGGCAGGTGTCGCGCAAGCCATAGTCCACCACCGTACGCAGGTCGGCCTTGATGGCTGGGTCGTAGACCGGGGTAACCACCTCGACGCGGTTGTCCAGGTTGCGGGGCATCCAGTCGGCCGAACCGATGAAGCACTTTTCCTCGCCTCCGGCCGCAAAGATGAAGATGCGCGAGTGTTCCAGGTAACGGTCGATGATGCCGTTGATATGGATGGTTTCGCTGACGCCGGGGATGCCTGTCACCAGCGAGCAGTTGCCGCGCAACACGATGTCGATGGGCACGCCTGCGGCGGATGCCTCATACAGCTTCTTCACCATCACCTGGTCCGTGATATGGTTGATTTTCATCCGGATGTAAGCGGGCTTGCCGGACAGCTTGTTCTTGATTTCGTCGTCTATCAGGCGGAGGAACTTCTTCTTCATCTCGTTGGGCGAGACCAGCAGTTCGCGGAAACGAACAGGCGTATAGGGTTTCTCAATAAAGTTGAAGACATTAGCCACGTCCGTCACCACATTCTTCGCGGCGGTCATAAGCATGAAGTCCGTGTAGATGCGGGCGTTGCCTTCGTGGAAGTTGCCCGTGCTGATGCAGGCAATGTCGTTGCCCGTCTTCATGCCGATATGGGTAATTTTACTATGCACCTTCAGGCCTTCCACGCCGAAGATGACGTGTATGCCGGCATCCTGCATCAGTTTGGACCACGAGATGTTCGACGCCTCGTCAAAGCGTGCCAGCAATTCGATGACCACGGTGACCTTCTTGCCATTCCTTGCGGCGTTGATGAGGGCGGTCACCACCTTCGAGGTCTTGGCCAGTCGGTAAAGGGTGGTCTTGATGCTCTTCACGTTCTTGCTGATGGCTGCCTCCTGGAGAACGCGGATGTAATAGTCGAAGCTGTGGTAAGGCACGTGGATGTAGCGGTCGTGCTGCTGGATGAGCTTCAGTAGGCTGACGTTCTCGTCCAGTTCGGGCTTGATGATGGGCGTCCAGGCGGGATATTTCAGGTCCTTGCGTCCACAGTCGGGGAAAGACATCAGGTCCTTGTGGTTGTGGTAGCGTCCCCCGGCCAGGACGGTATCCAGTTTGTCGAGGTTCAGCTTGTTCATCACGCGCTTCAGCAGGTCTTTGGGCATCCCCGAATCATAGATGACACGCAGCGCATCGCCCTTGCGGCGGCTCTTGACGCCTTTGGAAATCTTCTGGAGCATGCCGTTGCGCAAGTCGTTGTCTATCTCCATCTCGGCATCCTTGGTGAACTTGAAGGCATATGCCTCGAAGTGCGTGTAGTCCATGCCGCTGAATATCATGGGCAGGCAGAAGCGGATGACATCATCGAGGTACATCAGGTAACTCTTCCCCTCCTTGTCCGGTAGGTGGATGAAGCGTCCGCAGACGGTCACGGGCAGTTCTATCAGTGCATATTCGGGGGCCTTCTTGTTCTCGGCGTGCATCTTCACGGCCAGGAAGATATTGTCGTCGGCGGCCTCGGTCAGCTCCTTCACGGCGGAGAGCCAGACGGGGTTGACAAAGCCGCTGAGCTTCTGGCGGAAGAACTGGCGTACGAATGTCTGCTGTTCATTGTTCAGTTCGTCATCCTTCAGCAAGAAGATGTTTTCCCGGCGGAGGCATTCCGTCACCTCGTGTATGGCTGCCTCGTATTCCTTGGCGTACTTGTTGTTCAGCTTGGTGATTTGCTTGATGAGCTGGGCAGCATGTTCGCTCTCCTTGCGCACGCTCTTGTCCTCGTACTCCGCGATGCGGCTCAGCGTGGCCATGCGGACGCGGAAGAACTCGTCCAGGTTGTTCGAATAGATGCCCAGGAAGCTGAGCCGCTCCAGCAAGGGGATATTCGGCTTGGTAGCTTCCTGCAAGATGCGCCGGTTGAAGTACATCCAACTCAGGTCCCGGTCGATATAGGCTTCGGGCATGCCTTTTTTATTGATAGTCTTAGCCATTTAATATAGAGTAAGAATGTTAATATCCTGCATTTATTAACTGCGTGCGAAATTAGTATTTATATTTTAAAAATCCATATATCCGCCCGCTTATTTTCAGAGATTACACCACAATGAGAACAAGCTGTCCTAAACAAATCAGACCGTACCTGCATCGCGCGGGTACGGTTCCGAAGAGAATTTATGGAATATTACGTAAGAAGTTCCTTGCTTTCAGGAAAAGAAATGTATCATACATATTCTTCTACCATATACATGTCGCTGATGAAATCATCAATTACCCGTTCCAGGTTTTCGTAGGCCTCATCGGGTGTCTCCCCATAGGCGCTGCACAAGAGATTGTCCTTGTAGTAAGCAAAAAATCCTCCGCCGGCAGCGGCTTCCAGTGTGTAGTCATTTTTGTTCAGTTCCATTGTTGTGTCCTCCTATTGATTAAATTTTTCTGTTGCAAAGGTGAGGAAAAGATGTTGCAACGGTGTGACAGGAAAGTTACGATTGTACTAAATGGACCGGCGGGCCTATCCTACGAAAAAGGCCGCTCCGAAGGGCGGCCCGCTATCAAGTTCAATCTTTAATTTCAATGCTGTATGTGCTATGGAAGGACTGTCCGGCACCCAGGTGCTGTATCCAGTCCTTGTCCTTGAATTCACCGGTGAAATGCGCACGGTCGCAGCGTCCATACCAAGGCTCAATGCAGACAAAGGGCGCATCTACGCCGGGAGGCGACCACAAGCCTACAACCGGCGCGTCAAAGCGGAGGGCGAGAATGGCGTGACGGTCATTGTCATAGAGGGTGACCTCGTGGACTTGTCCGTTTTCCAGGACAAAGGTGTCGATGTCGAAGGTATGGGTGTCCATGGGCAGGAGGCCATCAGTCAGTTCCATGGGGAAGTGTGCATCGGGATCTACACATCCCTTCTCGGCAAGGGCAGTGGAGAGCAGGCCTTCCGTGCGGTCAAAGCCGAAGAAACCACGGCGCGGGTCGGCAGGGTCATGGTTGGGGAAGTAGAAGGCCGGATGCGCGCCGATCTGGAAATACATGTCGCTTGAAGCGGGATTCGTGACTTGCCAAATGACCTCTATACATTTTCCATGCAGGCGATAGCCGATTTCGAGCACGAAGGGGAAAGGATATATCTTCCTCGTCTCTTCCGTGTCTGTCAGGCGATAGCGGAGTTCATCGGCCGTCTGGCTGAGCAGTTCAAAGTCCATGTCACGCGCAAAGCCATGCTGGGACATTGGGTAAGTCTTCCCTTCGTGAAGATACTGGTTCTGCCAGACACTGCCTACGATGGGGAAAAGGATGGGCGAACGGCGGTTCCAAAAAGCCGGGTCGCCTTGCCACAAATATTCATGGCCATGGCAGACGATGCTGTGAAGTTCGGCACCGCGTGGAGACACTTGGAGTGTCAGTTCAGAATTGGATAATGTGTTCATAGAATAATTATGGTATTTAATTGAAGAAAGCGGCTTTTCCGCCTTCACCCCGCAAAGGTAATACAAAAAAACGAGATAAGCAGATGGGGTTATGAGTTTGTCGCGGCTCTTTCATTTAAAATACCTCAAACGAAGGCTGTGTTGCGGTTACTATGTTTTTGGGGAGAGTGGATGGAATCCCAATGTCTCGTGCCCGGTGAGGGTGCCGCAGGTCGTATTTTCGAATGGTTGTAGTAGCTATAATCGGCTAATGAATTACTGTACTTCGTCTATTGAATTACTGTATTTCATATATCGAATTACTGTACTTCGTATTGTGAACCACTGTATTCCATGACATCAGGTTACACAGGAAAGGCGCATGAAATAGGTTAGGGATAACCCCCAAACGGCTTCTCGGGAAGCACGACGCAAAAACTCGGGCAACAATGACGGTGTTTCGGCAGTTCTTCTTAAGTGTCCGACGTACCCATGCAGGCGGATATCTATGAGCTTTTTTAATGAGTTTAATCTGTGTACGCTTGTATATGTCATTCCCTTTTCGTTCCTTTGCGCGAATTTTTTGAGAATGACTAATGAAAATATCTGTTTGTTTTTGTCTCTTGGGGTTGTTGGCATGCTTGTCGTGCAAGTCTGACGCCCGAAGCGAAAAGTCGGAACATGCAGCATTGCATGTGGTGGAAAAAGCGGATGTGGAAGGCAAATCTTTCGAGCGTATGCCCATGTCCGACGTGACTACCCATTTTCAGTTTCGTGGAAAGCCCTGTGAGGCCCAGGTTTTCCGTACTCCCGATGAGACCCTGCCTCGTGTGAAGGATGAGGAAGGCAACGAATATGTGGACAATCGCATCACTCTCCGCATCACCAGCCAAGGGAAGACGTTGGTGGACCGCACTTTCACAAAGGACAACTTTGCCTCGGTGGTCGAGCAACGTTTCTTACAGCACTCCATTTTCGAGGGGCTGGTCTATGACACCGTTACTCCCCAAGGCATGGTATTTGCCGCCAGTGTCAGTTATCCTCAATCTGACCTCTATGTGCCTATCCGTCTGACCCTCACGGCAGACGGTCATGTCGCCATGGAAACGGAGGATTTGTTGGACAATTATGCGGAGAACGAGGAATAATCCGGTGGATTCCAGATTCTCTCCAGATTTGACTCCTATCTTTGCAGCATGAAGATATTGATAGTAGAAGACGAACAGGACCTGCGCGAGACTATACGTGCCTCGCTGGTGAAAGAGAAGTTCGTGGTCGAAACCGCGGCCGACTATTTCTCGGCTTTGGACAAGGTGAACGACTACGACTATGACTGCATTCTGCTGGATATCATGCTGCCCGGCGGAAGTGGATTGGATCTCCTGCGCGAGCTCAAGCGTCTCCGGCGCAATGATAGCGTGCTTATCATTTCTGCCAAGGATTCGCTGGACGACAAGGTGGACGGTCTCGAACTGGGAGCCGACGATTACCTGACAAAGCCTTTCCATCTGGCCGAACTCAACGCGCGTGTCAAATCCCTCATCCGTCGCCGTGTGGCTCAGGGCGACCTGACCATCTCTTTGGGCAACCTTACCTTGGATCCGGACAAGCATCTGGTGCAGGTGGGCGGAATCTCTCTTCAGCTCAACCGCAAGGAATATGACCTCCTCTATTATTTTGTAGTCAATCCTAATCGTGTCATCAACAAGATGAGCCTGGCCGAATCCGTCTGGGGCGACAATATCGACCAGGCCGACTCGCTGGACTTCATCTACTCGCAAGTGAAAAATCTCCGCAAGAAGTTGAAACAGGCCGGAGCGACCGTAGAACTGAAGGCTGTCTATGGCTTCGGGTACAAACTTTCCGAGGTATGAAACTCCTGCATTATACCTATAGGAAACTCTCTCTGCTATTCTTCGCATTAATGGCTACGTGGGGGGTATTGTTCTACTATGCTGTCGTCGACGAGGTGGTGGACGAGACGGACGATACGCTGGAGAACTATGCTTATCTCTTAATCAAGAAAGTCTTACGCGACCCTTCTACTCTTGACACGCAAGGCAATCTGATGTCAGTCTATACCTTTCGCCCTCTTACGGAAGAGGAAGGGCTGAACTATCGCGAGGTTTTCTATGACTCTTCCATCTACATTGAATTGGAGGGAGAATACGAACCCGTGCGTGCCATGAAGACTGCTTTCCGCACGGCCGACGGGCAATTCTATGAGCTTACGCTGATGATATCCACCATGGAGCGCGACGACCTCCGCGAAGCTATGCTCTGGTATCTGGGCCTGCTTTTCCTATTGCTCCTGGTATGTACCTCCATTGGCATACGCTTGGTGTTGAAGGGGGTCTTTAAGCCTTTGCATCGCCTTTTGGGGTGGCTTCAGCGCATCCAGCCGGGCAAGCCGGTCCCGCCCTTGGACAATCCTACCCAAATCCGTGAGTTTCGTCAGCTAAGTGACGCTGCCGAAGATATGGCCGGACGAAGTCACAAAGCCTACGAGGAACAGAAACAATTTATCGAAAATGCCGCTCATGAATTGCAGACTCCATTGGCTATTGTCCGTGGAAAGGTGGAGTTGCTGGCCGAGAGTGAAAGCCTCTCCGAGTCTCAGATGAAGGAGTTGGATGCAATCTATTCCACTTTGGGACGTGCCGTGAAACTCAACAAGTCCTTGCTCTTACTTTCCCGTATTGAGAACGGCCAGTTCGCCGACATGGAAGAGGTGGATGTGGATGAACTCGTGGACGGTTTGTTGCCGGATTTGATGGATATTTATGAGCATAAGGATATACACCTGGACCGTCAACGGGCGGACAAGCCTTTTCTCATCCGGTGCAATCCTTCGCTGGCACAGATTCTCGTATCGAATCTGCTGAAAAACGCCATGCTGCATAATCTGGACGGGGGAGACCTGCAGGTTGTTACTACATCGGATGCCTTGCTGGTCAGAAATTCGGGAGATGCTCCCTTGGATCAGGAGAAGCTTTTCCGCCGATTCCATCATTCCATCAAGGGGAAAAAAGACTCCAATGGTTTAGGACTGGCCATTGCGCGCACCATTGCCCGGTCCGCTTCCTTGGAGTTGGATTATGTGTGGGAAGATGGCATGCATACCTTCCGCTTGGTTAAAGAAAGTGAAAAATGAAGAGAAAAGGGATGAATCCAGAAAATCTCCAAGATTCATCCCGTCCTTTGCCGAGAAGAAATTTAGTAACCCTATATAAATACATGTATATGAAAAATGTTTTATCTGCCATGTTATTGGCATTTCTGGTCTTCCAATCTGCTTGTGCCGGTGATGTCATCACGCATGATACGAAGAAATTGCCAGCCGCGGCACGCACGTTTATCAGCACCTACTTCACGAAGGCGCAAGTGTCCCATATTAAAATCGAGAGCGAACTGTTTCAGACCAAGAAATATGAAGTCCTCCTGACCGATCGTACGGAGATAGATTTCGACCGTGACGGAGAATGGCTGGAAGTGGATTGCGACGAGGCTCCTGTTCCCTTGGGTGTCATTCCTTCCTATGTATCGGAGTATCTTAAGGCCCACTATCCCGACGCTTATGTCACAAAGATTGAACGCAAGCGCCGGGAAGTGGAAGTGGACCTGAGCAATGACTGGTCTCTGACCTTCAACACGAAGGGAGAGTTGATCGGGATAGATGATTGACCTTTGGCCTTACATCGGGTGATAGTCCTTGGCCAGGCCTCCTTCACCCGTTTCCTTGTAGAGCGAGGGCAGATCGTTGCCTGTTTCCTTCATTACTTCGATGACCCGGTCGAACGACACGCGGTGCATGCCGTCTGTAAAGGAAGAATACAGATTGGCATCCAGAGCGCGGGCGGCGGCATAGGCGTTGCGCTCAATGCAAGGAATCTGAACCAGGCCGCACACGGGGTCACACGTCATGCCCAGGTGGTGTTCCAGGCCCATTTCGGCTGCATACTCTATCTGTGCGGGCGTACCTCCAAACAATTGGTTGGCTGCGGCCGATGCCATCGAACAGGCTACACCTACTTCGGCCTGGCATCCCGCTTCGGCTCCAGAAATAGAGGCATTGGTCTTGACCACATTACCGATAAGTCCGGCCGTGGCCAAAGCACGTAGGATGCGCATCTCGCTGAAGTCGCGGCTCTTGGCCAAGTGATAGAGTACGGCCGGTACTACGCCGCACGAGCCACACGTGGGTGCCGTTACTATCACGCCTCCCGATGCGTTCTCCTCGCTTACGGCCAAGGCGTAGGAGAACACCAGGCCGCGCGATTGCAGGGATTGTTTATAGCCACATGCTTTGATATAGTACATGGATGCCTTGCGTCGCAGGTTGAGCGGGCCGGGCAATACGCCTTCTGCATCCAGACCGCGCCGGACGGCTTCTTGCATCGTTTTCCATACCTCGTGCAAGTAATCCCAGATGTCGCTGTCTTCGCATTCTTTCACGTATTCCCAGTAGCTCTTGCCCGTGTGTTCGCACCATTGGAGGATTTGCGTCATGTGGCTCATTTCGTAGACTTCAGGGGTGTTGATGGATGTGTCTCCATCGTGTTCCTCGGCCAAGGCACCTCCTCCGATGCTGAAGACCGTCCACTCGTCCGTCGGATTCTTGTCCTTGTCCAGCGACTCGAATTTCATGCCGTTGGGGTGGAAAGAGAGAAATACTTTCGGCTCCCAGACAATTTCCACGGGGGCAGTGGGTTGCAGGGTTTCAATGATGGCCGTGTTGGTCATGTGCCCTTTGCCCGTGGCTGCCAGACTTCCGTAGAGGGTTACGCGGAAAGAAGAAGCTTCGGGGTGGCGTCCCAGGAAGATTTGTGCGGCTTTGCGGGGACCCATCGTGTGGCTGCTCGAAGGTCCTGTGCCGATGCGGTAAAGTTCTTTGATTGATTTCATGTTCGAAAAGATATTTATGAAAAGTTCTTGTCCTTAATGATGTTTACTCCTTATCTTATTATAAATCTACCACGGTGATGCCTGCCCCCCCAAACTGCACGTGTTCGTCGGTAAAGTGCCGCACGCCGGGCACCGTCTGGAGATATTGCCGGATGAGGGTGCGCAGGATACCCGTGCCTGTGCCGTGAAGGATGCGCACACGTGGTACGCCCACCATCAGGGCATCGTCTATAAAGTAGGTTACAGCTTGCAGTGCCTCGTCTCCGCGCATGCCACGCACGTCGATGTCTTGTTTGAAGTGAAGTTTCTTCTCATGCATGCTGTCCTGTGTCTGGGTGCTGACAAAAGTGCTCTTGGTGGCGAGTTCTGTCTCCTTGCGGGGTGGGGCGGAGGGTTCCAGCCGTTCCGTCTTGACCGTGGTTTTCAGGTTCCCGAAAGCTACGACTGCATTCTTGCCGTTTACTTCCAATATTTGTCCTACGGTGTTTTGTCCTTTTATCCTGACGTAGGCTCCCGGTACGATGGCGGCTTGCCGGCGTGCTTCTTCTTGGGCGCGCCGCTCCGCCAAGGCTTGCCCATCGCTTGGCGAAAGATTGGCCTTGTCTTTGCGGGACTTTTTCCGTTCGTGCCTTTCGCGGAGTTTCTCCATTTGGCGGGCGATGCGTTCTTCCTGCTCGCGGGCGTCGGTAGCCTCTTGCTCCTCGATGGATTGTCGGAAGTCGGCCAGTTCCTGACGAGCCTGGCGTGTTTTTTCCTTTTCGGCCTGTGCCTCCTTGATGGCTCGGATGGTGTTTTCGATGCGGGCGTTGGCCTCTTTCATCAGACGCTCGGCTTCTTCCTTGGCCTGGGCAATGATTTCCTTGCGTGACTTCTGGAGTGCGTCTACTTCCTGTTGGTAACGTTCGATGACGTCGGCCATTTGTTTCTCACGCTGGCGGATGGCCTGGCGTTTGTTCTCCCAATACCGTTTGTCGCGCACAATGTCCTGCAGGTACTTGTCTGCGTTGATGTAGTCGCTTCCCACGATGGCCGATGCATCGGCTATGACGTCCTCGGGCAGGCCGATTTTCCGCGCGATTTCTACCGCGAAGGAGCTTCCGGGATTACCTATCTGTAATTGAAACAGGGCCTGCATCAGGTGCCGGTCATAGAGCATAGCTCCGTTGACCACTCCTTCGTTATCCTCGGCAAAATGCTTCAGGTTCTGGTAGTGTGTGGTAATGACGCCGAACGTATGTTTTTGGTTGAAGCGCTTCAATACGGCTTCGGCGATGGCTCCTCCGATTTGTGGTTCCGTGCCTCCGCCAAACTCGTCTATCAGGATGAGGCTTTGTTCGTTGCAGTGCTTCATCATGATTTTCATGTTGGTCAGGTGTGAGGAGTAGGTACTGAGGTCGTCCTCAATGGATTGTTCGTCGCCGATATCGATGAAGATACTTTCGAAGATGCCAGCCCGGCTACTCTCATGTACAGGGACGAGCAAGCCGCATTGTAGCATGTATTGCAATAATCCTACCGTTTTCAGGCAGACTGACTTGCCGCCGGCATTGGGGCCGGAAATGATGAGGATGCGTTGGTTTTCGTTGAGTTCGATATCCAGAGGCACCACTTTCTTGCCGTGCTTGGCCAGGGAGAGTTGGAGCAGCGGATGGATGGCTGTGGCCCAGTCGATGACTTGCTTTCTCTCCAAGGCCGGCTTCAAGGCATTGATGTTTTCTGCAAACAAGGCTTTGGCACGTATGAAGTCTATCTCGGCCAGGAATTCGTAGGATAAGAGTACAGCCGGAACGGAGGGGCGCAGCCAGGCAGAAAACTCTGTCAGGATGCGGATGATTTCACGTCGTTCGTCACTTTCCAGTTCGCGGATGCGGTTGTTGGCTTCCACGACTTCGGCCGGTTCGATGAATACGGTTTTTCCGCTGGCCGACTCGTCATGTACGATGCCGCGGATTCTGCGTTTCAATGCCGGTGCCACGGGGATGACCAGGCGCCCGTCACGCATGGCAGGTGTCACGTCCTTGTCTACTACGCCTTCTGACTGGGCACTTCGCAAGATGTTGTTCAAGGTCCGCGAGATGCTTCCCATCGTGGAGCTTAGTTCGCGCCGGATGCGTGCCAGTTCGGGCGAGGCATTGTCCTTCATCTTTCCGTAAGGGGAAAGGAGTGCATTGATTTTCGTGATGATGTCCGGGAATACGTCTATATCGTTGGCCAGATGCTTCAGGCGGGGGTAGGGGGACGTTTCCGTTTCTTCTTCGCGGAGCAGGAAGCGAGTGATGTCACGGATGGTTTCCAGCGAACGGCGCAAGTCGAATAGTTCCTGTTCGTCCAGATACATCCCCTCGATGCGTATGCGTTTCAAGGAGGGGCGGACATCAAAGAAGTATTGGACGGGAAAGCTGTCCTCCGTCTGCAGCAGACGGACAAACTCGGCTACCAGCTCCAGACGTTCTTCCACGTCTCCGAAGACTGCGGAAAACCTCATGGCGTCCACGCGTTCTTCGCCGAGCGGACTGAGGCATTTTCCCTTTATCAATGACCGGATTTGGTCAAAACCTATCTTTTGTTCAAAGTTCTGTGGGTATATCATGCTGCAAAAATACGATTAATTCAGGAAAAAGCGAAAATTTGTTTGCAGAATTGAAAATAAGTCGTACCTTTGCACCGCTTTTGGCAAGAGAACCATTGGCAAGAAACTTGGAAAGGTGGTAGAGTGGTCGATTACAGCGGTCTTGAAAACCGCCGTGCTGAGAGGCACCGGGGGTTCGAATCCCTCCCTTTCCGCCGGATATTGTTGATACGGCAGTATTGAAAGGCTGGTTCCGTAGCTCAGCTGGATAGAGCAACGCCCTTCTAAGGCGTGGGTCCTGCG
>DHKFC23501__coassemble_1429_pt1 | contig 14801 bp, 10 predicted proteins | sample DHKFC23501__metabat2_low_PE_030 | metagenome-assembled genome bin DHKFC23501
TCCCAAAAGATAGAGCCATAGATAACAGTCGTGTCCAATATTTCGATGAGATTGGAAACGATTTTATGTATAAAAGTATTTTGAAAGCACTTCGTGCAAATAAAGGATTGGCAGCATGTAAATTCGGCTCTATAGAATTGGCTAATATAGTTGCTAAATTGAATAAAGATAAATGGACATTAAAAGATTACTTTGCACTCATCAAAGGATATCCGGTACCTATGTTTCGATATAAAGAAATGGCACGTTTGGGTACGAATGCCGGGGTCTTTCCTATAACAGAAGCAATGGTTGATCGATTTGTTGATGAAATGTTAGAGGATTTGAAATGCGTTGATATTTTAGCTTCTTACGTATATTGTGAGCGATATATAGGAAATCTGTTATCTCAATGCACAAAGATAAATTTAGATGGCTATTATGCACCTTTCTTATATATGCATCCTTGGACACGAATACTAGAAGGGAAGAAAGTACTTGTTATCCATCCGTTTGCAGAATCTATTGAGCAACAATATGCAAAGCGAGAGTTGTTGTTTGAAAATCCGGATGTATTACCTAAATTCCAATCTTTACAAGTAATAAAGGCTGTGCAGTCTATTGCTGGTAATGATTGTGGCTTCAAAGATTGGTTTGAGGCTCTCGACTTTATGAAACGGGAGATGGAGAAAGTGGATTTTGACATTGCCCTAATAGGTTGTGGAGCTTATGGTTTTCCTCTTACTGTTCACGCCAAGCGTTTCGGAAAGATTGGCGTGCATTTGGCAGGATGGACTCAAATGCTTTTTGGCATTTATGGTAAGCGTTGGCTGGAAGATCAGCCACAATATGCCCGCTTTATAAATAAGAATTGGATCCGTCCGGGTCAAGATGAAGTTCCCAAAGGGGCTGAAAAGGTTGAGGGTGGATGTTATTGGTGAAATAGGAAGTGGAAATTATGAGTAATACTAGAGAAAAAGTATCCGTATGCATGGCCACTTATAATGGTGCTTCGTTTATTACGGAACAGTTAGATAGCATATTATGTCAATTAAATGATTGGGATGAAATCATTATTTCTGATGATGGTTCTTCTGATGACACACTTGCTATTATAGAGGCATATAATGACAAGAGAATTAAAATATTTAAACATATAGGGGGTAAAAATCCATGGGATATAATCGGAGGAGATAAAAAATGCTATCTTGTATCAAAGAACTTTGATAATGCATTGCGCCATTGTAATGGGCAGTATATTTTCCTGTGTGACCAAGATGATATGTGGACTCATGATAAGGTTCAGAAAATGATTGAGGTTATGCAAAGTCATCCAGATTGTTGTGTTGTATGTAATTCTGTTTTGGTTGATGTAAATGGAAAAGTTATATCTAAACCACTACGACCTAAGAATGTAAATTTGTCTTTGAAGCATCAACTTTTACACCCTATGTTTTCTGGATGTACAATGGCGTTTGATTCTAAATTTAAAAAGAGAATTGTTCCAATGCCCAGATGGATTCCTTCGCATGACTTTTTTATAGGGTTGACTGCTATTGTTACTAAGCGATTATATTTATTGGATGAACCTTTGCATTTGTATAGATCTAGAAATGGTGAGAATACGTCAGCATCTATAAACAATTCATTGCTTTTTAAAATCGCATATCGTCAATATACTTTACATTGCATTTTTTGGCGTATGCTAATTGTCAAGTAATAAAAAACTAAAATATCTTTATTGAAGATATGAATTTCTTGGTAGATACTCATTGCTTTGATTATGCTACTTCCGAGGGTATAAATACATACCTCAAGGGGTTATACACAGCATTGATCCCAATCGCTCAAAATGTAGATTTCTATTTTGCCTCTCATAATCTTAATAAGTTAAAGATCATATTTGGTAGTGCTCCAAATGTGCATTACATTCAGTTGACAGCCACTAACAAAATTAGGCGGCTATTGACAGAAATGCCAAGCATAATACATAGACATGGTATTGATTATGCGCATTTTCAATATACAGCCCCGTTGATTAAAAATTGTAAGACGATAGTTACCTTGCATGATATTCTTTTCAAGGATTACCCACAATTATTCCCGTTGGGATATAGACTAACGAAGGGTATTCTTTTCGAGTTGTCAGCCCGTCGAGCAGATTTATTACTTACTGTATCTGATTATTCACGCAACAGGATTGCATTGCATTACGGCATAGACAAGAACAGAATCTATGTCACCCCCAACGCCGTATCCGAAGATTTTTTTCACATTGATGCAGACCTGGCACATGATTTTGTGAAAGGGAAAGGCATCGAAAAATATATCCTATATGTCAGCCGTATCGAACCGCGCAAAAATCAAATAGCCCTATTACAGGCTTATCATGATTTAAGGTTAGCAGAAAAAGGATATGATTTGGTTTTTATCGGACGTAAGACGTTACCTGTTCCAGATTTTGAAAAATTGCTTGCCTCCTTGCCTAACATGGAAAAACAGCATATTCACATCTATAACCAGGTGCCATACGAAGAACTGAAACTTTGGTATAAAGCTACGTCCTTGTTTGTTTATCCTGCTTTAGCAGAGGGGTTCGGCATACCGCCCATAGAAGCCGGTGCTGCTGGTGTACCATGCATTTGTTCAAATCTAACGGCAATGGGTGACTTCACTTTTTTTGGAGACAACCTTATTGATGTGACGAATATAGAAACACTCAAATCAGCTATTATCAACAATCTATCATCTCCTGCCATTGATACGAATAAAGTGTGTTCTGCCATTAAAGCTAAATATAACTGGAAGTCTATAGCTGAAAATTTCTATAACTTATTGAAAGGTGCAAGTGCATAGACTCTTATAATTGAAAGTTCATTGCATATTGTTTCAAAACATTTTTGTTTTTATGAAAGTAGCAATCATAGGCATTCAAGGCGTGCCGGCCAACTACGGCGGCTTTGAATCGCTGGTGGAAAATATCATCGGAGAGAACACTTCGGCGGACATCCGATATACCATCTTCTGTAGCGGCAAGGATATGCCGGACAAACGCAGGGAATACAAGGGCTGCCGGCTGAGGTATGTCGGCCTGCATGCGAACGGGGTATCAAGCATTCCCTATGACATATTGTCCATGGTGCTTGCCTGTCGGGGCTTTGATGTTATCTTAGTGCTGGGCACCTCCGGGTGCATCTTCCTGCCGCTGCTCAGGCTGTTGTGCAAGAGCAAGCTGGTGGTGAACATTGACGGGCTGGAGCACAGGAGGGAAAAGTGGGGCAGAGCGGCCCGGTGGTTTCTGCGACTGTCCGAAAGATGTGCCGTGAGGAATGCGGATGTGGTGATAGCCGACAATAAGGGCATACAGGACTATGTGACGGAGACGTACCACAGGAGGTCGGAACTGATAGCTTACGGAGGAGACCACGTGATGAGGAATGTGTCCGAAGAGCGGCAGCAGGCAATTTTGGAACGGTATGGCCTGCAAGACAGGCCGTATGCCATCACCGTCTGTCGTATCGAACCGGAGAATAATTGCCACTTGACCTTACAGGCATTCGCCCGGACAGGCCGGACCTTGGTGTTCATCGGGAACTGGCGGCATAGCGTGTATGCGCAAAACCTCTACAGGCAGTATGTCGGCAGAGAGAATCTGAAGTTGCTGGATGCCATTTATGACCTGGACACCCTGTTCACGCTGCGTCGGCACACCGCTTGCTATGTGCACGGGCATAGTGCAGGAGGAACGAATCCGTCGTTGGTGGAAGCGATGTTCTTCGGCCGGCCTATCCTGGCATACGACGTGGTGTATAACCGGGAGACCACCCATAACCGGGCTTATTACTTTGCGAACGCAGACGAACTGGTGCGCCTCTTGTCTGCACCGGACCTGGATGGCGGCGTGTTGAAACAAATAGCTGAAGAGAATTACACCTGGCGGCATATAGCCAGGCAGTATGAGGTATTGTATGGGCTCAGGGAGTTAGAGTACCAAAATATTTATGAATAAGAATTGGATTAAGACATGCGGCCTGTTGGCGGGGTTACTGGCTTGTCTGCCGTCGATACAGGGGCAGGAGTCCCTAAGCGGTGGTGACGACTACTTACAACCGCAACCATAGCGGTGGAGAATCCAACAACGGCTGATCCATGCGAAACAAGATGAGGTAATTGCCTGTTTTTTGCTAATTTTGAAAGGACAAGCACCCGGCAGGAAGTTCTATTCCTGTTCAGGTGCTTGTTTTTTTTATATGCTTACTTGGAGACTTCCTTGTGGCCGGCATCAGCGCTTTTCTTCAGCGTAATCACCGTAATCTCCGGCCAAGCCCCGAAACGGAAGGGGAGACCTACGTATCCAATGCCTATGTTTACGTAGAGAGAACGCACGCCCTCGGTGTACATTCCTCTCCATTCGGGATATTTCAACTCGGCCAGGGAGTGTCCGAAGAAGATGCCTTGCATGGCGTGGGTGTGTCCGGCCAGCATCAGGTCGATGTCTGATTGGGGCAATACTTCCCGACGCCAATGGGTGGGGTTGTGGCTGAGAAGGATTTTGAATAAGCCGTCCGTACCTTGTCGGGCTTTGGGTAAATCAGCGAATTGTGAGAAGGGCGGCTCGCCGTCATTCTCCACACCGATGAGGGCGATACTGTCTCCCCGGTGATGAAGAACGGTATGGGCATTGTTCAGCATCTTCCATCCCATGGATGCTTGCTGGCGGAGAAGGTAGTCCAGGTTGGCTCGTTCTTCTTCCGGACTCTTCCAGCGATAGTAGGTGCCATAATCGTGGTTTCCCAAGACGGAGTAGACACCATCCGGTGCGTGGAGTTGGGCGAGAATGGGGGCAAAGGCATCCAGTTCATGGCTTTGTTGGTTTACCAGGTCGCCGGTGAAAACGATTAGGTCCGCCTGTTGCTCATTAGACAAGTCTACCAGCCTTTGGATGTCTTTCTGTCGTCCTTGCCAACTCCCTATATGGATGTCTGACAGCTGGAGAATGCGATATCCATCGAATCCGTCAGGCAGGCGAGGGGAGGAGTAGGTCACTTCTTTCACTTCGAAACGGGTGATGCCTGCGAACGAGCCGTAGGCTATGCCTGCGAAACAGACAAGAGCCAATCCGATGCCCAGGAGCGTGAAGGGGCGGGTGGGGCAACGCTTCACCAAGGCATGTACCCATATGCCCACCAGCGAGCAAAGCATGAAGAGGGTCTTGGGGGTGGCGAACAGCATCAAGGCGATGGCCAGCCGTCCGATGGCCAGGGTGTGGTGGGACATGGCATTGTCTCCCGTCAGGTAGATGAAGTAGGCATAGAGTATGCCCAGCAAAAGGGTAGGGACCCAGTAGGAGAGGCGCAACAGGGTGTTCTTCGTCCGGCGGACTATATATATAAAATAGATATAGAGGTCCGGGAGCAGGAGCGTGATGAGCAGCAGCAGGGTTATTCGGTGCATATATCTTTCAGTTCTTCGATGTTCTTATGAATGTCATTCAAGTATTTGTACAAGACTTTCTTGTAGAGGACGAGGATAATGAGGGCGTCCAATACTAACAGCAAAGCGATGACCAGTATTTGGGTGGAAGGGGCGGCCAGGTGATAGCCCATTACCCAGAAATTCAAAGCATTGAATATCACTACCCAGATGCAGATGGCTATCATCTCATTCCGCAGTTGGCGACGGAAGATGGCCATGCGTCGACTGACTTCGACCACGCTCATCTCGTCGATGCGTGTTTTCCGAATCCAAAGATGGGTTTTCCAATCCCATACCAGTCCTGCCACTATGCTGATGCCGATGAAAAGCAACAGGAGGCCAAACCGCTCTTGCGAGAGTCTTCCCTCCGGAAAGTCAGGCATGAGCGCCCACAAAGGAACGAGCAACAACAGAAGGATGCCCCCCACAAACAGCGAGATGCGTTGCATCAGGCTCAGGCTACCCAGGCTTTTGCGCGTACTGGCCCGTCCGGCGGCTATCAGCCTCTCAATGTCTTCCTCGCTGGCCAGGGGAGTGCGATTGAGATGGGCGTCCGGGGCCTTCCATGCTTTTTTCAGTTCGTCCAATTCCATATCTTCATTCGTTTTCTTTGTTCATTTTCCTCAATTTATCCTTGATCCGGCTCAATCTGGTGGCTACATTTGTCACGGTCAGCCCGGTGATTTCCGAGATTTCCTCGTAGCTTTTTTCGTCCAGGTAGAGCAAGACAATGGATTTCTCCAATGGCCCCAGACGGTTTATCAGATGATAGAGCTGGCGTAGCATGGCCTCGGTCTCGTCGGTCTCTTCCTCACGGTCGGTGGCCTGCGTGAGGGAGACTATTTCGGGCACGTTCTTTTCCTTCCGGATAAAACTGATGCACGTATTCAGGGCTATGCGGTATATCCACGTGGACATCTTGCACTCGTGCCTGAATTTGCCGAAGGCCTTCCACAGGTTCAGCACCACCTCCTGATACAGGTCATTGAGGGGTGTGGCGGGCGTAGTGTACATATAGCACACTTTGTAGATGACCCGTTCATAGGCCTTTATCGTTGCTATGAAAGCTTGCTCTGTCTGCTCCATCGTGGGCACATTTCATGTGATTAGTCGCACCAGTACCGGTTAAAATCACAGGGTGACCTTTAAAATTTTCAGGCTTCATAAAAGAAAATCGGTTAACCAACTGACATTTCAGTGATTAACCGATTCATTCTTGAGGTACCTGGCGGATTCGAACCGCCGTACGCGGTTTTGCAGACCGCTGACTAAGCCACTCATCCAAGGTACCAGTCAAGAGGACTTGCTTGTCCTCTCTTGCCTCATTGCGGGTGCAAAGGTAATGCTTTTTTTTAAACTACCAACTATCCGCAACAACATTTCTTCGTTTTTTTATCATTTTCTCGTTTTTTCTCTCCCGAAAGCCTCGAAACATTGGAGGGATCTTCGCAAAAGCAAGTCCCGGCCTTTGTTTCGCAGTGTGTGGAGGAGCACTTGTACTTGTGCGAGCCTGCGCCATGTGGGCATCCCGTACACGGACTTTCCCCTCGGCGGGCACGACGGAAGAAGCGGACTCCGCCGAGGATGATGCGGGCCACGCAAAGCGTCAGCAAGAGCCATACCATCCATTCTTGCCAATTGCTCATACGAACAGTCCTCCTATCTGATAAATGGCGAATGACATGAGCCAGGCCAATGCCGTAGTATAGCAGGCCGCAAACAGGGGCCATTTCCAGCTGCCCGTCTCGCCCTTGATGGCGGCCAACGTGGCTATGCATGGGAAGTATATCAGCACAAAGACCATATAGGCAAAGGCCACAAGGGGGGTAATGGGCAGCCGTTCGCCCAAGCTGACGCTGTCGGCCTCGGCATCATCGGCATAGAGTACGCCCAGGGTGCTGACCACCAATTCCTTGGCTCCTACACCGGATAAGATACCTACGCCCAGCTTCCAGTCGAAGCCCAAAGGTTCGATGAGCGGTTCGATGGCCTTGCCAATGCGGCCTATATAGGAATTCTCCTGTTGTTCGGTGACGGTTTCATACTCCGAGTGATTGGGGTAATAGCCCAAGGCCCAAATCACGATGGAAGCTACCATGATGATACCGCCCATCTTGCGCAGGTATTGCGCACCTTTCTCCCACGTATGGCGGAAGATGGCCTTGGAAGTGGGGAAGCGGTAGGGGGGGAGCTCCATTACAAACGGGGTGTCGTCGCCTTTCACCAAAAAACGGCAGAAGAGACGGGCCATTACGATGGCCAGCACGATGCCGATGGCATAGATGGAGAGGAGCACCAGGCTGGCATGAGCGGGGAAGAAGGCTCCTGTCAGGAGCAGATAGATGGGCAGGCGGGCGCTGCAGGACATCAACGGATTGATGAGCATGGTGACCAGCCGGCTCTTGCGGTTCTCAATGGTGCGCGAAGCCATGATGGCCGGCACATTGCATCCGAATCCCATAATGAGGGGGATGAACGACTTGCCGTGTAAGCCCATTTTGTGCATAATCTTGTCCATGATGAAAGCCGCCCGCGCCATGTAGCCCGAGTCTTCCATCAGTGAAATGAAGAAATAAAGGATGAGGATATTGGGAAGGAATACGATGACTCCTCCCACGCCTCCGATGATGCCGTCGATGAGCATGTCCTTCAGGGGGCCTTCGGACATGTGCGTATGGATGAATTCACCCGTCCAAGCCACACCCGCGTCTATCCAATCCATGGGGTATTGCCCCACGGAGAAGGTCACTTCGAACATCAGGTACATGAAGAGGAAGAAGATGGGGTATCCCCAAATGCGGTGTGTCACGATGGCGTCGATGAAGTGTGTGGCGCGTGACTTTTCCTGATGATTGTCGACAAAGGTCTCGCGCAGGGCGCCGGAGATGAAGCCATACTTCGCGTCGGTAATGGCCTGTTCGCTCTCTTCGTTCAGCACCCGATGCAAGCGTTCAGCTTCCCGGTCGCGCACGGCCAGGATGTCTGCTCCGTTGGGCAGGAGACGGATCATCTGCTCCAGGTCCTTGTCGTTCTCCAGAAGCTTGATGGCCAGGAAGCGCGTAGAGTATTTATAACGGATGCTTTCGTTGACGCTGATGGCTTTCTTGACTTCCTCAATACTGCGCTCCAATTCCGGCCCATGGTTGATATGGATATGCCGGTACACATGATGGGGATGCTTCTCTTCTTCGTCGATGCCGAAGGCGTGGTCGGGCACGTAGGTCTTGTGCCAGTCCTGCATGTCTTTCAAGATGTCCGGGCTGATATTTCCGTCCTTGTCCAGAAAGTCTCCGCCTTCATAGATGTTGATGATGACGTGGAAGAGGCGCTCAATGCCCTTACCTGTGCGGCATACCGTAGGGACCATCGGCACGCCTATCAATTTGCCCAGGGTCAGGTAGTCAAGCTTGTTTCCGCTGGCCTCCAATTCGTCGAACATATTAAGCGCAATGACCATGCGCACGTTCATATCTATCAGTTGGGTGGTGAGGTAGAGGTTCCGCTCCAGATTGGAAGAATCCACCACGTTGATGATAATGTCCGGCGTTTCGTCAATGATGTGCTTGCGCACATAGAGTTCTTCCGGCGAGTAGGCAGAGAGTGAGTAAGTGCCCGGCAGGTCAACGATGCGGAAATGATAGCCTTGAAAGTCAAAATAGCCTTCTTTGGCGTCTACTGTGACTCCACTGTAATTTCCTACACGCTCGTGCGAACCGGAAGCAATGTTGAACAACGAGGTCTTTCCGCAATTCGGATTGCCCACCAGCGCCACATTGATGGTGCGCCGCTTGCCCAAAGCCAGGCGCTTCAACTCTTCATCGCTTACGGGCAGGTCTTCCTCCAGTCCTCCGTGAAAATCGGGTTGCAGGACCGTCTGCTTGGCTTCCTGCTCGCTGATGACTTCTATCATCGAGGCCTCCTGTCTGCGCAAGGAGATTTCGTAGCCTAACACCTTATATTTAATAGGGTCTTTCAAAGGAGCATTGAGCAGGACCTCCACGCTTTTTCCTTTGATAAAGCCCATCTCCACGATGCGCTTGCGGAAACCTCCGTGCCCTAATACCTTGACAATGATGCCTTTCTCGCCGGTCTTTAGTTCTGATAATCGCATATCTTCTGATTACTATTCATTTTGACACCTGCAAAGATAAATGATTCCTCCTTAGGAGGCAAATAATTTAGACTGTTTTTAAATAAGTGGATATTGATATCTCGATGATGCGGGGCTGCCTGATTGGACAAAAAATGCATCATGGGGGCAATTTGATAGTGATTAATTTTGCTCGGAATGATTTTTTTCCTAAGTTTATGGCGTGATTAGTTAATCAAAGAATTATTAACCATTAAATTTATGAATATGAGAACGATAACATTTAACGAGTTGCGCAAAATCAAAGATTCATTGCCTGATGGAAGCATGCATAGGATTGCCGATGAACTGGGCCTGAATGTAGATACCGTGAGGAATTTCTTCGGAGGACAGAACTTTAAGGAAGGAAAGAGCGTAGGAATTCATTTGGAGCCAGGACCTGATGGAGGTTTGGTGATGATAGATGACACTACCGTGTTGGATTTGGCCTTGAAGATCCTGGACGAGGAAGCTAAAGGTACGGACAAGACGGAAGAGGAGTGAGAAAAAGAGAATGTGTGGGTGAAAACCTGCACATTCTTTTTAATCCAGCTGCATATTAAACATAATCATGATTACTGATTTAATGTGGCGGCAGGCTGCGAAACTTGCAGAAGTCTTGGAAACTTTCTGATTCTCAAAAAGAAACGCGGATAACACGTTCCTTTAGAATCCGCATTATCCGCGCAGGGAAAAAAGAAGAAATAATAGTTTCAGCCTTGATTTACATATTCATCAGCTTTTCGATTTCCTCGTATTCGGGTCCCATTTGCAAGTTGTAGTATACACGGTACAAACCGTTCAGCCACAAATCTTTCTGGTCGGGCTTCAACTCGCGGGCCTTTTCATAGTACGGCTTGGCCTGCTCATAGAAGGTTTTCAGCTGGGCCATATCTTCCGCATATTTGGGGTCATTGACATCGCTCGTGGCCTTTTCGGAGAATTCCTGTGCTTTCAGGCAATAAATCAGACCGATGTTGGAATATGCTTCAGCGTAATTGGGATCCAACTCGATGGTCTTCTTATAATATTCCAAAGCATTGTCATAGTCCTCCATATTGTGATAGAGATATCCCTTGACATAGACGTTGAAAGGATTGTTGGGGTCCTTGGCGATCATGTTGTCTGCAAAGGCCATGGCGTCATCGAACTTCTTGTGATTGCTGTAATAGTCAATCAGGTTACCAAAGAAGAACGGGTGGTCGGGATATTTTTGCACGCCTTCCTGCAAGGAAGCAATCCACTTGGCCGTGTCGCCTTCAGCTTTCAGTGCGGTGGAGATAAACTCCATGGCGTATTTGCCCACTTCCTTGTCGTCTTGGGCTGCGGGGGCATATTTCAGCACACTGGCATAGTCCTCCAGCTTCATGGCAGCCAGGCTGGCGTAGTAGGCTATCTGAGGCAGTAAGGTGTCGGCCTTTATCTCCTCATTTTCTGCGAACATGGGCTGGCTGGGCAGGCTGACGTACATGCCGAAATATTCGAGGGCTTCCTTGTTCTTGTCTTCGTTAAAGAACTGGATACCACCGTTGATGAGGTTGCCACGCTCGTTCATGATAATGGCAGAATTGGCTTTGCGGTATTTGTTTTTGATTTTGCCTTTTTCGTTGGGAATTTGCGCCAGTTCATCGCACTTCAGGTAATACTTGCACATATCCAAGGCGCTTTTGTACACCTGCAAAGTGTCATAAGGCTTGCGGAGGTAAGCATTCTCCATTTCCTTTTCGCTCCGTCTCTTTTGGATGAAGCCGGCCACATTCCATGTCTCGGCTTGGTCCTTTGTCTCCGGATTGGTCAGGGCTCCGTTAATCAACTGCTCTGCCTGGGCAAAGTCCGGAGTGACTCCGTTCGCAATCTTCTTTGCTTCCTTTACGGCTTTCTCTTGAGCGAAGGCAAAACTGGCCGCCAGGAGCAAAACTACTGATAATACAACTTTTTTCATAATTGAAATGAAATTAAAAGATTAATATTGTGTCTATTCCTTATTTTCGTCATTCTTATTAGTTGTGTCTTCCGGGTTCAGACTTCCATTTTCGCCGTTTTCATCGGGCAGATTCTCGATATTCTCCTCGGCTGCTTCGGAAGTTACCTTGCATACGGAGCCGATTTCATCGTTGCGCTTCTCCAGGTTGATGAGGCGCACGCCCTGCGTGGCACGGCCCATGACGCGCACGTCGGCCACCTTGAGGCGGATGGTGATGCCGGATTTGTTGATGATCATCAGGTCGTTTTCGTCGGTGACGGATTTGATGGCCACCAATCGTCCCGTCTTCTCCGTAATTTGCATGGTTTTCACGCCCTTTCCGCCTCGGTTGGTGATGCGGTAGTCTTCCAGTTCCGAACGTTTGCCATAGCCTTGCTCGGATACCACCATGATGGTTTCTGTCTCCGGGTCTTTGATGCAAATCATGCCTACGACTTCGTCCTGGCCGTCTTCGTCGAGGGTCATGCCGCGCACGCCGGTGGCGGTACGTCCCATGACACGCACGGCGTTCTCATGGAAACGGATGGCGCGCCCGTTGCGGTTGGCAATGATGATTTCATTGCTGCCATTGGTCATGCGCACCTCTATCACCTGGTCGTCTTCGCGGATGGTTATGGCATTGACGCCGTTTTGGCGCGGGCGGGAGTATTGCTCCAGAAGGGTCTTCTTGATGACGCCCTTACGGGTGCAGAAAAGGACGTAGTGTGAGTTGATGAACTCCTGGTCGTTCAGGTTCTTGACACGCAGGTAGGCGTTGACGGCATCGTCGGCATCGATATTCAGCAAGTTCTGGATGGCACGTCCTTTGGCGTTCTTGGCGCCTTCGGGGATTTCATATACCTTGAGCCAGTAGCACTTGCCTTTCTGGGTGAAGAACATCATGGTGTTGTGCATCGTGGCGGGATAGATGTGCTCTACGAAGTCCTGGTCGCGCGTGTCGCTGCCCTTGGAGCCTACCCCGCCCCGGTTTTGCGCGTGGAATTCGCTGAGGGGGGTACGCTTGATGTAACCCAAGTGGGAGATGGTGATAATCATCTGGTCGTCAGCATAGAAGTCCTCGGGGTTGAATTCTTCGGAGGAGTAGACGATTTCCGAGCGGCGCTCGTCGCCATATTTTTGTTTTACTTCCAGCAGTTCGTCTTTGATGACCTTGCGGCACAGTTCGTCGTTGGCCAGTATTTCTTCCAGGTAGGCAATCTGTTTCTTGATTTCTTCGTATTCGGCGTGCAGCTGCTCTTGCTGGAGGCCGGTGAGCTGGCGGAGGCGCATCTCGACGATGGCGCGGGCTTGCACTTCGGTCAGCCCGAAACGCTCCATCAGGCCGTTCACCGCGTCGGCCGGCGTCTGCGAGGCGCGTATGATGCGGATAACCTCGTCGATATTGTCCGAGGCGATGATGAGTCCCTCGAGGATATGGGCGCGTTCTTTGGCCTTGCGCAGGTCGAAGTTGGTGCGGCGGATGACCACGTCGTGACGGTGCTCCACAAAGTATTGCACCAGGTCCTTGAGGTTGAGCAGACGGGGGCGCCCATGCACCAGGGCGACATTGTTGACGCTGAACGACGTCTGCAACTGAGTCATTTTATAGAGCTTGTTCAGCACCACGCTGGCATTGGCATCCCGCTTCACGTCGATGACGATACGCATGCCTTCGCGGTCGCTCTCGTCGTTGGCATTGGTGATGCCCTCTATCTTTTTCTCGTTGGCCAGGTTGGCGATGTCCTTGATGAGTTCGGCCTTGTTGACACCGTAAGGGATTTCGGTCACGACAATCTTGTCATGCGTCTGCCCTGTTTCAATCTCGGCCTTGGCGCGCATGATAACGCGTCCGCGTCCGGTCAGGTAGGCTTCGCGCACACCGCTCATGCCGTAGATGTATCCGCCCGTGGGGAAGTCCGGGGCCTTGACATGCTCCATCAGTTCTTCGACGGTGATGTCCGGATTGTCCACGTAAGCCACGCAGGCGTCGATGACTTCGGAAAGGTTATGCGAAGGCATATTGGTGGCCATGCCGACGGCAATGCCGCTCGCGCCGTTCACCAGCAGATTGGGGATGCGCGTGGGCAACACGGTAGGCTCTTGCAGGGAGTCGTCGAAGTTGTTCGTCATGTCCACGGTCTCCTTGTCGATATCCTGCATCATGTCTTCGCCTATCTTGCGCAGGCGGCACTCGGTGTATCGCATGGCTGCGGGGCTGTCGCCGTCCACCGAGCCGTAGTTGCCTTGCCCGTCCACCAGCATGTAGCGCATGGACCACCATTGCGCCATGCGCACCAGCGCGCCATAGACGGACGAGTCGCCGTGGGGATGATACTTACCCAGCACCTCACCCACTACTCTGGCCGATTTTTTATAAGGTTTGTCCGACGTATTTCCCAACCCCATCATGCCGAAGAGAATACGGCGGTGTACGGGTTTGAAACCATCGCGCACATCGGGAAGGGCACGGGATACGATGACCGACATGGAATAGTCGATGTACGAAGACTTCATTTCCTCCTCGATGTTTACTTTTATAATTCTGTCTTGTTCAAGCATTTACGTTTACTGGTTTATTAATAAATGTAAGGTCTCGCGAAAAACCACGCTAAGGTAAGACTTTTTTTCGACATACGAAAATTTGTGCGCGAAAAACGCAAAAAACTTGCATCCGTCGAGTCCGCGAAACGTTGTCCGGGCCTTGGCGTTGCAAAGGTAAGGTCAATGTCGGGGAGAGCCAAAAACCGGGGCGGGATAAGGGGACGTTTTTTGTACTGATTTCTGAAGAAATGCATTTCGGACTGAAAATCAAATGGTTACAAGACGGAATGTGTTTTGTGCTCCTTTCAAATCTCAATTATCTCAAATCTCAATTACCAAAAATGGAAAACCGGAAAAAAACTTGCATAAAATTTATACATCCACCAGCGCGGTCTGTGTTACCGGGCTGATCGCGATCGACGCCGGAGATACTTTTACGCCGCTGGGACAGTTCTTCCTCGGGGGATTGATTCAGATCGGCGGACTGGGCGTAACGGCTGTGGGAGCCGGAATCATCATTGCCATTGGAAAGAAAGTAAATCTGAAGGGAAGAAATTTGATTAAAGAAGCAATGAATCTGGATTCAGGCAGGGGGCTGATCCGATTTGTAAAAAGTGTATTCCTGACAACCCTTGTGTTTGAAGGAGTCGGAGCTTTATTAAGTTTTACTGTTTTCAGCCAGCGCTATGACCCGCTCAAAGCGGCAGGAGTCAG
>DHKFC23501__coassemble_1433_pt1 | contig 14665 bp, 8 predicted proteins | sample DHKFC23501__metabat2_low_PE_030 | metagenome-assembled genome bin DHKFC23501
TACCCGTTGGCGGAATTAATCGGGTCATGAAAGGCCACGGGCAGAGATATCTGCGGGCAAGGGCGGAGATATCTGCGAGCAAGGACGGGGATATCTGCGGGCGAGGACGGAGATATCTGCGAACAAAAGCGAAGACATCCCCCCGCAATGCCGTGTAATGGACCGATGGCATAAAGTGCATACGAATCCTAATTCCGCCAACGGGTGGAGTATATGTCCGTGCCTCAGTCTTTGCGGTTTGCCCGCTTGCGCTCCAGCTCGTCCAGGATGACCTTGCGCATCCGCATTGATTTGGGAGTGACTTCGACGTATTCGTCCGCCTTGATGTACTCCAGTGCCTCTTCCAGCGAGAACTGCACGGGGGGAATCAGGCGCGCCTTCTCGTCCGAACCGCTGGCACGCATATTGGTCAGTTTCTTGCTCTTGGTGACGTTCACCACCAGGTCGTTCTCGTGGCTGTGCTCGCCCACCACCTGTCCGGCATAGACCTCTTCCTGCGGGAAGATGAAGAAGCGTCCGCGGTCCTGCAGCTTGTCGATGGCGTAAGCGAAGGCTGTGCCGGTCTCCATGGCAATCATCGAGCCATTGGTGCGACGTTCGATTTCGCCCTTGTAGGGTTGATATTCCTTGAAACGGTGTGCCATGATGGCTTCACCGGCACTGGCGGTCAACACGTTGGTTCGCAGGCCGATGATGCCGCGCGACGGCATGTCGAACTCCAGGTTTACCCGGTCGCCGCCGGCTGTCTCCATCTTCACCATTTCGCCTTTGCGGCGTGTCACCATGTCTATTATCTTGCTGGCGTATTCTTCCGGTACGTTGATGGTCAGTTCCTCCACCGGTTCGCAACGCACGCCGTCTATCTCCTTGAAGATGACCTGCGGCTGGCCTACCTGCAACTCATAGCCCTCGCGGCGCATCGTCTCAATGAGCACGGAGAGGTGCAACACGCCGCGGCCCGACACGACCCACTTGCCGTCTTCCTCACTCTTGCGGACACGCAAGGCCAGGTTCTTATCCAATTCCTTCATCAAGCGGTCCTGAATGTGGCGCGAAGTGACGAACTTTCCTTCGCGGCCGAAGAAGGGCGAATCGTTGATGGTAAACAACATGCTCATCGTCGGCTCGTCAATGGCGATAGGGGGCAGCGGTTCGGGATTCTCGTAATCGCAAATGGTATCGCCTATCTCGAAGCCCTCGATGCCCACCAGTGCACAGATGTCGCCGGACGATACCTCGGGCACGCGCTTGCGGCCCATGCCTTCGAAGGTATGCAATTCCTTGATTTTGGTCTTCAGGATACTGCCGTCACGCTTGGCCAGAGATACGTTCATGCCTTCTTTCAGCGTGCCGCGGTGTACACGCCCCACGGCAATGCGCCCCGTGTAGGACGAGTAATCCAGCGACGTGACCAGCATCTGGGGCGTGCCTTCCAGTTGTTGCGGGGCGGGGATATGTTCGATAATGCAGTCCAGCAGGGCGGTGATATCTTCCGTCGGTTGTTTCCAGTCGGTGCTCATCCAGTTGTTCTTGGCCGAACCGTAGATGACGGGGAAGTCCAGCTGCTCTTCCGTGGCGTTGAGGCTGAACATCAGGTCGAATACCATCTCGTACACCTCTTCGGGGCGACAGTTGGGCTTGTCCACCTTGTTCACCACCACGATGGGCTTCAGGCCGATTTGCAAGGCCTTTTGCAAAACGAAGCGCGTCTGTGGCATGGGACCTTCGAAGGCGTCTACCAGCAGCAGGCAACCGTCGGCCATGTTGAGCACGCGCTCCACCTCGCCGCCGAAGTCGCTGTGTCCCGGGGTATCAATAATGTTTATTTTGGTTCCTTTGTAGTTAATAGAGACGTTCTTGGAGAGGATGGTGATGCCCCGTTCTCGCTCCAGGTCGTTGTTATCCAGCATTAACTCACCTGTGCTCTGGTTGTTCCGGAAGAGGTGTCCGGCCAGCAGCATCTTGTCTACCAATGTAGTCTTGCCATGGTCCACGTGGGCAATGATGGCAATGTTTCTAATGTTCTGCATATTATACCTATTGTTTCCGGGCACAAAGATACGGGTTATTCGGCAGATATCCTACATTTTTGTTCCAGTTCCTCCGTCAGCCCGGTTCCTGGACGTTTTTCACTATCCGTCGCCCGGTGCCGCGCGTCCGTTGGCTGAAGTTGACGCCCGCGAGGTGGACTTCCCTTGGGTCGGTGGCATGGGGGAGGGCGATGAAGAGCACATCCTGTCTGTCCGGAATCGTTTTTTCCGCTTCCGGATGAAAAACTTTATCCAATCCCTTGCCATGTAAAAGATAATCCGTACCTTTGCGCCCCGTAACGAGACTTATTAATCATTTATTCATTAAAACTATGTATTTAGACGCTGCTAAAAAGCAAGAAATCTTCAGCAAGTACGGAAAGTCTAACACTGATACTGGTTCCGCTGAGTCCCAGATTGCTTTGTTTTCCTACCGTATTGCCCGTCTGACTGAGCACCTGAAGCTCAACAGAAAAGATTATAGCACTGAAAGAGCTCTGACCATGCTGGTTGGTAAGCGCCGCGCCCTCTTGGACTATCTGAAGGACCGCGACATCGAACGCTACCGCGCCATCGTGAAGGAGTTGGGCTTGCGCAAGTAATCCGCTTGCTTGCATCGAGACAAAAGGAGAGGGACCTGCACCGGTTCCTCTTTTTTTATGTCCTATTCGAAATCTTCTATACTCCGCACGGGATGAATTTGTGCATTTTAGTGCCGGTTAAAAATCGCTTTCTCTCATGTTAATGATAGCATTCTCGTATGAGCTAAATTTCAACATCTACTAAATGCAGACAAATCACATATATATATAAGTATCCTCCGTCCGTCACCCTCAACACCCTGGAGAAGCAGAGAACGGGTGAATTGCCATATTCACTTTGCAGATAGTGTTACGGATATATAAAAGAGCATTTTATTGCAGAAAAAATCCACAGGATGGGCATTGTCATATACAGAAAAATGCTACTTTTGCAGGCGGAAAACGAAAGGTAAAAAGAAAATCATCAACCAAATACCAATTTAATAACTTAAAGAAAATGGCTAATTTAGATTTAAGCAAGTATGGTATCGTGGACGTGAAGGAGATTCTCCACAATCCGTCTTACGAAGTATTGTTCGAAGAAGAGACCAAAGCTGGTCTGGAAGGCTATGAAAAAGGCCAGGTTACGGAACTCGGTGCCGTAAACGTGATGACCGGTATCTACACGGGCCGTTCGCCTAAGGACAAATTCTTTGTATACAATGAAGCCAGCAAGGACACTGTATGGTGGACTTCTGATGAATATAAGAACGACAACAAACCCTGCTCTGAAGAGGCTTGGGCTGACTTGAAGGCTAAGGCTGTGAAGCAGTTGAGCGGCAAGCGTCTGTTCGTGATGGATACGTTCTGTGGCGCTAACCCCGCTACTCGTCTGAAAGTGCGCTTCATCATGGAAGTAGCATGGCAGGCTCACTTCGTGAAGAATATGTTCATCCGTCCGACGGAAGAGGAACTGGCCAACTACGGTGAACCCGACTTCGTATCCTTCAACGCTGCCAAGGCTAAGGTTGAGAACTACAAGGAACTGGGCTTGAACTCTGAAACGGCTACTGTCTTCAACCTGAAGACCAACGAACAGGTTATCCTGAACACGTGGTACGGCGGTGAGATGAAGAAGGGTATCTTCTCCATCATGAACTACCTGAACCCGCTGCGTGGCATCGCTTCCATGCACTGCTCTGCCAACACGAACATGGAAGGTACCGATACGGCTATCTTCTTCGGTCTGTCCGGCACGGGTAAGACTACGCTGTCCACTGACCCGAAGCGTCTGCTCATCGGCGACGACGAACACGGCTGGGACGACGAAGGCGTGTTCAACTACGAGGGCGGTTGCTATGCCAAGGTTATCAACCTCGACAAGGAGAGTGAACCCGATATCTACAACGCCATCAAGCGCGATGCTCTGCTGGAGAATGTAACGGTTGATGCCAACGGCGTAATCGACTTCGCTGACAAGAGCGTGACGGAGAACACCCGCGTATCTTATCCTATCTATCATATCAACAACATCGTGAAGCCCGTATCGAAGGGTCCTCACGCTCATCAGGTAATCTTCCTGTCTGCCGATGCCTTCGGTGTACTGCCTCCCGTATCCATCCTGGACGACCAGCAGGCTCAGTACTACTTCCTGTCCGGTTTCACGGCTAAGTTGGCCGGTACGGAACGTGGCATCACGGAACCCACTCCGACGTTCTCCGCTTGCTTCGGCGCAGCTTTCTTGAGCTTGCACCCGACGAAGTATGCTGAAGAGTTGGTTAAGAAGATGAACAAGGTTGGCGCTAAGGCTTATTTGGTGAACACCGGCTGGAACGGCAGCGGCAAGCGTATCTCTATCCGCGATACGCGCGGCATCATCGACGCCATCCTGGACGGCTCCATTGACAAGGCTCCGACGAAGACGATCCCGTACTTCAACTTCGTAGTTCCGACAGAATTGCCGGGCGTAGATCCGAAGATCCTCGATCCTCGCGATACGTATGCTGAGGCTGCCCAGTGGGAAGAGAAGGCTAAAGACCTGGCTGGCCGCTTCATCAAGAACTTCGCTAAGTTCGAAGGCAACGAAGCCGGTAAGGCGCTGGTTGCTGCAGGCCCGAAGCTCTAATTCAGAATAGGTATTAGATTTCTCGATAAATTCAGTGGAAGGGACTCTGACGCGTTCGGGGTCCCTTTCTTTTTTATCATTACGGCACATCCTCTTAACAATTATGATCATGAACAGAATCATTCCTTTCGGCAAGGCCTGGCGAGTGCTTCCGTCTGCCTTGCTGTTGTCTGCATCGCTGGTGTGTGGTAGTGTGCAGGCAGTTTCCGCCGAAACGGCAGAAAATGTTACCGAAGCTACGCTGGACATCCGCATCGTGGATATACTGCCTCTTAATTCCACGACCGTGGAAGTTATCTTCTCCAACCAACAACGCCTGACGCTGGATTTCTATGGCAACCATATCTTCCGCCTGTTCCAAGACCCTATGGGCGGAATCCTGCGTGATCCGGTGGCAGAGCCCGAAGCCAAAATCCTGGTAGACCAGCCGCGCCGGGCGGTAGGTCCGCTGAAAATCGGGCGGGAGGCCAACCAGTTGTCTGTTGAGACGGACCGGGTGCGGGTGACATTTGACAAGCATTCGACCCTGATGAGCGTGACGGACCTCCGGACTGGGCGCGTTGTGTTGGAAGAAGCCGCCCCTGTGGCTTTTGACAAGAAGCAGGTGGCCGTGACGCTGAAAGAACAGCCGCAGGAATACTTCTACGGCGGCGGCGTGCAGAACGGCCGCTTCTCGCACAAAGGCAGGGCCATTGCCATCGAGAACCAGAACAGCTGGACGGACGGTGGCGTGGCTTCGCCCAACCCTTTCTATTGGTCCACGGCCGGATATGGCATCCTGTGGCATACCTTTGCCCAGGGTGAATATGACTTCGGACGCAAACAGCAGGGACTCGTCACGCTGAGCCATCAGACGGACTATCTGGACCTCTTCGTCCTGGTGAACGAACGTCCCGTAGACCTGCTGAACGACTATTACCAACTGACGGGGCACCCCGTCCTGCTGCCCAAGTTCGGCTTTTACGAGGGTCATCTCAATGCCTATAACCGCGACTATTGGAAGGAGGACACGACGGGCATCCTCTTCGAGGACGGCAAGCGTTACAAGGAAAGCCAGAAGGACAACGGCGGCATCAAGGAGTCGCTGAATGGCGAGAAGCAGAACTACCAGTTCTCCGCCCGGGCCGTCATCGACCGCTACAAGGCGCACGATATGCCCCTGGGCTGGTTACTGCCCAACGACGGCTATGGGGCTGGTTACGGACAGACCGGCACCCTGGACGGGAATATCCAGAACCTGAGAAACCTGACGGACTATGCCCACGAAAACGGTGTGGAGATAGGTCTGTGGACACAGTCGGACCTGCATCCTAAGGAAGGCGTGGAACCGCTGCTCCAGCGCGACATCGTGAAGGAGGTGCGCGATGCAGGCGTGCGTGTGCTCAAGACGGACGTGGCCTGGGTAGGCGCCGGATACTCTTTCGGACTGAACGGCATCACGGACGTGGCGCAGATTATGACTTACTACGGCCACAATGCCCGTCCCTTCATCATCAGTCTGGACGGCTGGGCCGGTACGCAACGCTATGCCGGCATCTGGTCTGGCGACCAGACGGGCGGCAACTGGGAGTATATCCGTTTCCACATCCCCACCTACATCGGTTCCGGCTTGTCGGGAAATCCCAACATCACGTCGGACATGGACGGCATTTTCGGCGGCAAGAATCTCGTGGTCAACACACGCGATTTCCAGTGGAAGACCTTCACGCCCATGCAGCTCAACATGGACGGCTGGGGTTCCAATGAGAAGTATCCTCACGCCTTGGGCGAACCTGCTACTTCCATCAACCGCTGGTACCTGAAGCTGAAATCCGAACTGATGCCCTACGCCTACAGCATTGCCCGCGAGGCCGTGGACGGATTGCCCATGATGCGTGCGCTGTTCCTGGAATATCCCAATCGCTACACATGGGGCAAGTCCACGCAATATGAATACCTCTACGGGCCTTATTTTCTGGTGGCTCCCATATACCAATCCACCAAGGCCGATGACGAAGGCAACGACGTGCGCAACGGCATCTACCTGCCCGAAGGTACGTGGATAGACTACTTCAACGGCGACGTGTACGAGGGCGGACGCATCATCAACAACTTCGATGCTCCGTTGTGGAAATTGCCGGTGTTCGTGAAGAGCGGCGCCATCATTCCCCTGGTCAACCCCAACAACAACGTGCACGAGATAGACCGCTCCCTGCGCATCTACGAGCTTTATCCGGACGATTACAGCGCCTTCCATGAATATGACGACGACGGCACGACGGAAGCCTACCGGACGGAAGAGGCCTTTGCCCGCACGTATATCGAGTCGCAGACGGATGACAAGGGGCGTGTGACCATCACCATTCATCCCACGGAAGGCTCCTTTGACGGAATGGTCAGGGAGAAGGCCACCGAGTTGCGCGTCAATGTCACGGCCCGGCCCAAGAAGGTGACGGCCCGTATCGGCGGGAAGAAAGTGAAGCTGGTGGAAGTGACTTCGCCGGAAGCCTTCCAGCAGGGCGAGAATGTCTGCTTCTACGAGGAAGCCCCCAACCTGAACCGTTTTGCCACACCGGGCACGCCCTTTGCAAAGGTGGTCATCACCAAGAACCCGCAACTGCGCGTGAAGCTGGCCAAGAGCGACATCACGGTTGCTGCCACGGAGGTATTCATCGAGGGGTATGCCTTTGAGCCTGCCAGTCGGCTGACCCATACAGGGGAGCTTGCCGCACCGACGGTAACGACCAGCGAGGAGAAGAATGTCACTGCCTACACCATGCTGCACACTTGGATGCCGGTGGAGAATGCAGACTACTATGAAATCCTGTTCGACAGCATGACCTATAGCACCATCCGCGACACCGAACTCCTCTTCGAGGACCTGCAGCCGGAGACGTCCTACCAATTCCAGTTACGTGCCGTCAACAAGGACGGGCATTCAGACTGGACAGCCTTCTGCTTCACCACGAAGTCCGATCCCTTGCAGTTTGCCATCCGCGGCATCACGGGTACCACCAGCATCCGCAACCAGGGAGGTTCGTTGCGCCGCCTCTTCGATTTCGAGGAGGGCGAATTGTGGCACACGTCCTATGACGCTTCGTCCGTGCCCTTCGACCTCGTGGCCGACCTGCACGCCATCTGCCAGTTGGATAAATTCCAGTATGTGCCGCGCGAGAATGCAGGCAACGGCACTCTGCTGAAAGGTACCGTCAGCTACAGTATGGACAAGCAGAACTGGACGGAAGCCGGCGCGTTCGAGTGGCATCGCGATGCCGGTGTGAAGGTGTTCACCTTCAGCGGACAACCCACCGCACGCTATGTACGCCTGCATGTCACCGAGTCTGTGGGCAACTTCGGTTCGGGTCGTGAACTGTACATCTTCAAGGTGCCCGATACGGAGAGCTATCTGCCGGGCGACATCAACCATGACCGCCTGTTGGACGAGAATGACTTGACGTCCTACACCAACTACACCGGATTGCGTCAGGGGGATGCCGACTTCGAAGGCTACATCAGCAATGGCGACCTGAACCGTAATGGCTTGATTGATGCCTATGACATCTCCGTCGTGGCCACTGCCCTGGATGGCGGCATTGCGCCCCAGCGGCCCGATACCCTGCAGGGCGCCGTGACGTTGAGCACCGTCAAGAAGTCCTACCAGGCCGGAGAGACCATCGACATCGTGGTGCGAGGCCAAGGCCTGAACGGAGTCAATGCCCTCAGCTTTGCCTTGCCATACGACGCCACCGCCTATGAGTTTGCCGGCATCGAGGCTGGTGCCGTGAGCGGGATGCGTAACCTGACCAACGACCGTCTGCACACCAGCGGCGTGAAGGCGCTCTATCCGACTTTCGTCAACATCGGCGACCGCGAAACGCTGAAGGGCGACGCCGTTCTCTTCACCATTCACCTGAAAGCGAAGAAGAACGTCCGTTTCGACCTGAAGGCACAGGACGGAATGTTGGTAAGCAAACAACTGGAGTATGTCGGGTTCTGACCGGTAACCGGGTAAAGCCGCTTTAAGAAAAAAGGGGTGTGTCAAAATATAAAATGGCACGCGGATGACACTGATTAAACAGATTTTCGCAGATTTGTCTGACTGTAAATCAACGAAGTATAATCAATGGTCATCTGTCGCATCTGCGTCATCTGCGTGCCATTTTATATTTTGACACACTCTCTTTTTTTCTTCTCTGTCTTCACCACCCCATCAGTACCTTCAGATAGGCAGTCAATTCATTCGCCGTCTTTTGTTGCTGGCGCATGGACGGATGCCAACCGGCTCCATAGCCCAGGGCGCCGGTCTGCGGAGAGAGGTCGAAACGGTAGACCTCCGTGTCGCCGGCCTGCCGGCGCTCCGCAGTGATTGTGTCCAACGCCCGCTTTACGTCTTTCAGGGCCCGGCCGGTCATCATCGGTCCGGTCAGCAACACGATTTTGGCTTGGGGATAAGTATCGCGCAGGTGGGCGATAAACCGGCGGTAAGCATCTTCCATCCGGTCAAAGTCATAGTTGCCTTCGCTCGTGTCGTTCGTGCCCAGGTTGAGGCAGACCACGTCGGGGGTATACAGGCTATGGTCCCACAACTCGCTCGGGTCGGTGAACATCACCTGTTCATACATGGCCGGCATGCAGTCCCGGCTGCCGGATGCGGGAGCGCCCCAATTGCGGTAGACGCCGATGCCGGAGCGCGCGATGGCATGATGTTGCGCGTTCAGCGCGCGTGCCGTGCGGGCTGCGTAGGTATAGAAATGGTTCTCTGTCTCGTAGGTGAACGGGTCGTTCCTGTCATTCGACTCCACGCCATAGCCGCAGGTGATGGAGTTGCCGATAAACTCGATGCGCCGTTCGGGCAACGCCGGGGCTTGGGCCAGGGTGCATCCTTCGTCCACGTAGAAGCCCTTGAACACCGGCTTCAGTTCATAGCCCTCCAGGATGTACATCACGCGGGCATGGTGTATCCCCTGAGGAAGTCCCTCGGCCAGTGTCTGGATGGAATCATTGGCTGAAAAACTGATGCGGTAGGGCCATTGGCCGTCTATCTCCACCATGAAGTCCCCGCTGCCCGGTTTGGCCTTCATCCGAAGCGAGGTCCCCTCAAAGCGGGCGAAAATGCTGACGCCCGGGTAGGTGAACGTGACAGCGCCGGGAATGCGGTGGCTGATGCGCCCCATATACGCAATGCGTGCGTCATCGGCAGGAATGAAAGTGGGGCCATCGGTCGGGGAAGCGGCCCAAGGTGCGGAACCGGCCGGCAATGCCATCAGCAGGCCGACAAAGGCTGCCAGTAAGAATCTGTATGGTTTCATCATCGCTGTTTTGGGGACAAAGTTAGCAAAGTTTGGCCATTCTGTGCATCCGGTTGGCCATAACTTTATAGGGAATAACATTGCCGGTAATGAATGCATTGCTTATCTTTGCAGGCATAAACCCTGTAAAGGCCCGTTGGCGGAATGAACCGGAGCACGGGAAGAAGGCCAAGGGCGGAGATATCTGCGGGCGCGGGCGGAGATATCCGCGGACAAGCACGGAGATATCTGCGGACACGGGCGGAGATATCCGCGCCCAAAGTCCGCGATGTGCCGCCGGCCCGAGGCTCGCAGGAAGGGAGGTTCCGCCGGCAGGTTATCACTAAACGTAGTACGAAATGAAGAAATTACTCATGGCAGCCCTGTTGGGCGGAGCAGGCCTCTTGTGCCTGGGTTCGTGCGAGCCGAAGAGCCGCGTGGACGAACTGAAAGACTTTGTGGAGAAAGTGCAGAAAGAAGGCAGCAGCTACACCGAGAAGCAATGGAAGGAAGCAAACGAGGAATTCGGCAAGCTGCTGGAGAAGCTGAATGAATATGAGGACATGACTCCCGAGGAAATCCAGGAAGTAGCCCGGTTGCAAGGTGAATATGCGGCCAAGGCTTTCAAGGAACAGGCCGGCAAGGCCATGGAGAAGGCCGGTGCGGCGCTCGATGGTTTCATGCAAGGGATTACGGGGGACGAGGAAGAATGAGTTTGGGGGGGTCCTGCCAATCGTGTCATTTCATGCTTGTGGCTTGCTAACCTGTGTGATTTCTGCACAAAATGACCGTCCAAACCCTCTCTGACGAGGCAAAAAGGAGAAAAAACAGCATTTTTCGGCATTTTTTTCGCAGAATGTTTGGTGGGTTCGGAAATAATCCCTACCTTTGCATCCGCAAAACCAAAACAGGAGGTTTGACCGAGCGGAAGCGCTCAATAGAGGCCGGCCCCTTCGTCTATCGGTTAGGACGCAAGATTTTCATTCTTGAAAGGGGGGTTCGATTCCCCCAGGGGCTACAAAAAATAAAAGAATAAACGAATTAAAAGATTAGTCGAGATGGCAAATCACAAATCATCACTGAAGAGAATCAGACAAGAACAGAAGAGAAGACTTCACAACAGATATTATGCTAAGACTATGCGTAATGCTGTGCGCAAGCTTCGCGCCACTACGGACAAGGCCGCTGCTGTTGCCATGTATCCGGGTGTTGCCAAGTTGCTGGACAAGCTGGCCAAGACCAACGTTATCCACAAGAACAAGGCTAGCAACCTGAAGTCCAAGCTGTCGCTCTACATCAATAAGCTGGCGTAAGGATATTAGTAAATATTCAGATAGGTATAGGTTAGATTTTCTACGGAAAGTCTGACCTTTTTTGTGTTTGTCTCCAGGGAAATGCCGGGGCGTCTTTCTGAGCAAATTACTACCTGTTTTGCGCGGTTATCTCAAGGATTTTCACTACTTTTGCTCGGTTATTTGGAAATAGGTTTTTAGATATATGACAGAAGAAGAAAAGATTATCGGCGAGAACAATTATTCGGCCAGCAACATCCAGGTGCTGGAGGGTCTGGAGGCCGTGCGCAAGCGTCCCGCCATGTATATCGGAGACATCAGCGAGAACGGTTTGCACCACCTGGTGTACGAAGTGGTGGACAACTCCATCGACGAGGCCATGGCCGGCTATTGCGACCACATTGAGGTGACCATCAACGAGGACAACTCCATCACCGTGCAGGACAATGGCCGAGGCATCCCCGTGGATTTTCATGAGAAAGAGAAGAAGTCGGCCCTGGAGGTCGTCATGACCGTGCTTCATGCCGGCGGCAAGTTCGACAAAGGCTCCTACAAGGTGTCCGGCGGCTTGCACGGCGTGGGCGTGTCGTGTGTCAACGCCTTGTCCACACACATGACCACCCAGGTGTTCCGCAACGGCAAGGTCTACCAGCAGGAATATGCCTGCGGCAAGCCCCTCTATGCGGTGAAGGAGGTGGGCACCTGCGAGCCGGGCCTCACGGGCACCAAACAGACCTTCTGGCCGGACGGCAGCATCTTCACCACCACCGAATACAAGTATGCCACGCTGGAAAACCGTCTGCGCGAACTGGCCTATCTGAACAAGGGCATCCGTATCACCCTGACCGACAAGCGCCAGAAGGACGAGGAGGGACACTACGTGAACGAGATGTTCCACTCCGAGGAGGGCGTCAAGGAGTTCGTGCGCTACCTCAACAGCAACAACACCCCCCTCTTCAACGATGTCATCTACCTGAACACGGAGAAGACCGGCGTGCCCATCGAGTGTGCCATCATGTACAACACGGGCTACCGCGAGAACCTGCACAGCTACGTCAACAACATCAATACGAAGGAAGGCGGCACGCACGAGGCGGGCTTCCGCTCCGCCCTGACCCGTGTGCTCAAGAAGTATGCCGAGGACAACTGTGCCAAGGCCCTGGAGAAAGCCAAAGTGGAAATCAGCGGCGAGGACTTCCGCGAGGGACTGATTGCCGTCATTTCCGTCAAGGTGGCCGAGCCCCAGTTTGAGGGACAGACCAAGACGAAACTGGGCAACAACGAGGTGAGCGGCGCCGTCAACCAGGCCGTGGGCGAAGCCCTTTCCAACTACCTGGAAGAACATCCCAAGGAGGCCAAACTCATCGTGGACAAGGTGCTGCTGGCCGCCACGGCGCGTGTGGCTGCCAGGAAGGCGCGCGAGTCCGTGCAACGCAAGTCGCCCATGGCGGGCGGCGGACTGCCGGGCAAGCTGGCCGACTGCTCCAGCAAGGATCCGGACGAATGCGAACTGTTCCTGGTGGAGGGAGATTCGGCTGGCGGCTCCGCCAAGCAGGGCCGTAATCGCATCTTCCAGGCCATCCTGCCCCTGAGAGGTAAGATCCTGAACGTGGAGAAGGCCATGTGGCACAAGGCATTCGAGAGCGACGAGGTGAACAACATCATCCAGGCCCTGGGCATCCGCTTCGGCGTGAATGGCGAGGAAAGCAAGGAGGCTAACATCGACAAACTGCGTTACAAGAAAATCATCATCATGACCGACGCCGATGTCGATGGTTCGCACATCGACACGCTGATTATGACCCTCTTCTTCCGCTACTTCCCGCAGGTCATCGAGCAGGGCTACCTCTACATTGCCACGCCGCCCCTCTATCTCTGCACGAAGGGCAAGGTGAAGGAGTATTGCTGGAACGACCAGCAGCGCCAACGCTTCATCGACACCTACGGCGGCGGGTCGGAAAACGCCATCCACACGCAGCGTTACAAAGGTCTGGGCGAAATGAACCCCGAACAATTGTGGGAGACGACCATGAACCCCGAGAACCGCATGCTGAAGCAGGTGACCATCGAGAATGCCGCCGCCACGGACTACATCTTCTCCATGCTGATGGGCGAGGACGTGGAGCCGCGCCGCGAGTTCATCGAGAAGAATGCCACGTATGCCAATATAGACGCCTGATGCATCCCCGCACAGTGGGAGGTGCGATAGTACTATCACAAGCCGTCGATAGTACTGTCAGCAGGTCACGATAGTGCTATCACCCGACATCGATAGTGCTATCGTTTCGAGAACAGCATTTAGCGGAGTGTGTACATTTAGATTCTCCAAAAGTCAGGCGCGGATTGCACAGATTTCGCGGAAAGGATTTCAGCCTGTTCCGTGAAACCTGCGCAACCCGCGCCTTCTTTTTAAAAAGTTTTCTCTAAGTCTTTTCCCTTTAGCGGATGTCGCCTTCCTTAATCAGGTACTCGGCAATCTGCACGGCATTCAGCGCCGCACCCTTCTTGATCTGGTCGCCCACAATCCAGAACGTCAAGCCGTTGTCGTTGGCCAGGTCCTTGCGGATGCGGCCTACGTAGACGGGGTCTTTGCCGGCCAGAAAGAGGGGCATGGGGTATTCCTTCTCGGCGGGATTGTCCATCAGCACCAGGCCCTCGCCCTTGGCAAAGGCTTCGCGGGCTTCTTCCACGGAGATGGGACGCTCGGTCTCCACCCAGATGCTTTCCGAGTGGGAGCGCAGGGCGGGCACGCGGACGCAGGTGGCGCTGACGCGGACGTCGCTGTGCATAATCTTGCGCGTCTCGTTGTACATCTTCATCTCTTCCTTCGTATAGCCGTTGTCGGTGAAGACGTCAATCTGCGGGATGAGGTTGAAAGCCAGCTGGTAGGCGAACTTCTCCACGGTGACGGGCTCGCCGGCCAGCACCTGGCGGTATTGCTCATAAAGTTCCTGCATGGCGGCGGCGCCGGCACCGCTGGCGGCCTGGTAGGTGGAGACGTGCACCACCTTGATGTGGCTCAGCTGCTCGATGGCTTTCAGGGCTACGACCATCTGGATGGTCGTGCAGTTGGGGTTGGCGATGATGCCGCGCGGACGAATCTTTGCGTCGGCGGCGTTCACTTCGGGCACTACCAGGGGCACGTCGGCGTCCATACGGAAAGCGCTGGAGTTGTCAATCATCACGGCACCATACTTCGTGATGGTCTCGGCAAACTCTTTGGACGTGCCTGCGCCGGCAGAGGTGAAAGCTATATCCACTCCCTTGAAATCATCGTTGTGTTGCAGGAGTTTTACTTCGATTTCCTTGCCACGGAACGTGTATTTGGTCCCGGCACTGCGTTTGGAACCGAACAACACCAGTTCGTCCAACGGAAAATTCCTTTCATCGAGCACGCGCAGGAACTCTTGTCCCACGGCTCCGCTTGCTC
>DHKFC23501__coassemble_1435_pt1 | contig 14629 bp, 13 predicted proteins | sample DHKFC23501__metabat2_low_PE_030 | metagenome-assembled genome bin DHKFC23501
CGGCGCAGGGCGCAGAGCACGCCGCGCGTCAGGGTGTAGCCGGTGAGGCGGGCCAGGAGCTCGCGCTCGCCTGTATAGAGGGGGATGTCGCCGCAACGGGCGATGAGGTCCGCGGCATCGCCCGTGATGTGCCGGCGCTCGCAGAGGAGGGCGACGGGCGTGTAACCGGCATCCAGCGCGACGCGGATGACTTTGGGGCTTTCGGCTATGAAAATGCCCTTGCCGGGCTCCAGCCGGTTGCGCAGCTGGGCTTCGGTGAGGGCACTGAAAAGTTCCACGCCGGGGTGGGCGAGGGAAGTGATTTCGATAAGGGGCATACGTTATGTTAATTGTGTGAAGGGTGGGGGTGTGAGGAGTTTTAGGGAGTTATTTTAGGGAGTTATTTTAGGGAGTTAGAAGGAGTTATAGGGAGTTAGAAGGAGTTAGAGGCCAATACTTTTTCTTACTTGCTCGCAGGACCTACTATTGGCCTTTAACTCCTTGAGCGGAGCGATAACTCCCTCTAACTCCTTCTAACTTCTTCTAATTCCTTCTAACTCCCTTTCCTCCACCACCTACTCCAATTTGTGTATGATCAATCCCGAGCGGAGTTTCGGCTCGAACCACGTCGTCTTGGGCGGCATGATGTTGCCCGTGTCGGCAATGTCCATCAGCTGCTTCATGCTGACGGGGTAGAGGGCGAGGGCCATCGCCATTTCGCCCTTGTCCACCCGGCGTTTCAGTTCGTCCAGGCCGCGGATGCCTCCCACGAAGTCGATGCGTTTGTCCGAACGGAGGTCTCGGATGCCCAGCAATTCGTCCAGGATGTAGCGCGAGGAGATGGTGACATCCAACACGCCAATGGGGTCGGTGTCGTCATACGTGTCCGCATGGGCGGTCAGGCTGTACCAATGTCCCTCCACGTAGAGCGAGAAGTTGTGCAGGCCGGTCGGGCGATAAGGCTCGGCGGTTCCCTTGTCTTCCACGTCGAAGTGCTTGGCCAGGGCTTCGAGGAACTGTGCGGGCGTCATCCCGTTCAGGTCGCGCACCACGCGGTTGTAGTCGATGATGGTCAGTTGTCCGGCGGGGAAGCAGACGGCCATGAAGTAGTTGTACTCCTCGTCGCCGCGGTGGTGCGGGTTATTCTTAGCCTTCTCCGCACCGACGAGGGCCGCGGCCGCGCTTCGGTGGTGTCCGTCGGCGATGTAGAGGGCGGGCATCTTGGCGAACTCCCTTGTGATGGTCTCTATGTCTTGCCCGTCGTCTATCACCCAGAAGGTGTGGCCGAAGCCGTCGCCGGGCGCGATGAAGTCGTACACCGGCTTGCGCGACGTGTAGCGGGCGATGACCTCGTTCAGCACCTCATTGTCCGGGTAGGCGAAGAACACAGGCTCTATATTGGCGTTGCAGACGCGGACGTGCTTCATACGGTCTTCCTCCTTGTCGCGACGGGTCAGCTCGTGTTTCTTGATGACACCGTTGAGATAGTCGGGCACGTAGGCGCCCACCACGAGGCCGTACTGCGTGTGCCCGTTCATTGTCTGGGCATAGATATAGTAATGTTCTTCCTTGTCTTGCACCAGCCAGCCGCGGTCTTGCCACAGTTGGAAGTTTTCGGCGGCCTTGCGGTACACGCGTTCATCGTGTTCGTCGGTGCCGGCGGGGAAGTCAATCTCGGGTCGGATGATGTGGTAGAGCGACATTTCGTTGCCTTCGGCCTCTTGGCGCGCCTCGTCGGAGTTGAGCACGTCGTAGGGGCGGGAAGCCACCCGCTCCACCAGCTCGCGCGGGGGGCGCAAGCCTTTAAAGGGTCTGATTGTTGCCATACGCGCTCCTCTTTACTTATTCACGCGGAAGCGTTCGCATCCGTCCTTGAGGAATCCGACAATCTGTCGTGCGGCGGCGATGCCGGCGTTGATGTTGGCCTCGGCCGTCTGGGCACCCATCTTCTTGGGGGTGGCGAAGTAGCGTCCGTCGGCCACTTGGCGGAAGTTGGCGTCGCGGTCGGGCTTGATGTCCGTCAGGTACTTCAGGTCGGTGCGTTCGGACAGGAGTTCGATGAGACCGTCCTCGTCGATGACTTCCTTGCGGGCGGTGTTGATGAGGATGCCTCCCTTGGGCATACGGTTCATCAGGTTATAGCCGATGGAGCCTTTCGTTTCGGGCGTGGCGGGGATGTGCAGGGAGACGATGTGGGACTTCTCGTAGAGTTCTTCGGGGGTGTCCGCGGGCGTGATGCCGTCTTGCTTCATGGCCTCCACGGCTGCCGGGAAGGCATCGTAGGCCAGGATGTCCATGCCGAAGCCACGGGCGATGCGGGCGACGTTGCGTCCTACGTTGCCATAGGCGTGTATGCCCAGCGTCTTGCCTTTCAGCTCCGTGCCGGACGTGCCGTTGTAGAGGTTGCGCACGGCCATCACCATGAGGCCAAAGGCCAGTTCGGCCACGGCGTTGGAGTTTTGTCCGGGCGTGTTCATTACGCATACGCCGTGGGCGGTGGCGGCGTTGAGGTCCACGTTGTCATAGCCGGCTCCGGCGCGGACAACGATCTTCAGTTGCTTGGCGGCATCGAGCACCTCGGCGTCCACCACATCGCTGCGGATGATGAGGGCGTCGGCGTCGGCTACAGCTGCGAGCAGTTTTGCTTTTTCGCCATATTTCTCCAGCAGGGCCAGTTCATAACCGGCTGCTTCTATCTCTTTGCGGATGCCGTCCACGGCAACTTTGGCGAACGGCTTATCGGTTGCGACTAATATTTTCATTGTGTAAGAGGGATTAAAGGGTAATTTAGTAGTGATTAGTGTTTAGTGATTAGTGATTAGCAAAGCGTTCACAGTCAGCAACTAATCACTCATCACTAACCCCTAATCGCTAAAATAAATTCCTGTTTATCTGAGCATTCATCAATGTTTGCGCTCAAACTCCTGCATACATTCGACGAGTGCCTGTACGCTGCTGAGGGGCATGGCGTTGTAGCACGAGGCGCGGAATCCGCCCACCGAGCGGTGTCCCTTGATGCCGACCATGCCTTGTGCGGTGGCGAAGGCCAGGAATTCGGCTTCCAGCTCCTTGTATTCAGGCGCCATGACGAAGCAGATGTTCATGCGCGAGCGGTCTTCCTGCACGGCGGTGCCTTGGAAGAGCTTGTTGCGGTCAATCTCGCCGTAGAGCAGCTCTGCGCGTTCGTTGGCGCGGCGGTCCATTTCGGCGATGCCTCCCTGGGCCTTGATCCAGCGGAGGGTCTGCAGGGCGGCGTAGATGGGCACGACGGGCGGCGTGTTGAACATCGTCCCGGCGTCTACGTGTGTCTTGTAGTTCAGCATCGTGGGGATGGTCCTGCTGACACGGCCCAGGGCGTCTTCCTTGACGATGACGAAGGTCACGCCGGAGGGAGCCAGGTTCTTCTGGGCGCCGCCATAGATGCAGATGTATTTGGATACGTCCACGGGGCGGGAGAAGATGTCGGACGACATGTCGCCCACCAAGGGTACGTTGACATCGGGATCGGCCTTCAGCTCGGTGCCGAAGATGGTGTTGTTGGTCGTGATATGGAAGTAGTCCGCATCGGCGGGTACGGTATAGTCTTTGGGGATGAAGGTGTAGTTGGCGTCGGCGGACGAGGCCACTTCCGTCACTTCGCCAAACAGCTTGGCTTCTTTCATCGCCTTCTTGGCCCAGGTGCCTGTGTTGAGGTAGGCAGCCTTGTGCTCCAGGAAGTTGTAGGGTACCATACAGAACTCCAGGCTGGCGCCGCCGCCGAGGAAGAGGACGCTGTAGCCGTCCGGTATCTGGAGCAGCTCCTTGAAGAGGGCGCGCGCTTCGTCCACGACGGGCTGGAAGTCCTTGGCGCGGTGGCTGATCTCCATCAGTGAAAGGCCCGAGCCGTTGTAGTCAAGGATGGCCTGGGCTGTCTTCTCAATCACCTCGCGGGGCAGGATGGAGGGCCCCGCATTAAAGTTGTGCTTCTGCATAGGTAATGTTGTTTTTAAGTTCGACAATTTTTCGTTGGTTCACGTCTTGCGACCGGGCGAAGTTACGGAAATCTTTCGTCAAACCAAATCTTTTTGTCGTTTTTTTCGGCGGATTTGGGGGCGTGGATGACGATTTTTTGCAATTTGTGCGCTTTGGGCTTCAAATTGTCATGTGCGGTTGGCAACGTGCGTCGGGTGGCGGGCGTCAGCGTGCCTCCTCGATGCGGGTCTTGAGGCCCTTGATTTTCTCGCCCTGCACCAACCGCAGCACTTGTCGCAGGCGGTCGGCGCGCACGGCGGCCAGGGCGAAGCGGGGCAGGACGTCCACGCGCCCCAGGTCCGTGGCCGACAGTCCGCCCTGCTTGCAGAGGAAGCCCACGATGTCGCCCCGGCTCAGGCGGTCGCGTTTTCCTTTGCCTATATAGATGGTGGCCCAGTCGGGCCGCGGCACGCCGAGGGGGGCGTCGGGCAGGGGGAATGCCGGGATGTCGCCCCCGGCGTAGGCGGGCAGGGGCTCGTCGGGGCCCAGGAGGAGGTAGGCCGTGCCCGTGGCCGTCCAGCGGGCGGTGCGTCCGTTGCGGTGGGTGAAGGCGTCGGCCTGCGGGGGGAGGTGGTAGTGGATGACGGCGCCCACGCCCTCGATGTCCAGCCCGCGGGCGGCGAGGTCGGTGCAGACGAGGGCCGTGGCCGAGCCGTTGCGGAACCGGTAGAGGGCGCGCTCGCGGTCGTCCTGCTCCATGCCGCCGTGGAAGGCGGCGCAGGGGTAGCGCCGGTCGCGCAGGTAGCGGGCGATGCGCTCGACGCTCTCGCGGTGGTTGGCGAAGACGAGCGACGGCGTCGTGCCCAGCGCGCAGAGCAGCCGGAGGAGGGTCTCGAGCTTGTCCTTCGCGGGGGAGTGTACCTGCCTCAGTTCCAGCCGCGCGTCGCCCCTGTCCGCATCGAGGAAGTCGAGGCGGAGGGCGGCCGACGCGCCGTCGCCCAGGGGGAGGAAGGTGGGAATCTCTTCGGCGTCCGTGGCGGAGAGGAGCACGCGGCGGCGCACGGCGGGCAGGGCGGAGAGCAGTTCGCGCAGCTCGTCGCGGAAGCCCAGTTCCAGGCATTTGTCGAACTCGTCGATGACCAGCGTGCGGACGCCCCCGGGGGTGAAGTTCCGCTTGCGCAGGTGGTCGCACAGCCGTCCGGGCGTGGCGATGACGAGGGCGGGGCGGACGTCGCGCAGGCGGCGGTGCTCGTCCATCGTGGGCCGTCCGCCGTGCAGGCAGAGGGCGGGGGCGGGACAGGCGAGCGAGCGGTAGACTTCGGCCGTCTGCTGCGCCAGTTCGCGCGTGGGGGTGACGACGATGGCCTGCACGTCGGGGCGGTCCGCGTCGAGCGCGTCGGCCAGGGGCAGGAGGTAGGCCAGCGTCTTGCCCGTGCCGGTGGGCGAGAGGAGCACGAAGTCGCGCCCGGCCTCCCAGGCGCGGTGGGCGGCGCGTTGCATGGGGGTGAGGGCGGTGAGGCCGAGGCGGGCGAGGGTTTGCTGTATGTCCATATATATAATAAGGTATAAGATGAGGTGAAAATTCCGCTGCAAAGATAAGGTTTTTTGAGGGAAATCGCTATCTTTGCCGTTGGGGTCGCGGAGGAGTTTCGGCAATCCCCACGGGCGGCCGGTAAAGTCCGCGGGGACAGCCGGGACTACCCGCAGGGATAGCCGGTAAAATCCGCGGGGATAGCCGATGAAACCCGCGGGGATAGCCAGAGCTACCCGCGGGGATAGCCGGAGCTACCCGCGGGGATAGCCGGAGCTGCCCGCGGGGATTTTTCTGCCCATCCCCTCGGATTTTGATAGAGAGAACCTAATTATTTATTTATCAACCACTTAAAAAAATTGTTATGAAAGCGAATTTTAATTTAGTCAAACGGAAAGAACCTGTCACAAAAGTGGACAAGTGGTATGCCGCGCCTGCATCCAAGGGTGCTTTGGATGCTGATGAGACCGCCGCATTGGCCGTGGCAGACACGACTCTCTCAAAGGGTGAGTATAAGCACGCGATGGAGATTTCGAGCGAGAAGCTCATCCCCGCTATCCTGCGCGGCATCACGGTCACCATCGGCAGCCTGGGCAAACTGCGCCTCTCCTTCGGCAGCAAAGGTGTGGAGAATATGGACGATTTCGATGCTAAGTCAATGATTCAAAATGCTAAGTTCATCTTCACACCTTCCAAGGAACTGAAAGCCGCGCTGTCCACCGCTTCTTTCGAAATGGAGGGCGTCGTGGAGGACGGCGTAAAGTACGGCAACCTCCGCTCCTACAAGGTGGCGAAGGGCCTGTCCACTGACGAGCCGGGCACCGGTACCACGCCGGGCGGCGGCACGGATGATGGCGAGGAAGGCTCTTTCGGCTAAGATGATGGCGGACGCGCATCTGCGGCAGCGGCGGGACACCCGGTTCCCGCCGCTGTTTCATTTCGCCACTCGCACCATCGTCCACCGCTTGTCCGACCGTTGCCGGACGAACGTCAGCCCCAGCCTCTCCGCCTCGGCGCGGATGAGGGGGACGTCTTCTTCGTAAAATCCGCTCATCAGCAGCGTGCCGCCCGGCGCCATCCGCGCCACGTAGTGCCGCATGTCGCTGAGGAGGATGTTGCGGTTGATGTTGGCCAGGACCACGTCGTAGGGGCCCATCTCCGCCAGCACCCCCGCGTCGCCCTGCCGGACGCGGATGTGGTCCACGCCGTTCAGCGCGATGTTCTCCAGCGAGTTGTTGACGCACCACTCGTCAATGTCCACCGCGTCCGCCTCCGCCGCGCCGCGCATCCTCGCCAGGATGGCCAGGATGGACGTGCCGCAGCCCATGTCCAGCACGCGTCGGCCCGCCAGGTCCATGTCCAGCAGCTCGGCCATGACCAGGCCCGTGGTCTCGTGATGTCCCGTGCCGAAGGCCATGCGCGGGTTGATGACGATGTCCAGCTCCGCCTTCGGCACGTCGCGGTGGAACGTGCTGTGCACCACGCACCGCCCTGCGATGACGATGGGCTGGAAGAAATTCCGTTCCCACTCCTCGTTCCAGTCGCGGTCCTCGGCCTCCTGCCACGTGTAGGACAGGCGCGTGTCCGGCAGGGGGAATCCGTCCAGGGCGGCGCGGAGGGCCGTCTCGTCATACACGTTGGCGGGGATGTAGGCATCCAGCAGGCCGTCTTCCTGCTCCTGGAAACTCTCGAAGCCGGCATCGGCCAGCACGGCGCACAGCAGGTCCGTGGCCGTCTGCGAGCGCGGGGTAGGGATGAAAGTGAATTGCAAGTACTTCATAATTGTCTGATTCTCGTCGATTATATAAATTTCTGCGATAGTTTGTTAAATAACGGACGCCCCCTTGCGGGGGTGAACATTATAATCCGTATCTTTGTTCATGCTACTGCAAAGGTAGACATTTGTTTAATCATTAAAGACAGAAGGATATGAAAAAGATTGTTTTTTTATCGCTTGTGGCCTTGTGCCTCCCCTGGGGACTGATGGCGCAGGGCGTGGTGGACGACCTTTATTACGTGCCTTCCAAGAAAGACAAGGTTGAGCAGAAGAATGATACACGCGAGACCGTCGTGGTCACCGATGCGGACCAGGTGGTGGTGAAGTCCCGGTCGCCGCAGACCGTGCGCGCCACTGCCGGCACCACCACCGTCGTCGTGCGCGACACGGAGGGCCGCCCGATGGACGTGGACGCCTACAATCGTCGCTACGACTCGTCGGACTATGACTTTACCGCGCAGAACGATACCCTCTACATCGACCAGCAGCCGGACGACGGGCTGGACGGCGAGTGGGTCGGCGGATTCGACGGCTCGGCGGACGACTACGAGTATGCCACGCGCATCATCCGTTTCCGCAATCCGCGCTACGCCATCCCCGTCAGCAGCCCCCTCTACTTCGACGTGGTCTACGGGCTGAACACGTGGGACTGGAACGTCTACTATGACGGCCTCTACGCCTATGCCTTCCCCACGTTCAGCAACCGTTTGTGGTGGGATTGGCGGTTCAACTCCTTCGGCTGGTGGGGGTATCCCTACTACGGCTGGGGTTGGAGCTGGAGCAGCTGGTACGACCCGTGGTATTACCACAGCTGGGCGTGGCATCATCCGCATTGGCACCATCCGTGGCATCCGGGGCCGGGTTGGGGCGGACCGCGGTATTCGGGCACTTACTCGCATCGCCGGCTCTACGGCTCACGCGGCGCCACGGTGCCGGGTCGTCCGGCTTCCGTCATCAATGGAGGCAACTCCCTGCGGGGCAGCAGCGTCCGGCGCAGTGCCGCTTCGGGCACTTCGCGGCGCGTCGTCGGTACCCGTACGGGCACTTCGCGGCGGAACAATCCGGCTGCTACACGGTCAACGGGCATCAACTCCTCCAACCGCCGCACGGGGACCTATACGCGGCCTACGGGCACTTCGTCGGTGAATCGTACCGGCACCGCCCGCCGCACGGGCACGACCTACGGCACGGGTACCTCGACCCGCACTTTCAACCGCGGCTCTAGCACCACGCAGCGGCGCACGTATCAATATAATAATGAGGGCAACTCGCGGCGTACCCGGTCGTACAGCACGCCTCAGCGGTCCGGCACCTCGCGCTCCACGTTCTCCACGGGTGGAGGCGGCTCGTTCCGCTCGTCGGGCGGTGTGCGTAGCGGGGGCGGTTCGCGTTCGGGCGGAGGAAGCCGCCGCCGCTGACAAACGGTCCCAACCTGTTTCTTTTTAAATGGACAATGACAATGAAAACCAAAATCTTGACACTGGCCTGCGCCCTCCTGACGGGAGCCGGCGCGGCCGCACAAACCATATATGACGCTGCCACCATCGCCCAGAAGGACCTGAACGGAACGGCCCGCTTCGTGGGCATGGGCGGGGCGATGGGTGCCTTGGGCGGAGACATCTCCACCATGGGGACCAATCCCGCCGGTATCGGCATCTATCGCAGCAATGATGTGATGGCCACCTTCGGCTATTCGCTGACGGGCACCGAGATAAACAATGCGGGGACACTCTTGTCCGCCGACAAGGCACGCTGGAATTTCGACAACATCGGGGCCGTCATCTCCACCAAAATCGGTAACCAGACCACCTTGCGCTACGTCAACTTCGGTTTCAACTACCACAAAGCCAAGTCCTTCTACCGCACCCGCAGTGCGGCGGGCGACTTGGGTGGCTATACGCAGCTGGACGTCATTGCCGCACAGGCCGACGGGTTGACGCCCGAACACTGGGGTAACGGCAATATTTTCAACAACAACGACATCGGCTGGCTCTCCGCTTTGGGGTGGGAAGGTTACCTGATCAGTCCCACGCTGACCGACCAGCCTACGGACTATCGTGCCCAGGACGAGCATGGCAATCCCCTGTTTTTCGATGCCAACGGCGATCTGACCTCTTCGCCCACCGGCGCGGACGGACGGCCCAATGCCCCTGCGTATGACGATTACGGCTTCTACGGCAATGTGGCCGGGGCGTATCCCTACCTCCGCGAGTTCCGTTCCTACGAGCGCGGCGGCGTGGACCAATATGACCTCAACGTTTCCTTCAATGTCAACGACCGCGTCTACCTGGGACTGACCGTCGGCATCTACGACGTGGACTACTCCAAGTATTCCTTATATAATGAGGACAGTGAGGGCGAAGGTGGCGGTGGCTATATGCTGGAGAGTCATAACAATATCAGCGGCTCGGGCGTGGACGTGAAGTTCGGTGTTATTCTGCGGCCGTTCGAGTATTCACCTTTGCGTGTTGGCCTGGCGGTCCATACCCCTGTTTTCTATAACTTGTCGTACAGTACTTCGGCTATTCTCACGTCGGACTACACGAACCAGGTCATCGATACCTATAACTATGTGGACGGTGATATGTGGTATGACTTCCGCCTGCGGACGCCGTGGGTGTTCAACGCCAGCTTGGGCTATACGGTTGGCTCGTCCCTGGCTTTGGGGGCTGAGTACGAGTATGCGGACTATTCCGGCATGGATTTCAGCTATCCGGAAGGAGGTTCGATGGATTGGGAGAACAACGAAGCCGGGCTTTGCCTGCAAGGGGTACACACGTTGCGCCTGGGAGCCGAGTTCAAGCCGGTCCCTTCCTTCTCGTTGCGTGCCGGGTATAACTACACCACTTCGGCCTACAAAGGGGATGCTTACAAGGCTTTGGCGGTGAATTCCCTGACAACCGATACGGATTTTGCCAATCTGAAGTCAGCTCATACCGTCACGTTGGGATTGGGGTATCACACCGGTTCCTTCTATGCTGACCTTGCTTATAAGTATGACACCTATAAGGCGGATTTCTATCCCTTCATGGCCGAAGGCATTCAGCCGATGAAGGAGACAGATTCCCGCAGCAAGGTTCTCCTGACCTTGGGCTACCGCTTTTGATTTCTCTTACCGATACCAGGCTATTCCAAACGATAAAGGCTCCACATCGGGGCCTTTTCTTTTTAGGAAAAAGCCATAGTCTGGTAGCGCATGTAGAAGCGTTGAAGAATACCCGTCGCCCATGTGTGGACAAGCGTTGTTGCCCGGCATTGCGTATCACGGTGCTGGCATATGCCTCCATGTTGGAGCATCTTTTTGTAGAGTAAGATGTGAACGGACACAAAAAAAGGATGCGCACGTGGCACATCCTTTCTTTTAACGCTCCGTAGGGGGAGGATGATTACTTCTTGAAGTAACGGTTATACAAGCCTTCAAAGCCCTTGCCGTGACGAGCCTCGTCCTTGGCCATTTCGTGAACCGTGTCGTGGATGGCATCCAGGTTCAGGGCCTTGGCACGCGTGGCGATGCGCTTCTTGTCTTCGCAAGCGCCGCATTCGGCAGCCATGCGCTTTTCCAGGTTCGTCTTCGTATCCCATACGCAGTCGCCCAGCAGTTCGGCGAACTTGGCGGCGTGTTCTGCCTCTTCCCAAGCGTAACGCTTGTATGCCTCGGCGATTTCGGGATAACCCTCGCGGTCGGCCTGACGGCTCATGGCCAGATACATGCCGACTTCGGTGCATTCACCCATGAAGTGGTTGTTCAGGTCCTTGATCATTTCGTCATCGCAGCCCTTGGCTACGCCGATCACGTGTTCATCGGCAAATACCAGAGGACCATCCGTGGTCTGTTCTTCAACTTCCACAAACTTGCTGGCCGGAGCCTTGCAGAGGGGGCACTTCTCGGGAGCGGCATCACCTTCGTAAATGTAACCGCATACTGTACATCTGAATTTCTTCATTTTCTTTTCTCCTTAATGAATTAGTTAGTAAATAAGTTGTCTATAATGTCTAAACGCTTTTCCTCCATGCAATGTTTACAGATACCCTTATAATAATGGTGAATTTCTTGTATCTGGTGGCCTTCGCGCTCCATTTCTCCCGGGTGCGAGTCGCTTTCCGTGGGGGTGAGGTCGTATATCCGTCCGCAACATTTGCAGAAGAAGTGCGCATGAGGGACAGTGACGGCGTCATAGCAGGTATTTCGTCCGTCTATCGTCAAGGTCTGCACTGCTCCATTCTCGCTCAGCAGTTTCAGGGTGTTGTACACCGTGGTCTTGGAGAGCGTGGGCATGGCAGGCGAAAGAGCCATGTAAATCTCGTCAACCGTAGGATGCGTGCGATGTGCCATCAAGTACTCCATAATGGCTATCCGCTGTACGGACGGCTTGATGTGGTGGCTTTGTAATCGTTCTAAAACATCCATTGGCTACAGATTTGTAATCATTACAATTTTATTTTCGTTGCAAAGTAAAGCATTTCCTGCAAAACGGCCAAATATTTTGGGAAGAAAAAAACAGATTGCCTAAAATTAGTACTCCTTTTTCACTTTCCAAGCACTTTAGTCCCTCTTCGTTGGCAGTTCCCTATGTGCGTGCGGCGTGACTTTTCTTCCGTATTTGTGTTTGTTTGTAGTAATTGATAATCATATATTTAGGATAAAATGAACTATGCAGTATGACAAAACGAAACATAGGGATGTCAAATCGGCCTATTTGTTTTCAGATGTTTGCATATCTTTGCATTGGGAAACTAAAAATGGTTTCTCCGTATTTGTATTATTAACAATAAAAAACAAACAAAATGAAAAGATCAATCGAAGAATGGCGCACTTGGTGCGTAGTACGGCTGTTGGTGGCCGTGGCTCTTATGGGAACCGTATTTACGGCTTGTTCTGATGATGACGAAGCAGTAACCGTGACATATACGGCTGGTGTTGACAGTTATAATAGTACCGGCGGTATGGATGTTTTGACAACCCTGGCATTGGTAGATCAGACTTATAAGGAGGCTTTAAATATCTCTGCAAGTCCTTTTACGTTGACCGGGACCATAGAGGAATGCGATGCGCAGGTCGTGGCGGCTTGTGAAAGAGCTCAGGCAGAAGTGGAAGCCATGGGACTGACTAATTTTTCATTTACCTATGTGGTGAAAAACCAGAATACAGGACAGGAGGTCTATTCCTATACATACAGTAATTGATGCTTCCCTGACTAAGGGTGTGAAAAACTGATGCTTCCAAGCGTGAGGGAAGGAAAGGCTGTCATGAATGATATTCCTCTCGTGGCTTGGTTGCATCCGTTTTTGTATTTAGGAACTATTTAATGGATAAAAGAGATGGAGATAAGACGATTGGCAAACTATATGGGAGGTCTCTTGTGCGCCCTTCCCTTGTTGTCCGCCTGTGACAACGACGACTGGAAAGACGAAGTAAATGCCCTCAAGGAACCCGTTCCGCAAGGCATCGTCTGGTTGATGGACGATGTGACCACAGTGAACGGCGCCGAGTTTGAAATACGTTTCCGTGTGAATCCTTCGGAAGCAGTCCTTACGTCAGAGGACTTCCAATTGGACGTGGCGGATGAAACCGTTTACCGCTTGCAGACGGATGAGGCCGCTGCACAGACCAAGGCTTCTTATGTGACAACCCCGGCACACTATCAACTGCTTTCCGTGGCGCCGGACGTGAACGCAGATGGCGAGACGCTGGACGGCCAATGGGTGGCCACTATCAGCGTGCAGGCTGATGCGGATATGTGGCTGGAAACCAAACTGGCCTTGGTAGCCAACTATACGGATGTAGCCGGGCGTACGCAACAGGTGTCGTCCGACGTATTGGGCGTGGAGATGCTGCCCCGGGCCACCGACGGGCTGAACATCTGGCATCCCTTGGCCCAGACCTACCGCGGTCATTCGACAGGCAATGTCTTGGATAACTATGTGTTTCTGGATATGCAGACATTCGTGGCCGAGGACGGGAAGGAGAAGCAATACACGGCAGAAACCTGTCTGGCCGGTGCTCCCAGGATGGTGATGGATGATGCGACGACGCAACGTTTCCAGATAGAGAATAAAATCGCAGACAATTCTTACGTAAAGTTGAACCCCGTCGGGACGGATTGGACGGACTTCGAGGCGGATGAAGATGCCACGTATGGTTTTCGTGCCACGCTGAATCTGACCGACATTACCGGGACAATCTACGAGGTGCCTGTGGAGTATACCATTTACCGTCGCAACGAACTTGTGGTGTCTTTGCCGGTGAATACTACTGACCGGGAGTACTCTTTTGACGTGACTGATGAATTGGCATCACTGGGCTACTCATCGGAGAACTTTAATGCGCTGCGCCGCAAGACATTCTCCCCCCAGATTTATCATGGCAGTGATGTGCCTGTGGCAGCTATCACATTGTCGGACGACATGCAACTGAATTTTAGTATTTATAGAACCATGGAGTCGGGTACGACGACTGTAGCGGATAATTTCCGGATAACTCCCCAGTTGAGTGTGTTTGTGGTTTCGTCGGACAGCCTTTCTTCTTTTGTCGTTCAGGATGCGTTGCTGAAGGTGCAACTGGTGGTGGAGTAGTGTAATGTAGTTAAGAAAAAGATGAAATCAATCAGATTGTTATGTTTGTTGGCGCTTGTCGCGGTGTGCGTTTTGCCCGTGGCTGCCCAGTGGCGTGTAGGTTTCCAGGCCGGTTATACGCACAATTCGCTGACTACGGAGTCCGGTTATTTCTACGACCGGCGTTATGTGGCCTTGGGTGGTTTTACGGTGGGTTTACCCGTGCAGTATGTTTTCAATGATTGGCTGGCCGTGCAGGCCGAGGTGTCCTATGTGCAGAAGAACTACGGGATGCGTCGTTCAGGATTTTTCGAGCCGTTGCACGAAGATATGACCAATCATTACCTGTCCGTGCCCCTGTTTGCCCGTTTTTCCTTTGGTGGCAAGCAGTTGCGCGGTTTTCTGGATGCGGGTTTTTACGCAGGAGGCTGGCTCTCCAGCCGGCGCGAGGGGACAACGTTTGCCATGTTTTCTGCTCCTGAGGATGATGTAGAAAATCCTTTTGACGTGGGGGACAATAATATCTTGTACACATATGATGAGAAATATGCATTCGACTCCCGGCGTGACAACCGTTTTGAGGGAGGCGCTTTGGTAGGAGTCGGTCTGGAGTATCGCTTCACTCCCGTATGGGCGGTCGTGGCCGAATGCCGTTACCACCATAGCCTGAGCGATATGCAGAAAGACTATATGAAGGATCGTGTGCCGCGATACCTGAACACTTTCCTGTTCCAAGTAGGCGTACTGTTTACCTTGGGTGATTAATGAACTGATTATGACAAACAAGATGAATAAAATGAAAGCAAGGATACGTTTGATGGCCGGAGTGTTGATGGCCG
>DHKFC23501__coassemble_1440_pt1 | contig 14527 bp, 12 predicted proteins | sample DHKFC23501__metabat2_low_PE_030 | metagenome-assembled genome bin DHKFC23501
AATCAGATATGCAACAAAATATCTATTATTTTGCGGTTGTCTGTTCATTTTCGTGCAGTTTTTCTTCGTTTCCCTAAAGTCCTTCTTTAGCTTCCTAAAGTCCCTCTTTAGCCGGCTCAAATCCCTGTTTAGGTTTCCCATGTTCTTCATTCGGAAAGACAGGATTGCAGCGTTGCAAAGATATATATACTGCATCGGGTATTTCAGTTAGGCTTCAATGACCAACGAAGATATATTTCACTGGCAAAGTAAGCATAATGACTCTTACTATGTTAATTAGTTATAATATATAATAGTTTGCAATACATAGTACTAAACTAATGCCTATATTTGTGCCATACAAAGAAACCCGATAATTTGGGGCAGATAAAAAGAACAAGAAGATGGACGTGAACAATGTAAAATCGCAGATGCGCAAGGGGATGCTGGAATATTGCATCCTCCTCTTGCTGCACAAGGAGCAGGCATACGCCTCGGACATCATCCGCAAGCTGAAGGAGGCGCGGCTCATCGTGGTGGAGGGAACCCTCTATCCGTTGCTGACACGCCTGAAGAATGATGACCTGCTGAGTTATGAATGGGTGGAATCCACACAAGGGCCGCCCAGAAAGTACTACCGCCTGACCGGGAAAGGGGAAGCCTTCCTGGCCGAACTGGAAATCTCGTGGCGGGAACTGAACGACACGGTGGAGCATCTCCGCCATCAATGAATGAAAATCTGGAAGAATAGGAATTAATCAAAAAATGACCGAATATGAAAAAGACATTAACAGTGAATCTGGGCGGCACGGTGTTCAACATCGACGATGATGCCTACCGCCTGCTGGACAATTACTTGCACAACCTGCGGCAGCACTTCCGCAAGGAGGCTGGTGCCGATGAGATAGTGGACGACATAGAACGGCGCATCTCCGAGCTGTTCTGTGAGAAGCAGACTGAAGACCTTAAGGTCATCACCCTGGCCGATGTGGAGCAAGTGATAGCCCGGATAGGGCGTCCCGAGGAAATGGAGGAGGATGACGAAAACAAGACTCAGGCCCCAACAGGGGCACAAAACGCTTCCGTTTCCCACAAACGACTGTTCCGCGACCCGGACGACAAAATTCTGGGAGGCGTGTTCAGCGGCCTGGCAGCTTATTTCGGACTGGACACGCCGTTGCTCCGGCTGGTGATGTTCGTGCTGCTGCTGTTCACCAAGGGAATCATGATACCTATTTATATAGTATGTTGGATTGTCATCCCGCCGGCCCGCACGGCAGCGGACAAGTTGAGCATGCGGGGCGAGGCCGTGACGCTGGAGAATATCGGGCGGACGGTGACGGACGGGTTCGAGCGGGTGAGCAACGGGGTGAATGACTATGTATCTTCGGGCAAACCGCGCACCTTCTTGCAGAAAGTGGGCGATGCGTTGGTGACTTTGATTGGATTGGCCTTCAAAGTGGCGTTGGTCGTGCTGGCCATCATCTGCAGCCCGATGTTGCTGGCCTGTGGCGTGGGGTTCGTGGTATTGTTGTTCGTGGCCCTTGTCTTGTTGATAGGAGGCAGTGCGGCATTGGTGTCGCTGTTTCCCACGATGACCGACCTGGCATTTGTGGTGTCGCCCCTGCCCACTTTCGTGATGGGCATTGCGGGACTCTTCTTGGTGGGCATTCCATTGACTGCCATTGTCTGGGCCATTGCCCATTGGGCCTTCGACTGGCGTCCCATGACCACGGGATTGAAATGGACGTTGCTGGCACTTTGGGTGGTAAGCGCGGCCTGCTTCGTCATCTGCATCGTCATGCAAGGGCCTGATTCGCTCGTATTAGATGCCTTGAGGGATCTGTAATGCAAACCTGTCACCATCGGCGATTGGAGGTCGTAAAAAGCTGGTGCCTTCAAGCGTTCCTTTTTGAAAGGTGCGCTTGCCGACACCAGCTTTTGTTTTTGTTTTCGTCTGTTTCTCCGTTTCGCAGGATTTTACTTCTTCATCCGGAGCACGCGGATGCCTGTCCACTTGCCGTTGTCCTGCAGCATCTGGGTCAGGGTGGTGGTGGATGCCACTACCTTTCCTTCCTTGGACGAGGCGTGAATCAGGGTCAGTTTGCCATCGGCGTAGAAGGCAATGCCCATGTGTGCGATGTCCAGCCCCGGCGTGTTGGTCGTAATGGCAATGATGTCACCGTTCTTTATCCATGAAAGTCCGTTGTAGGGCACCTTGTCCTTGGGGAGGTAGTGGATGGTCTGTCCAGTGAGCGACTCCTCGATGCGCTTCATCGTGGCCACGTTCTCGGGCGAGTTGGCCAGCTGTTTGTACTCTTGCGGATGCGTGCTCATATAGTTCAGGCTGAGCTGCTGCGTGTCCTTGCTTTCCCGGGCGGTAATGTCCTCCAGGAAACCATTGCGGACTCCGTTGTTGATCCAGTCACTGATGTAATGCAGGCGCGAGGTATATCCGTTGATTTTGCCATCCCGATAACGGATGTTGACCACATTTTGGGCAAAAGTACTTTCGGAGATGTCTCCGTTGACCATGGGACAGAGTGCTTCGGCCAATACATATTCCACAAAGGTCGTGCAGTCCATCTCGTCGCAGTTCAAGACCAACTCTTCCGGTCCCTCCAAGTCCAACGTATGCTCCACGTATGGAACATCCAGGAAGTTGATGGCATAAGCCACCATCGCATCATCGTTTGCAACCTGCTGTGCGTGCACTGAAAGAGTCATGCTGCAAATACACAGAATAGCTAAAATGAGTTTCTTCGTTGTCTTCATTGTTTTTTGTTTGCTAAATGTTCTATTTGATTTTTAAAACAGATTTGACAAAGTAGGTAATCAGCAAGGCGTATGCCACGAGAGCTGCCACTTGCGACCACGTGTTGGCCAGCCAAGCCTCGTTGACCCAGTTGATGCCACCGAAGCGCATGCCGGCACTGACCACACCCATCAAGGCACCGCCTGCGATGAAGCCGGAAGCCAGCAATGTGCCACGTTCACCGCGTCTGGAGTTGAGCGCGGCGTCTTTGCTGCGACTGGTGACGTACCAGTTGATGGCACCTCCCACCAGCAAGGGAATGTTCAGTTCCAACGGGATGAACATGCCCAAGGCAAAAGCCAGGGCGGGGATGTTGCAGAAATTCAGGACGATGGCCAGCACGGCGCCGATGCCATAGAGCAGCCAGGGTGCCTCGACACCGTTCATCAAAGGCTCAATGACGGCCGCCATGGCGTTGGCTTGCGGGGCGGCCAGGTCACCGCTGGTGAATCCGTAGGTTTTGTTCAGGATAATCATGACGCCGCCCACGGTAGCTGCCGAGACGATGGTGCCCAGGAATTTCCAGCTCTCCTGCTTGACGGGCGTCGTGCCCAGCCAATAACCGATTTTCAAGTCGGTGATGAAGCCGCCTGCCATGGACAAGGCCGTGCACACCACGCCACCCATCACCAAGGCTGCCACCATGCCGCCCGGGCCTTTCAAGCCCACGGCCACCATGACCACGGAGGCCAGGATGAGCGTCATCAGCGTCATGCCGGACACCGGGTTGGTGCCCACGATGGCAATGGCGTTGGCCGCCACCGTGGTGAACAGGAAGGCGATGCCTGCCACCAGGAGGATGCCCACCACCGTATGCAAGACATTGCCCTGCATCACATCAAAGTAGAAGAAGAGCACCACCAGTATCAGGGTGATGATGGAGCCGATGGCAATGAACTTCATCGAGAGGTCGCGCTGGGTGCGAATCGTCTGTGCCTCCACGTTCGACTTGCCTTTCAGTTCCTTGGAGGCCAGGCCGATGGCACTTTTGATGATACCCCAGGACTTGATGATGCCCAAAATGCCCGCCATGGCAATGCCACCGATACCAATACTCTTGGCATAGTAGTTGAAAATTTGCTCGGGCGACATGGAGCCGACTGTCTGAGTCACTTCGGGGTTCCATTGGTTCAACACCATGTCCCCGCATATCAGTGAGAGGCCGGGGATGAGTATCCACCAGACAAACAGCGAGCCAAAGCAGATGATGGCCGCGTATTTCAGTCCGACGATATAGCCCAAGCCCAATACAGCTGCGCCTGTGTTGACCTTGAACACCAGTTTGGCCTTGTCCGCCACCATCTCGCCCCATGCACAGACGCGGGTGGTGAAATTCTCGTTCCACAAGCCGAAAGTGGCAGTGATGAAGTCATACAAGCCGCCCACCAGTCCGGCGGTCAACAAAGGCTTGGCTTGGTCGCCGCCCTTCTGGCCGGACACCAGTATCTGTGTGGTGGCCGTGGCCTCGGGGAAGGGATACTTGCCGTGCATGTCGCTCACGAAATACTTGCGGAAAGGGATGAGGAAGAGGATGCCCAGGATGCCGCCCAGCAGTGAACTGATGAACACTTGGGCAAAGGTCACGGTCACCTCGGCCGGATAACGCTCCTGCAGGATGTAAAGTGCGGGCAGGGTGAAGATGGCGCCTGCCACGATGACGCCCGAGGAGGCACCGATGGACTGGATGATGACATTCTCGCCCAGTGAATTTTTACGCTTGGCCGCCGTGGATAATCCTACGGCAATGATGGCAATGGGGATGGCCGCTTCGAATACCTGGCCTACTTTCAGGCCCAGATAGGCAGCTGCGGCCGAAAAGAGCACGGCCATACAGACGCCCCACAGCACGGACCAGAGGTTCACCTCCGGATAGGTCTTGCCGGGACTCATCAGCGGGTTATACACTTCTCCCGCTTTCAGCTCACGGAAGGCATTTTCCGGCAAGCCGGTGATGGGTTCTTCTTCTTGTTTCATTGTCTGGTTATGGTTTTCTGGATGATTGGTTAGTCCTTTTTAGCTTCCATGTCGCCTTCGATGTAGAGGCGGAGCATCTCTGTCTCGGCATTGGTGCGCAGGGTGATGGACTTGCGGAAATGCCCCGGATAGCGTCCTGTGCCATTGTAGGTCACCGTGACGGTGCCGGTCTTGCCCGGCAGGACCGGCTCCTGGGTATATTTGGGCACTGTGCATCCACAGGAAGCGATGGCCTGGTGGATGACGAGCGGCCCCTTGCCCACATTGGTGAAAGTAAAGGTGCAGGTCACCACCGCGCTGTCTTCGGAGAAGGTTCCGAAGTCGTGCGTTGTCTTGTCAAACTTGATTTCTGCTTTGTTTTGTGCCGATAGATAACCGATGCCCAGCAGAAGAAGCATCAGGCACAATACTGCTTTTTTCATCTCGATTGATATGCTTGATTTTTTCAATGGCGACAAAGATACGGGATTTTTGATAGAGTTGGGGCATCTACGTGCGAAATTGTATTAATTCGCCTTTTTTATCCTCGTTTCTGGTGACAATATGGCGGCATTGACGTACCTTTGTACGACAAGTATAGAAAATCATGCATTCAAATCACCCCCATACCCTCGAGGACAATTATGTTCATCTGACCACCCGTCCCGTTCCCAAACTGGTCATGTCGTTGGCCGTGCCTACGATTATCAGCATGTTGGTGACGTCGTTCTATAACATGGCCGACACGTATTTCGTGGGTAAGATCAACACACAGTCCACGGCCGCCGTGGGTGTCGTTTTCTCCATGATGACCATTATCCAGGCCGTGGGTTTCTTCTTCGGACACGGGTCGGGCAATTACATTTCCCGCAAGCTGGGTGCCCAGGATATTGCCAGTGCCGAGAAGATGGCAGCCAACGGTTTCTTCCTTGCCTTCTTTACGGGCATCGCGCTGGCAGCTTTGGGATTGGTTTTCTTGACACCGCTTTCTGTCTTGTTAGGTTCCACGCCTACCATCCTGCCCTATACGGAGCAATACCTGGGCGTCATCCTGCTGGGAGCTCCTTTCATGGCGGCTTCGTTGGTGCTGAACAATCAAATGCGTTTCCAAGGCAATGCCGCTTATGCAATGGTAGGCATCGTGACGGGAGCGGTCATCAATGTGGCGTTGGATCCCCTACTGATATTCGGGTTCGACATGGGTATAGCCGGTGCAGCCTGGGCCACGGCCATCAGCCAGTTCTGTAGCTTCGTGCTGTTGCTGTGCATGGCCCGTCGGGGAGGGAATATCCGCATCCATTACAGGAATTTCACGCCCACCTTATTTTATATAAAGGAGATCATAGGCGGAGGTACGCCTTCGTTGGCCCGCCAGGGGTTGGCCAGCCTGTCCACCATGCTGCTCAATGTGGCGGCGGGCGCGTATGGCGATGCGGCCATTGCGGGGATGTCCATCGTGTCGCGCATCGGGATGTTCATCAATTCGTTCCTCATCGGTTTCGGCCAGGGCTTCCAGCCGGTTTGCGGGTTCAATTATGGAGCCGGGTTGTACGCACGTGTACGCCAGGGATTTTGGTTTTGTGTCAAGGTGGGCTTCGTGTTCCTGTTGGTTTGTGCCGTAGCCGGTTTTAGCTATGCGGAGGAGATTGTGGAGCTGTTCCGAGAGGGAGATGCCGCGGTGGTGGCTACCGGTGCCGCTGCCTTGCGTTGGCAATTGATTACCTATCCGTTCGGTGCCTGGATTATCGTGAGCAACATGATGTTGCAGACCATCCGCAAGTCGGTGCGTGCCACCATCCTTTCCTCCGCGCGCCAAGGCTTGTTTTTTGTTCCCCTCATCTTCGTGTTGCCCCATTTCTTCGGATTGCAGGGGGTGGAGATGTGCCAGGCGGTGTCCGACATGCTGACCTTCCTGCTGGCCATCCCGCTGACTTGCGGCGTGTTGGTGGAGATGAAGCGCAAGGAAGGCAATAAGCAGTTAGAGGGAGTTAGAGGCCAGTACAGGCGCTGAAAATTCTTGATATCCTATTCTTAATGCGGCATTCCGCTTTCTGATGAAAGTTTGTTACAAAAATTATTTTTGTAAGTATTCTTCTTAATGTGGAAGATTGATAATCAGCTTATTACATTTTCTTAAACATCCTTCCAAAAACACTGAACAATTTCTTCCGAAACTGTGAAGTATTTCTCGAGAAATAGCGAAGTGTTATGCGGGAAATTGTTCAGTGTTTTTTCAGAAGTGGTGAACCATCGAATTTTACCTTCTCAAAAAGGTCTCCATAGCACAAAAAATGCATACAAATAAAACAGGGTGGCATTGGGTGTGAGGAGGAATACGGAGACGGCAACTGAAGTGTATGTTTTGTTTTGCACAAAATTAAACCGCGCAAAGTAAGTAGATGTTGATATTTAAGTAAGTTGCAAGAATTAAATGATAATTTATCGGTGATGGCACGCAGATGACACGGATGAAGCAGATTTACGCAGATTCATTAATCATGGATGCACTCTGTATCTGTCATGTCGAGCTTGTCGAGACATCTCACGTGGCGCATGAAAAGGTCTTATGTGAGACCCCTCGACTTACGCTCGGGGTGACAGATACATCTGTGGACATCTGTCATATCAGCGTCATCTGCGTGCCATAAATTCCTATTTATCGTATAAACCAAATATCAACATCTACTTAGTTTAGTGCGAGGCTCCGTCCCGCTAAACACGTATCGGGACTTTGTTCCGCAAAGGGGTGGCCTATGTTTGGATAAATGCTCAACAATGTTTCGCGAAGGCGGAGCCGGCCCATCCTCCGGCAAAGGCGGCCGCCACACCCAACAGGATACTTGCCGTGACGTAGAGGAAGAAAGTGCCGTAGAATCCCTGTCTGAGCATCGTCATCCCTTCGTGGCTGAAAGTGGAGAAAGTGGTGAAGCCTCCGCAAAGTCCTGTAGTGAGCAGGAGCCTGGTTTCGTCCGAAAAGTGGAAGCGGGCAGACCAGGCGTAGAACAGTCCGATGCAGAAACTTCCTAAGATGTTGACGCTGAGCGTTGCCCAAGAAAAAAGGAAAGGAGTGATGCGCTGATGCAATGCCAGCTGGATGCCATAGCGCAACAGACTTCCGATGCCTCCTCCGAGAAATATCATGCACAATGTTTGAATCATTGGGGTAGTCATAAAGAGTTAAAGACGTGCAAAGGTAACTAAATAATTCTTCAGAATACTAAAGAATGGTCCTCAAAATTGTTGGGTTACAGAAAAATGTCTATATTTGTAGGCTTATGTAAAGCTACAAGGTAAAAAGTTGTAGTTTTCATGCAGGTGTTAGTTTTTGGAAGCCGTTCTCAGAGGTTGATTTCAGCCAAGGGAACGGCTTCTTTTGTGGACGGTTCAAAAAAGAACGCTTTCCGTTATCGCGCATCCCGACTATTTTTGTACCTTTGCACGCATAAATCCTAAATTAAAATACAAGACTTTATATGGGAGGCTTTTTCGGAACAGTAGCCAAAGCGGAATGTGTGACTGACCTGTTTTATGGTACCGACTACAATTCGCACCTAGGAACCAGACGCGGCGGTATGGCCACGTATGATGCGGACAAGAAACAATTCACCCGTTCAATCCACAACTTGGAAAGCACCTATTTCCGCACCAAGTTTGAAGACGAACTGGACAAGTTTACCGGTCATTCCGGCATAGGCATCATCAGCGACACCGACGCACAACCTATCATCATCAATTCCCACCTCGGGCGTTTCGCCATCGTTACAGTAGCAAAAATCCAAAACATCCAGGAACTGGAAGACGAATTATTGGCTCAGAACATGCACTTTGCAGAGTTGAGCTCCGGTAAGACGAACCAGACCGAACTGATAGCCCTGCTTATCATCCAGGGCAAGACTTTCGTGGAAGGTATCGAGCACGTCTACGACCGCATCAAGGGTTCCTGCTCCATGTTGCTGCTGACGGAAGACGGCATCATCGCCGCCCGCGACAAATGGGGGCGTACACCTATCGTAATAGGCCGCAAGGAAGGAGCCTATGCCGTTAGCAGCGAGTCCAGCAGTTTTCCCAATCTGGATTATGAGATAGAATCCTATTTGGGGGCAGGCGAGATTGTCCGTATCCATGCCGACAGGGTGGAGCAGTTACGTAAGCCGAATGACAAGATGCAGATTTGCTCCTTCTTGTGGGTGTATTATGGTTTTCCCACTTCCTGCTATGAAGGCCGTAATGTGGAGGAAGTGCGTTTCCTTTCCGGCTTGAAGATGGGGCAGACCGACCATTCGGAAGTGGATTGTGCTTGCGGCATCCCTGATTCGGGCGTAGGCATGGCCTTGGGCTATGCGGAAGGAAAGGGAGTGCCCTATCACAGGGCCATTGCCAAATATACACCTACCTGGCCGCGCAGTTTCACTCCCAGCCGTCAGGAATTGCGCAATCTGGTGGCCAAGATGAAGCTGATACCCAATCGGGCCATGCTGGAGGGAAAGCGTGTATTGTTGTGTGACGACTCCATCGTGCGGGGCACCCAGTTGCGCGACAATGTAAAAGTGCTCTTTGATTGCGGCGCCAAGGAGGTACATATCCGCATAGCCTGTCCTCCGTTGATTTATGCCTGTCCGTTCATCGGTTTCACATTGTCACGGAGCGACCTCGAGTTAATAACCCGTCGTATTATCAAGGAACTGGAGGGTGACGAAAACAAGAATCTGGAGAAGTATGCCACGACCGGTTCGCCCGAGTATGAGCGGATGGTAGACATCATCCGGGAGAGATTCGGATTGAATTCGCTGAAGTTCAATACCTTGGAAATCCTGGTAGAATCCATCGGACTGCCCAAGTGCAAGCTTTGCACACATTGTTTTGACGGAACCGGATGTTTCTGATGACTATTTGATGAAAATATACGTAAAAAGGGGCGTGGATTGCTTGGCAGTTCACGCCCCTTTTCTTAATTTTACGGCGGTAAATGGGAATTTAGCGCGCGCAAGCGCGCTTTAATGAAGAATGATGAATGAAGAATTATGGCATAGCCCCGCTTTCCGACGAAGATTCTTCATTTTGCGCGAAGCGCGATTCTTCATTCTTCATTTAATTGATGAATTATTATTTAAACTATGACATTAGTAGAACGATTTTTGAAGTATGTAAGTTTCGATACGCAATCAAGCGAGGAGACTGGAGTTACCCCGAGTACACCGGGGCAGATGGTATTTGCCAAGTACTTGAAAGAAGAGTTGGAGACTTTGGGCTTGCAAGAAGTGACTTTGGACGACAACGGTTATCTCTTTGCCACCTTGCCGGCCAATACGGACAAGGAAGTACCCGTAGTAGGCTTCATCGCACACATGGATACCAGTCCGGACATGAGTGGAGCGAATGTATCTCCGCGTATCGTGAAGGAATATGACGGAAAGGACATTGTGCTTTGTGAGGAAGAGAACATCGTGCTCTCTTCCGGCCAGTTCCCCGAATTGCTGGATCACAAGGGCGAGGACTTGATTGTGACCGATGGAAAAACCTTATTGGGTGCGGACGACAAGGCCGGCATCGCCGAGATAGTATCGGCCATCATCTATTTACAAGAGCATCCGGAAATCAAACACGGAAAGATACGCATCGGCTTCAATCCCGACGAGGAAATCGGATTGGGTGCCCATAAGTTCGATGTGGAAAAATTCGGTTGCGACTGGGCCTATACGATGGATGGCGGTGAAGTGGGAGAGTTGGAATTCGAAAACTTCAATGCTGCCTCTGCCAAACTGACTTTCAAGGGCCGTAATGTGCATCCAGGTTATGCCAAGAACAAAATGATTAACTCGCTCCGCGTGGCCAACCGCTTCATGTCCCTCTTGCCTGATAGCGAAACTCCCGAACATACCGAAGGTTATGAAGGTTTCTACCACCTGATCGGGGTCAGCGGAGATGTGGAGCAGACAACCGTTTCTTACATCATCCGTGACCATGACCGTACCCGTTTTGAGAGCCGCAAGGCTGCCATGCAACGTCTGGCCGATCTCATCAATGCCGAATATGGCAAGGGTACCGTTACATTGGAGCTGCATGACCAATATTACAACATGCGCGAACAGATAGAACCGGTGATGCACGTCATTGACATTGCCTTTGCCGCTATGAAGGAAGCCGGCGTAGAGCCTCGCGTCCGGGCTATCCGTGGCGGGACGGATGGCGCACAACTCTCGTTCAAAGGGTTGCCGTGCCCCAATATCTTTGCCGGTGGCTTGAACTTCCACGGACGTTATGAATTTGTACCTGTCCAGAGCATGGAGAAAGCCATGCGCGTGGTGATAAAGATAGCCGAACTTACGGCTGCCCGTAATGGTTGAACCTGGAAAATACTTACTCACAAAAAAATAAACGATATTACCATCATGAAAACTACTCCGTTTACAGAGAAGCATATCGCCTTGGGCGCAAAGATGCACGAATTTGCCGGTTATAACATGCCTATAGAGTATTCTGGCATTATTGATGAACACCTGACCGTATGCCATTCGGTAGGTGTGTTTGATGTGTCCCACATGGGGGAATTTTGGGTCAAAGGCCCGAAGGCATTGTCCTTCTTGCAGAAGGTTACGTCCAACGACGTATCGGCTTTGGTGCCTGGCAAGGTGCAATATACTTGCTTCCCCAATGAGACCGGAGGCATTGTTGACGACTTGCTGGTCTATCAATACGAGCCTGAGAAATATCTGCTGGTAGTCAATGCCGCCAATATTGAAAAGGACTGGAACTGGTGTGTGTCCCATAATACGGAAGGTGCCGAACTGGAGAACGCTTCCGACCGTATGGCCCAGTTGGCTGTGCAGGGGCCGAAGGCTATCCAGGCCTTGCAGAAACTGACGCCGATAGACCTGTCTGCCATTCCTTATTACCATTTCACGCATGGAGAATTTGCCGGCGAGCCGGATGTCATCATCTCCAATACGGGCTATACGGGTGCCGGAGGTTTTGAACTCTATTTCTATCCTGAAGCTGCTATGAAAATCTGGGATGCGGTCTTTGAAGCGGGTGCTGAATTTGGCATCAAGCCTGTCGGACTGGGGGCACGCGACACGCTCCGTCTGGAAATGGGCTTCTGTCTGTATGGCAATGACCTGGATGACACGACTTCGCCTATTGAAGCTGGTCTGGGCTGGATTACCAAATTTGTGGATGGCAAGAATTTCATTAACCGCCCGATGCTGGAGAAACAGAAGAAAGAAGGCGTGACCCGTAAGCTGATAGGCTTTGAAATGATAGATCGAGGCATTCCTCGCCATGGCTACCAATTATATAATGTGGAAGGCGAAGTGATCGGCTCTGTTACTTCGGGTACGATGTCGCCTATGCGCAAGATTGGCATCGGCATGGGTTATGTCAAGCCGGAATATGCCAAACCGGGCACGGAAATCTGCATAGATATGCGTGGCCGCAAACTGAAAGCACAAGTGGTGAAGCCGCCTTTCCGCAAATAAGTGAGAACACCGGCCTGCAAAAACAAAAGGGCTTTCGTTGAACCATGAAAGTTCTATCGGAGCCGATCGATAGGGCTAAAAGTAAGTAATCAAAATTGATGATATTATTTTTTGAGGAGTTAAGGAGTTAAGTTGTTAAGCCAATACCTTCTGTGTATACGGCTCTTTGACTTACTATCGGCTTAACTTCTAACGGCCCCAAGCGGAGTGATAACTCCTTAACTTCTTAACTCCTATCATATAAACTAAATTTGAACATCTACTTATTATCGTAAAATCATCCTTATGGGAAAACAAAAAAGGAAGCACGAATGGCTTCCTTTTTTTGTAAAAAAACAAATGAAAAATTATTTCTTTGTGCTCTTTCCGTAACGGCTCATAAACTTGTCCACACGACCGGCAGTGTCCACCAATTTGGACTTACCAGTATAGAACGGGTGAGAAGTGCTTGAAATTTCAAGCTTAACCAGCGGATAAGTCTCACCTTCAAACTCAATCGTTTCCTTCGTAGCGCAAGTAGAGCGGGACAGGAACATATCGCCGTTAGACATATCTTTGAATACTACCGGACGGTAGTTTTCGGGATGAATACCTTTTTTCATTGTCTATTTCCTTTTTTAGTTTTACTATGTGGTTACTTTTGGTAATAAAGTAGTGTAATGGTCTTTTTTCGGGTTGCAAAGATAAGACATTTCTTTGGAACAGCGAAAAAGTTTGCTTAAAAAATAGGTTTATAACGTTTTATTTCTGACTTTTGCACCGAAATAACCTCATTAATGTATGAAGAAATATTGTTTTATGACAATTTCGGCCCTCTTGTTCGTGGTTGCGACAATGGCACAAGGTCGGAAACAGGCCCGTTTCGACCAGTATAGCATAGCGTTCTATAACTTGGAAAACCTGTTCGACACCATTCATGACGAAGGGAAAAACGATTACGACTTTCTACCCGACGGACGTTATACCTGGGGAACGGAAAAATACGAAGCCAAACTGAAGAATCTGGCGCGTGTGCTTTCCGAACTTTCACGCAATCAGGTACCGCAAGGCCCTGCCTGCATCGGCGTAGCCGAAGTGGAGAACCATCGTGTGTTGGACGACCTGTTGAAACAACCTTCCCTCTCTCATTATAAATATGTGCATTATGAAGGACCCGATGCGCGAGGCATCGATTGTGCTTTGCTCTACGATCCGTCTCAGTTTCAGGTAAACCAATCCAAACTGGTGTTGTCCACGCCATTCCAAGGGGATACTACACACTTGACGCGCGGTTTCCTCATCGTGGATGGAAAGTTGGCTGGCAAATCCCTCTGCATCATCGTCAACCACTGGCCTTCCCGTGGAGCCGACTCACCCGTGCGTGTGCATGCTGCCCGTCAGGTGAAAGCACTGAAGGATTCACTTTTCCGCGAGAATCGCAGACTGAAGTTGGTTGTCATGGGTGATTTGAACGATGACCCGATGGACGAAAGCTTGCAGGAACTCGGCGCACGTAAATATCCCGAACAAGTGAAGAAGCACGAGTTTTATAATCCTTGGTGGGAAACCTTGGAAGACGAGGGGATAGGCACGCTTTGCTATCGGGGCAAATGGAACCTCTTCGACCAGATACTTATCACACGTCCCCTGCTGAAGGCACGCCGTGGCTTGCGCTATGAGGGACATGAGGTCTTCCGCCCTGACTATCTTTTCCAACACGGCGAATATGAGGGTTACCCGTTGCGTACCCACGGAGGACGTAAATGGCTGAATGGCTATAGCGACCATCTGCCGACGATTATCTATCTGAAGCGGTAAAAAAATGGGATTCCTGCGGGGCATCACCCTACACCTATTTATATTAATAAGTAAGTCGCAAGAATTAAATGAACTATTATCTTTTGAGGAGTTAAGGAGTTAAGAAGTTAAGGAGTTAAGCCAATACCTCTGTGTATACGGTTCTCATTGACTTACTATCGGCTTAACTCCTAACGGAGCAAAGCGGAGTGATAACTCCTTAACTCCTTCATATAAACTAAATATCAACATCTACTTAGTACATCCATAGGCATAGATATGATTCTACAGGCTGGGTGTCCAAGCCGTAAGGCAATTGTATTTGTTAAAGGATGTTCTATGTTTTTAAATAGTATGCAAATCTTGAGATTTGGTTCAAAATAAATAGCCTCATCCTATTTTGTATTTGAAGCAGAATGCTTACATTTGCATAGAATTTTATTCACTAACAATAAATTTTAAACAACATGGTTAATTACAAAGAGTTAGGTCTCGTAAACACCAAAGAGATGTTTGCGCGTGCCATCAA
>DHKFC23501__coassemble_1448_pt1 | contig 14398 bp, 8 predicted proteins | sample DHKFC23501__metabat2_low_PE_030 | metagenome-assembled genome bin DHKFC23501
GCCGGAGAGCATGTCCATCATCTCCGTGCCGGTGATGCAGACGATGTTGCAGTAGGGCAGGGCCTTCTCCGCCACGGCGGCGTCCACGATGTCATAGCCGCCGATGAGCGCCGCCGCGTCGGCGGTGTTGGCGTTGACCCAGTCCACGCTCTCGGCGTAGCTGGTCAGGAACTGCTCCACCGCCGCCGGGTGCTCGGCCACGAAGTCCGCCCGGGCCACCACCACGCCGGTGAGCATGGCGGAGCCGTTGTCCAGGGCGTCCCACTCCTCCGTCAGGTCCAGGGCGATCCGCAGATCCGGCAGCTGGGTCTGGGCCACCGTGACGAAGGGCTGGGGCAGCATGGCCACAGTGGCCGTGCCGGAGGCCAGGGCCGCCACACACTCGGAGTGCTCGCTCTTCCAGTCGATGGTGAGGCCGGTGTCCGGGTCGATGCCGTTCTCGCTCAAGAGATAGCGCAGGGCGTACTCCGGTGTGGAGGTCTTGCCGGAGGCCACGATGGTCTTGCCGGCCAGATCCGCCATGGACTGCACAGCGTTGCCGTTCTCCACGATATACAGCACGCCCAGGGTGTTCACCGCCAGGGTGACGATGCCGCCCTCGGTGCGGTTATAGAGCACGGAGGCCAGGTTGGCCGGCACGCAGGCGATGTCCAGCTCCCCCTGCATCAGCTTGGGGGACACCTCATCGGCGGAGGCGGCCAGGGTGAATTCGTACGTGTTGCCGGCGGTGTCTGCCTCGGCGGATTCACTGTCGCTCATCAGTTTCACCATGCCCATGGCGGTGGGCCCCTTCAGGGCGGCCACCCGGACGTTGACGGACTCCTCAGCCGGCGTTTCCTCCGCGGGCGTCTCGTCCGTGGTCTCCTCCTCCGTCCCGCCGCAGGCGGCCAGGGACAGGCACATAGCCAGAGCCAGGCACAGGGCGAGGCCCTTCTTCATCCACTGTTTCATCAGTCGAACAAAACTTGTTTCAAAGGCAGAGAATTTATGTGTGCCGATTTGTCCCCAATTGAACTGAATTGGTTCTGGCAAAACCTTATATATTTCATTAAATCCATCTGCCATTCCCTTCGATTCAACCAATCTTCTGTTATCCTTTGCAGACAGATAACACAATTTCTGCTCAAAACCATCAATGTATTTGCCAATTTCCTCTGACTTATAGAGTTGATTTAATGTATCCGAAAGTTGTTTTCTGGCCACCCTGATCTTTTTGTTTGATGCTTCATCAGACAGCTCATGAACGATAAAAACAGCCTTTGATTCAGATTGCTCATAAACCAAAAAGTCTGCCATTCTAACAGCGTCTTTCAGTCTGCTGACATGAGTATGCCCCTTACCATCATCGAATGTAAATTGATGAATAAAGTCGTCGTAACAAATAATTTTCAGATTATACGTGTCATTTTCCTTTCCATTTATATAATGTGCAGTGCCTGTTTCAAACTCTCTTATGGGACGACTATCTCTTGCATCAACCAGGTCAAACATATGAACCGATGTTTCCACGTATTTGGGAATTATCTCATTCTCAGCTAACACAGGTGCATTACCTCTTTGTATGCTGTTCAAAATTCCAACTATTTCGGTCTTCAATATCTGTTCCATAATCACAATGAATTAAATTCAGTATACATTTCTGTTATAGGCTCTGACATCGAGCGCGTGTCAATGATAGTTCTGCCATTGATACTTGTTTTCAATGAGCCGGCACTCCCTTCAAAAATCTCATATACATTCACGTCTTCCGGGCGTATGAACACCTTTCCCTGTTCTTTGGATCGGCGAATCAAGATATTCAAATAATTGGCTATGTACGGGCTATGGGTGGCCACCATCAGTGTCATATTATATGGGTGCTCAAGTATGAAGCAACGGTTAACCAAGAAATCTATCAAGTGTCTCTGGCTATCAGGGTAAAGACTCAATTCCGGCTCTTCGATAAATAAATGCACATTTTTTTTTCTTATTTCACCGATATTTTTTGTCGTATTGAATGCATCAAGTTTATCATTATCCTGCAAATAACTGAACAATGAAGAGTTCATCGATTTTTGCGAATCGAACTTCTTGGCGTAATACTCCACTATCAGACTTAAGGGGGTCACCGTTTGCATACCCGATGACGAGTTTCTCAACTGAATAGAGCACGGAGTTCCATCAGTACTCTTAATCATATATTTGTCGCCTTTGGTACTTTTCTCAATCTTTAATTCTACATTCAGATAATCCAACGGCAATTGGCGAATAGAATCGGAAGCAAGCAGAAAGTTCTCCAATGTATCCTGTAAATAATAATTAGCGTTCTTTTTCTCAATCTTATTCTCCAAAAAGTCCGGTATCATAGAACGCTTATCCGATATATAGCATATTTTTTCCAAGCTGAGATTATCCGCAGGTATGTCTGCCTGCGCATTCAATTTGCCATTCACATAGGAAATGGTATAATCGCCTCTGCGATATATAATTTCAGTATCATCCTTCAGATATTCATTCAACTGCGATGTTTTCAGCAGAGTTTTCATCTGAATGCCTATGCCTGTCTTTTTTACCTTTGCCTGCCTGACATACGAACGGAGCACGACACGCTTATATATCCACCTGAACATTGAGAGAACCTTCATGACAGTACTCTTGCCACTACCAGACTCCCCTATAAGGACTGTCAAAGGGACGATATTGTCTAATTCTATATCTACAACCGGACCGAAATTCTGTATTCTCAAATATTCATTCATGTTTTCCTTCTGTTTTTCCTTAATTCCGCAACATACTTGATAAACACTCTCATAAGTCTCTGGCCTTCAAAATATTGCCAGAGATTTAGCCATGTCAGATTTTTCACTTATCTTAGTGTTGCGAATCCCAAGACAACAAAAATCGTAACAGACATGACAAAGGTAGCAATAAAGCGCGAGAAACCCACTCCTTTTGGAGGTATAAGTAAGTAATTCAAGTTTCGCAGGTATATTGCTTCTTGGAATTTTAAGGAGTCAAAGGAGTTAAAGAAGTGAGAGAAGTTAAAGCCGCTACTTCTGTGGATGCTTGTCTATTGGCTTTCACTTCTAAATCGCCAAGGAGGGCGGTTGATAACTTCGCTAACTTCTTTAATTTCTACAAGTTTTGCTGCTTGCGAAACTTGAATAAAGCAGAATTGTACATTTTCCCTCCATTCCCTTGCACATCCGGAATATTCTTGATATCTTGCCCACAAAAAACAGAATCCCAAACGAATCATGAAAATACTCCATACGGCCGATTTGCATTTGGGGCAAATCATCTATCAGAACTATGAGCGGACGGATGAGCACATGCATTATTTCGCCCAACTGGAGCGACTGTGCCGCGAAGAACAGCCCGACGCACTGATTGTAAGCGGTGACGTGTTCGACATCCAGCAACCATCCGCCGCTACCTGGAAAGCTTTCACCGACCATTTCGTACGCCTGCACCGGACGTGCATGGGCATGCATATAGTCATCATCGCCGGAAACCACGACTCCGCTTCCCGCATCCAGTCGCATAATGCCGTCTGGAAATTGGCAAACGTGCACCTGACAGGCACACCGCCGCCTGCCAACTTCGCCTCTCTGGACGGATGGCAAGAACAGTTTGTCATCAGGCTGACAAACGGATATATCATCGCACTGCCCTACATGACGGGCGAACGCACCCTCATGACACAGACCCTGCTTGACTATGTGGCGGCCGACAACACCGGGAACAAACCGGTCGTCATGACCGGACACCTGACCGTGACAGGCTGCGACCTGACCGGACACGACATGGACATCGGGAATATCCGCACACAAGCAGCCGAAAGCCTGGGCAAGGGATACGACTATATGGCTTTGGGACATATCCATAAGCCACAAACCATCGGCCACGAGGCCGACTGCATGGAGACAGAAGTCACTTACCCCGCTCCCGTCATACGATATGCCGGAAGCGCACTGCACGTAAGTTGCGACGAAACTTATCCACACACCATCAGTGCCGTAGACATCGACCGGCACGGAGGCAACGTACGCATACGCCAGTTCCGTATCGACGAACTGCGGCATTTCCATGTCTTGCCCTCCTGCCATGCTTCGTTTACCCATGCCGAAGATGCCTTGAACGGTATCCGCCGGTTCGCCGAAGAAAACGGCCGCGGATACATACGCTTACAGGTGGACCAGGCGACAGCGCTTCCCTCCGACTTTACCCAGACGGTTTATTCCATCATCGAACCTTATCAAGGCGAGGTGCGCTACAACCCGAAAATCCTGTGGACAGGCACCCAAGAAAACGATACAGACGAAACAGTAAAGCCTAAGTTTGAAGTGGCGGAAATCCAGCAAATGACCGATCCGCTCGTCTTTATCGAGAAAACCCGGCAACAATATCCTGAACTCGACATGAATGAAGTGCGTGAAGCCTTTACAGAAATTGAAGCGGAAATGAAACGCATGGCGGAAGAAGAAAATGCATCACGCAAACGGACGGCAAAGAACAGCCTTAGTGTAAAGGAGTTAAGGAGTTAAGAAGTTAAGGAGTTAAGGAGTTAAGAAGTTAAGGAGTTAAGCCGATAGTAAGTCAATGAGCCGTGGACACGGAAAGTATTGGCTTAACTCCTCAAAAAAAACCAATAACAGACATATCCCTACGAATCATGAAAATCAAAGAACTACATATACGCAATATCGCTTCCATTGAAAAAGGAGACATCGATTTCGAGAACGGGCTGCGGGACGCCATCAGTGGCGAGAAGGCTCCCCTCTTCCTTATCAGCGGAGATACGGGCGCAGGCAAAACCGTCATTTTAGACTGCATAGCGATGGCGCTTTACAAAAAGACTCCACGCATAGAGGGGGTGGCAAACTCCACTAAAAACGATTATGTCAATGCAGAAGGAGAAACGCTACGGGTTGCCAGCCTGGAACAATACACCCGCTTGGGCATATCCGAACGCGATGAATGCTACAGCGAAGTAAGATTCGAAGGCAACGACGGCATCAATTATCATGCCCGGCTCTCGCTCGGCATGCAGCGTGGACGCAAGTTGCTAAAGCACCGTTCGCCCAAATGGGAAGTGAAGAAAGGAGATGCCGACTGGATAGCAGGCACCACAGAAGTGGCCAACACCATCCTGCAAGCAGTAGGACTTACGTTCGAACAGTTCGGACGCATGGCCATGCTGGCGCAAGGACAATTCGCCACCTTCCTCACCGGAAACAAGACAGAACGCGAAGCCATCCTGGAGCAACTGACCAATACGGAACGCTTCTCGAAATATGGAGCCGCCATCAAGAATCTTTTCGACCGGGCCAAAACAACCTGCGCACAGATACAAACCGAATATGACACCGAGAAAGCACATATCTTGGAGAAAGAAGAAAAAGAAACACTCATCACGGAACAAGCCCGGTTGGAAACCGAAAAGAAAGGCCTGGAAACAAAAATCCGGCACAACGAAGAAAGACTCACACTGACCACCACCTTAGAGAAATGCCGCAAAGACAAAGCTTCCGCCCAACAGACATTGGAACAACTGGAAGAAACCGCAAACAGCGAAAGCTACCGGGCAGACACCGCCCTTGTAAACGGATGGGACCACACAACCGTACAGCGGCGCACCTATACAAGAATGAAAGAGGCTCATGAAAAAAGAGAAGAAGCCTTGGCGAAAGAACCGTTACACCGCAGCCTGTTCAACCAACTTTCTGCTGACCTTGCCCTGCGCAAGCAAGAAATGCGCCTGCAATCGGATGCCATTGAAAAGTCAAACCAATGGATGGCGGCACATCAACACGAGGAAGAAATCTACGGAAGAAGTGGCGAAATCATTCAGAAAATACGCCAATACGAAGACCGGTTAAAAGAGACGCAAGAGCTGGCAAGCCAAATAGAAGCCGAAGGCCGAAAGACAAGCCCACTGAAAGCAGCGGCGGAAGAGAGCCGGCTGGCCGTTGAGAAAGCCACTTGCGAGGTAAACGCAAAGCAGCAAGCAATAGACACGCTAAGCAAGCAGCGTGAAGCCATGAATCCCGCCTCTATCAACCAACAGCTGGAACAAGCCAACCAAACCTATGTATCGGTAAGGCAGCTGCAGCAAACCCTGCAAGCCATCGAAGCCGCTACAGCCGAAACAGCCAGACTGGAAAAAGACATCGACGAACAGGAAAAGAACCTGGCCTCCCTGCGCGAAGAAGCCAGGAAAACAGAAGAAGCTCTGCGCTCCGCCAAAGAGAAAGACGAAAAAGCGAATAACTTGCTTCATACCATGCGGACAAGTCTGGAGGAACACCTTGTTACCTTGCGCAAACGGCTCATAACCGAACAAGCAGACACCTGCCCCTTGTGTGGCCAACACATCGGACACATACACCCGGATGAAGACTTCAAAACCGTATTAACCCCACTGGAAAAAGAAAAAGCCGCAACCGGAGAAGCATGGAACCGGGCAAACAAAGTAAACGAGGAAGCCAAAAGGAGACTCAACACCGCATCCGGAATCTTCCAGACACAAAAAAGACAACTTGCCGAACAGCAAAAGAAAATAGCCACGGCGAAAGAAAACGCCCTGCACACAGCCCTGCAATCAGGCATGGACCCGGCATTACCCATGATGCCACAAGTAGAGACGGCTATCAAAAACACTGACGAAACCATCCGCCAACTCAAGGCAAAACAGCAGGAAGCCGAAGAGTTGCAACGCCGCATCCATCGCTTACTGAAAGAGAAAAAAACGCTGGACGCGAACAAAAACACAGCCGACAGGGCCAAAGAGCAAGCCGACAAAGCACTGGACATGCACACTCAACAGCTGCACCAGCTGAATAAACGGAAAGAAGAGGAAGGACAAACCGCCTCTCGACTCGCCTCCGAGCTGACAACTCTGTTGGCCTGCCTCATGCCCGACTGGCAACAAGACACAGCCGGAACCAGACAACAACTGGCACTTGCCACCCATGAATACAACAACCGGAAGAAAGAACTGGATGCAGCCACCCAACGATTGCTGACCATGCAGACGACCACAGCCGCAATAGACAACACCCGGGCCCACATCCTTCGCCTCCATGCCGACTGGGAAATGCCTGTCGTCCCCATGACATACGCCTGCCGAGACATAAACGACGAATGGACCCGGCTGTTCGCACAGACAGACGCAACCGCCAAGGAAATCCAGGAATGCACCCATATCTGTACCGACTGCAGAAACGCCCTGAATGAATATTACCAAACATCGGGCACCACAGAATCTTCGCTCATCGCCTTGATGGAAAGAGAAAACGAACTGGCGGAGGCCCGCCGGCGTATCAATCTCCTCCAGGCAAGCATTACTTCACGCCGTGACGCCATCGCCACCGCGCAAAAGCAACAAGCCGAAACGATGGAGAGACTGGGTATCCGTGAAGAACAAACCATTCCCGATCTCGCATCCCTGCAAGAAGAAAGGACAAGGCTCGCCCAGACACGAGACCAATTGCTAAACGCCCTGGCTACAGCGAACAGCAAGCTGGAAGAAGACAAACGCAACCAGGACAAATTCAACCTGATAGCCGCAAAACTGGAAACCGCCCAAAAGAATCTGGCCAAGTGGGACCGGTTGCATGCACGTTTCGGCGGGACCCGCTTCCGCACATTGGTACAGTCATACATCTTGCGCCCGCTTCTCAACAACGCCAACATCTACCTGGCGCGCATCACCGACCGCTACAAACTGACCTGCAGCGAAGAAAACGAACAACTCGCCATCTTGGTGCTCGACCGTTACAACAAAGACCAGGTGCGCAGCGTAACAGTGCTCTCAGGGGGCGAACGGTTTATGATTTCGTTGGCCTTATCGTTGGCCCTTTCCTCGCTGAACCGTCCCGATATGAACGTAGACATCCTTTTTATTGACGAAGGTTTCGGCACACTGGATGAAAAAAGCCTCGACTCCGTCATGTCTACCTTGGAACGCTTAACGGAGATTGCCGGACAAAACGGACGGCGCGTCGGCATCATATCCCATCGGGAAGAACTGGACGAACGGATCAATGTACAAATCCGCGTCGTCAAGAAAGGAGAAGGACGCAGCCGCATTGAATTGAGCGGAACAATGCCCGGATAGGATGTCCGTGATTGGCCAAAAAAAGTGCCGTCACGGCTTACACCGGACGGCACTTTTCATTGTCAAACCCAAATTATCGGAATCTTTTTAAAAGAACAGATAACGCAAATCCTTCACGCCAGCCTTCAAATACAAGTCATTCAACAGCTGGGTAGACAGACGGGCATGCAGAGAGGATAACGTCTGCATCTCCGTTTCTTCATTATATTCTTCTTTCGACTTATCTTTCGCATAGGTCTGCAACACGAATACGCCTCCGTTGCCTTTGATAGGCTGGCTCAGCTGATTGAGCTCGCTGGCGGAAGCATAGGCACCCACCAAGGGTTCGCTGCTGCGCAAAGAAGGAACATAAGCGGGAGCCGCGAAGGTCACCATTTTCACAGAATCACTAACCGCATTGGCCATTCCCTTGTACTGGTCCAGCGAAGAAGCTCCGGCAGCCTGCATGTCGGCCATAATCTTCTCGGCTTTCTTATCACGCATCAGCTCAAAACGCAGCTGGTTCTGCACCAAAGCCAAGGGACGATAACCTTCCGGAATCACGGCAGATACGCCTACCATCAGCATGTGGTCATTGTCACCACACTCGAACAGTCCGGATACCTCGCCCGGCTCAGCGCTGAATGCCCAACGCAAGGCTTCCTTCGTATCGCGGATGCCGCCGATGCCGTGCTCACGGCTTTGCAAGTCGTTACGCTCCAACAGTCTGTAGCCTGCATCTTCTGCATTGGCCACCATCTTTTCCAGCGTATTATTCGTAGCAATGAACTGACTGAAGTCGTTATAGGCCTTGTTGTAAGTCTCCTTGCTAAATTCCACCGTACGCTTGACGACAGCTACCTTATACTTATCCACCGGGGCTTTCTTGTCCGTCACTTGCAGGATGACGTTGCCTTGTCCCAAAGCCAGGTTCTTCAACTCATTCTCCTTGCTGCCGGTTATCGCCTGAATGTATTTCAAGAAATCATTGTCAATGGAATAACCTTCATAATTGCGGGAAGAAAGCCAAATCTGCTCACCGGTCTGGCCATACTTCTTTGCCAGTTCGGCAAAGTCCGCCCCACCTTTGAGCGCATTATAGATGCTATCCGCCAAAGCCTGAGTACGTGCCGGCGTATCGCCCACCACCTGAATCTGGCGGTATTGGACGGAGTCGGCCATGGAAGCTTCACCCAATTTCTTGAACGTATTCAACGTATTGTCAGCAGCGTTATAATAAGGACCGAACACGTCACCCGTAGCCACCGAATCCAAACGGGCCACTACATCTGCAGGCAGCGCACGCGCGGTCTGGAACAAATCCACATAAGGCACATCGGAACCCGTGGAACGGACAAACGTAAGATAGTCCTTTACATCGCCGGCCAACGTGGAAGTATATTCCTGCATTTCCTCCTGCAAGGCTGCACGGTCCTCATCGCTTGCAGTCACCTGCACGTCGATATAACGGATGTTGCGGGTTTCCACATATTGGCGGTACTGCTCTTTCTTCTTGTCATAAGCGGCTTTCAGGTCTGCTTCGGAGATGTTGATCGTAGAATCGGACACGGAAGAATAAGGAATGCCTGCCAACAGCAAATCAGACTGATTGACACGGGCATCGTAAGAGTTCTGTGCCTCTACCGGATTGGAAATAAGCGCATTGCCCACCAAAGCCATATATTTTTCTGTCAGACGGTTCTGCAGCAGTTGCTTCTCCACATACGACCAGTAACGATACAACCGCTGGTATTCCTCCGGAACTTGGGCGGCATTCATCTTGGAATAATTCACCAGGAACATGTTCAGCATGTCCTTGTCGAAAAGGCCCGTCTGCGGATTGCGGAACGGCAAGCGTTGCAGCAACGGATGCACCCCGGCATTGACAATCGCCTTCAATTCTTCATTCGTCACGGTCAGGCCCAGCTTCTTAGCCTCTTTCTCAATCAGCTTGTTGTTCACATAGTCCTGCCAGGCACGGTCTTGAACTTGACTGATTTGCTCATCGGGCAGCGAATTGACATTATATTCCATCTTCGCCGCTTCCGTGTATTCCTCCACGAGCGCCTGATACTCTTGGGCAGAGACATCCTCTCCGTCCACTTCACCTACATCTTGCGACTGGTGCGGCTGCATCACTTGCCAGGCATCACCTGCAATGAAAGCAAACAAGGCCAGACCTACCGCAATCACCAACAATGGTCCTTTGGACCGAATCTTTTGTAATGTTGCCATTTTAAGTTAAAAACGATTTATTATTTGTTACTTATTTCTCTACTTTTCAATTTAGCGCACGAAGATACAAAAAATGCAAATATACTTCTACTTATCCGTCAAAAAAATGCATCCAAAAGGCTTATTCCATCACTTTCAGACGCACAAGCTCTATTTTTGTAGCGGTTACACGCAATATTTTAAACCGATAACGGCCGATGTCCACCACCTCATGCAGTTTCGGAAAATTCTGATAACAATTCAATATCAGGCCGCCGACCGTCATGTAATCGTCCGATTCCGGCAAGTCCAGCCCCAAGGCCTCGTTCACTTTCTCTATCTCCAGACGGGCCGAAAGCACATATTCGTGTTCACCCACCTGCTTGCAGACGTAAGAGACATTGTCATGTTCGTCCTCAATATCACCGAAAATTTCTTCCACCAGATCCTCCAATGTCACAATGCCCGTCATGCCGCCAAACTCGTCCACCACCACAGCAATGGTCTTCTTCTGCTGCATGAACAGCTTCATCAGCTTATGGGCCGGCATGGTCTCGGGCACAATAGGAACGGGTTTCACACAAAGCCGCCAATCGGTGGGGTTACGGAACATCTCCGATGAATGGATGTAGCCTATCACATTGTCTATGGTATCCTCGTACACAATAATCTTGGAAAGCCCCGACTCCACGAACTGACTCTGCAACTCGTCCAACGAAGCCGTCACCTCCACGGCCACCACCTCCGTACGGGGCACTATGCAATCGCGGATTTTCACATTGGAGAAATCCAAGGCATTCTGGAAAATGCGCACTTCGGCGTCCAGTTCCTGTCCGTCGTCCACCTCTTCCAGACCTTTCTGTACGTAAGCATCCAGATCAACCTTGCTAAAAGCTTTGTCCCGCCCTTCCCTATCCACACGAATGCCAAAGACCCGCAGAGACAAGCGCGAAAGGGTGGTCAGCAGCCAGGCCAGCGGCCACAACAGCCAATGACACAACAACAAAGGGAGAGAGAAAATCCTCAGCCACCGGTTAGAATTAAGCTTGGACAGATTTCTGGGCAAGAACTCACCCGCCAGCAGAATGAACAAGGCGGCCACCAGCACCTGCGTCAACAACAAGAAAAAAGGATTGACGACGATACCCGCCGGCAAGACACCGGTTACCCATACCGCAGACAAAATGCCGTAGACCACCAACGCCAAAGTACCGCCCACTATCATGGTGGACACGAAACTGCCGGGGTGATGCAAAAAATATGAAATGATTCTGTGGCTCAGCCAAGTGCGCTTTCCGACTTCAAAACGCACCTTGTCCATCGACGTAAACGCGACCTCCGTTCCCGAAAAGAATGCGAAAAGCAGCACAGCCAGCAGTAAATATCCCAATATGCCCATCTGCAATTATTTTGGTAACGTATCGGTCCGTATATACAGCGTATCCGTCTCCACAGAGAGCGTATCGGGCTGCAACGTGTCGGAAACCGCCGTATCTTCCTCGTCCACGTAGATAATGCCTTCCGGCTTATACACCGTGTAGACTGTCATTTCCTGATTGGATTCAAAACCACGCCCCGTGATAATCCGGTCCGGCTGCTCAATGCGGATGAACTGGTCGGAATAGACGCGCTTCTTGCGCTGATCCCAATACAACAGGTCCGTATCGAACTTCTCGCCTTTCAGATTCCGGATATGCACATTCCTCACCAATTTCCATAATTCTTCTTTATTATAGAAATAGGCCGTATCTGCCTCGATGCTCGCCTCTATGCGAAACAAAGTATCGAACTTCTCCAAATATACCCCTTTCTCAAAGGCCCAATAGGGAGGATTCTTACGGTCGAACACCTTCCACTCCTCCGTATTGATGCGATAACGTATCAGTCCGGAGTCCGAAATCAGCGTAGTCACGCCCCGTGTGTCCATCACCGGCACAGAGTCACGCTCAGTAATGGCCTCGCCCATGGTCTTCCGGCTTCCGGAGCATGCCCCGAGCACAGCCAGCAGCGCCAGGGCTGCCAGGATTCCCACGCCACTCCTTATTTTCAGCGATGTTTTCATACCCACAGGCTTACTGCCGCATCAATCTACCTTACGTTTGAAGAACCAGCGTTCATTGAACGTGATGCCTATGCACAGACGTAAAGTGTTCTCATCAAGGAAAGCCGCATGACTGCCCTGCGTACGGACATACTGGCCGGACACAGTGACAATCGAACGGGTTCGAGGTACAGGCAGACCAAAGCCGACACTCACGCCATACTCTGTGGCTGCACGCATGCCATCTATCTTATAATAAGGTTTGGAATAATAACCGCCTACACGATACTTGATACGGCTCAAGTAGTTGCGTCCTATCGGATTGGGAATGAGTTCCGCTCCCAAAGAAAGCTTCACACGCTTGCAGAAGACATCCTTACGGCCTTCATAAGCCGCTTCGTCCCAGTTTTGCAGCATACCGTCGGCTGCTACCGTCAACCGCTGGTCGTACACATAGGCCAAGCCTACTCCCCACGTGGTCGGAATGCCAAAGTCTCCCTCAATGGGAGTCTCGCTGACCGTGGCATTTTCGTCAGTACCGGTCTGGCGATACTCATAGGCATCGCTATTCAGCGTATGCCCCGGCGAGAAGACGGCACCCAGCGTCACCGCGTGCTTCTTGCCGAATTGCTGGGTATATTGCGCGCCCACGTCGAGCTTGTAACTCTTGATGCTCACGTCCGTAGAAACAATGGTAGAAAACATGGCCGAGTTGTAGGGGAAACTCAGCGTACGTGTGCGCGTCACGCCTCCCCAAAGGTAAGAGATATTGGCACCTACCGAAAGGTTCTTGAAGATTTTGAAGCCGGCACCGATATACAACTGATGCAAACCGCCATCGCCTGTATAAGTAACGGAACTGGAAGACGTCTGCGACTCCGGATCTTCCCGGGACTCACTCAAGCTATATCCGACATTGGCATAAGGCAGCAAGCCGAGGCTGATGCCCGCCCACTTGGCGGCACGGAACTGCATGGTGATATAGTCAAAACTGGAATTCTTGGCATTCAACTTCTGCACCCCATTGCTGAAATTGGTGTTTTGCAGCGAAATGCCGCCATCAAAGATGAACGTCAGCGAGTCTACGGCCGAATAAGACGCCGGATTTGCAAAGTTTACCTGAAACTTGTCCCGCAAGGCGTAGGCCACGCCTCCCATACCTTTGCTATTAGCCGATCCTTGGTCTGCCAACTGTCCGTAACCATACCGTGTGTACGGCGAATTTGTATTGTTCTGAGCCACTGCTGCCCCGGATAACATCGTGAGCAAGAGCGCCCCAAGCGTATGCCTGAACCTAATCATTCTTCTATTCAACTGTCTATTAATCTTTCTATCATTAGAAAACTGCCTGCAAAGATGCTACTTTTTATGCTTGTATCAAAAATAAAAGCCTGACTTGGGCGTTAAAAAAACAAAAGAAGAGGATGGAACGGCTACGGTTCTTGTGGAGAATCCATCACAATTTCGCCTGTCAGTTCCATTATCGGCGACACAATTTCCAGCAAATAGGGGTATTGACTGGCATTTGCTATGGTAAAGGACATACCATCACAAATATCAATACCATGTTCATACAAGACAGCATTTCCTTCATGATCCTCAAGAACATATCCTTTCGGCAGGAAAGTAACTTCGAGAGACCGGAATGGCTGTATTGGAAAGAGTTCTTCACCATGAAGAAAGGGAAGAACAAAAGCAGTTCCAACACCTGAGGACTGGCGAGTTTGCAGTTATGCCGTTTCTCGATTCCTACGCCAGAGAAATCGAGTTTCAGGCGGGAGATTGTACCGATTATACAATTAATTGCCCTGTTACCATCATTTTGGAGGAAAATGAGTCTATTCCTGAAGTAATATGTTTATCTTTGCCATGGCTTTTAGTATGGAACCCTTTTTGATAGCGCTTTAAAATACTCATTTCCTGTGAAATACAGAACTAAAAGCTATATTCTTACTTGCGAAACTTAAATTTAATATAACAAATTGAGACAGTGAAAAAATAATACAATTACCCGTTGGCGGAATTATAACCAATATGCACTTTATCTGTCGGTCCATTGTACG
>DHKFC23501__coassemble_1449_pt1 | contig 14383 bp, 12 predicted proteins | sample DHKFC23501__metabat2_low_PE_030 | metagenome-assembled genome bin DHKFC23501
CCTCTGTGTATACGGTTCTCATTGACTTACTATCGGCTTAACTCCTAACGGAGCACAGCGGAGTGATAACTCCTTAACTTCTTAACTCCTTCATATAAACTAAATATCAACGTCTACTTACCATGACCCAAATGCACAAATTCATCCCGTGCAAAGTGTAAGAGGCTATGTCAATACTCCCGTGGCTGGGCTCATGGATTTGCTTTTGGCTTCCTTTCTTGTCCTCCCTTCTTAGGACTTCTTATAATAAAATAGTTTAGGAACTATCTGCCTTTACGCTCTCGATTTTAGAAACGGCGTTTTGCGAGTAGCCGTTTTCATTGTCTTTCCCTCTTTGTCGGGCGTTTCTTTTCCGTCCGTTGATTTTGTGCCTCTATTTTGAAAAAGGAAGCGAAGCGGATGCGCAAAATCGGGCTGCGAGGTGGCGGAAACGTCGTTTTTCCTTAAAATATACAAAAAACTCCGCAATCGCTTGAAAAAAAGTTCGCTTTTAACTAAATTGGTTTCAGAAAACTTATACATTTGCGGTGTAAAATCAAAAAAATGTATAAACCATGCTAAGGCACTTTATCCCAGTGAGCGCATTTTTGCTTGCTTCCTTCGCCATCGGAGGGACGGCAATGGCAGCGCCAAGCGAAAGTCAAGGTGTCAGGGCTGTCCAGCAGGACGGCACCTGCACCGGAGTTATTAAAGATGCGGCAGGTGAGGCTATCATCGGCGCATCAGTGTTAGTGAAGGGCACGACCAACGGTGTCATCACGGACATTGACGGCAACTTCTCGTTGCGCAACGTCAAGCCCGGAGATATCATCCAGATTTCCTACATCGGATATACCTCGCAGGAAATCAAGTGGGAAGGACAGCCCCTCAACGTCATCCTCCGTGAGGACACGGAGTTGCTGGATGAAGTGGTGGTAGTAGGTTATGCCACGGTGAAGAAGGCCAACCTGACAGGTGCCGTATCCGCCGTGGACGAGGAAGTGCTGGAAAGCCGACCCATCGTCAACCTGGGTCAGGGTCTGCAAGGTACCATTCCTAACCTGAATATCACCACGAGCGGACAGCCCGGCCAGGGAACGACGTTCAACGTCCGTGGTGAAACCTCCATTAATGGAGGTAGCCCGCTGGTATTGGTAGACGGTGTGGAGATGGACCCCGACCTCATCAACCCGCAGGACGTGGCCAGTGTATCTGTGTTGAAGGACGCCGCTTCCGCCTCTATCTATGGTGCGCGCGCCGCCTTCGGTGTCGTATTGATCACCACCAAGGGTGGACGGAAAAACCAGCCGACCCGCGTGTCGCTCGATGCTTCCATCTCGTGGAACAGTCCGACGACAAGGCCGGAATATATGAACTCTATCGAGTACATGAACTGGATGAACGCGGCCTCCATGAATACCAATCACCGCATGTACTTCAGCGAGAAGGATATGCAGCATATTCAGGCGTACTACAACGACCCGGTTAACAACGAGCCGGTGTTCTATGATCCGAGTGACCAAAATAGTATGTGGTACAGCATGATGTCGCAGGGCAAGTATGGTTATTGCGGCAATACGGACTGGATGAAGGAAATCTACAAAAAGAATTACCCGCTACAGAAGTATAACGTCAACATCAGCGGCGGTGGTGAGAAGACTACGTATTACACCTCCGTAGGTTATATGGACCAAGGTTCATTGATGCGCTACGGTGACGAGCAGTACCGCAAGTTCAATGTAGTGAACAACATCAGTTACGATGTGAACGATTGGTTGAGCATCTCGATGAAGACCACGTTTATCCGCACTGAACTGAACGGCCTGGCTCAGGACAATGCCCACGGCAATGCTTGGATTGGTAACGATACGTCTCCTCTGATGCCCGTGAAGCATCCGGACGGACATTGGTCCGGTCAGGGCAACTACACTAACTTTGCCGCCGTGCTGGAGGAGGGCGGTTCGCGCACGACCACGAAGAACGACTTCTGGAATACGTTGGCCGTGGAACTCAAGCCGCTGGATGGTCTGAGCATCAAGATGGACTATACCTTCAATTATTATGCCCAGCACAACAAGAATCACGCCACTTCGTTCAATGAATATGGTGAGGGCGGCCGATTCCTGCAGGTGTTCCAATATTCTGACCCCAACTACGTGTACGAATATCAGAATAATGACACGTACAACGCCTTTAACCTTGTGGGCAACTACGAAAAGACGTTGGGTAAGCACTACTTCAAGGTTATGTTGGGTTACAATCAGGAAACCAAGCATACGCGGTCTTTCTATGCTCAGCGCAATGAATTGATTTATAACGACCTGCCATCTATGAGTAATGCCACCGGCGAACGCTATGTGGGTAATTCGGATGACAGCTGGGCTACGCGCAGCGGATTTGCCCGTATCAACTATACGTTCAACGATCGTTATTTGCTGGAGTTGAACGGACGTTATGACCTCTCCTCCAAGTTCCCGAAGAACGACCGTTCCGTGTTCAGTCCCTCTTTCTCTCTGGCTTGGAGACTGAGTCAGGAAGAATGGTTCCGCGAACCCACCAACAACTTCTTCGACGACCTGAAGATCAGAGCCTCCTATGGTAGCCAGGCCAACCAGGCTTTGGATAACGGGTGGTATGCCTATCTCTCCACATACGGCAGTGGTAACACGGGTTACCTCTTCGGTGGACAGCAAGTGCGCTACATCTTGCCGGGCGGACTGGTGAGCAACACCGTGACATGGGAGAAAGTGACGCAGTGGGACCTCGGTCTGGACTTCACTATCCTGCGCAACCGCTTGACAGGTACTTTTGACTACTACCAACGTAAGACTACCGGCATGTTAGGCCCGGGTCAACTGTTGCCCAGTATCCTGGGTGCCAACGAGCCGCAGGAGAACGCTGCCGACATGAAGACATACGGTTGGGAATTGGCCCTGACCTGGAACGACCAGTTGGAGAACGGACTGCACTATTCAGTAGGCTTCAATATTTCCGATACGCAAGCTGAAATCACCAAGTATGACAACCCGACCAAATCGTTGGCAAGCTCCTATTATGTAGGCAAGAAAATCGGCGAAATCTGGGGTTATGAGTCTACCTTGTTCCAATCGGCAGAAGAGATTGCCAGTGCTCCCGACCAGTCGAGAGTGGATGGTGGTCTGAGCAAGATTCCCGGCGACATCCGTTTCATAGATATCAATAATGATGGCGAGGTGAACAATGGTTCCAACACGGTGGACGATCCGGGTGACCAGCGCATCATTGGTAATACCTCTGCCCGTTATCGTTATGGCTTTAACATTACGGCTGATTGGAAAGGCTTCGACCTTGGCATCTTCTTCCAAGGCGTGGGCAAGCGTGATATGATACTGCCTGACAACTTCAAGTATCAGTACGGCAGCGAGTGGCAAGTGCCTCAGGGTTATGCCAACGACTATTGGACGGAAGACAATCGTGACGCACTCTTTCCCGTACCGCGCTTCAATGGTTCTCAGCCTCTGCGCAATGTGAACTCCACCCGTTATCTGGTGGATGCTTCCTACCTTCGTCTGAAGTCTCTGACCTTCGGTTATACCCTGCCGGAGTCACTGACACAGAAGGCCTACATCCAGAAGGCACGTATCTACTTCTCGGCAGAGAATCTGTTCACTATCAAGCACACGCCTGAAGGTTTCGATCCGGAACTGAACAATCCGTACGAGTATCCTATGCAGCGTGCCCTTTCTCTGGGTGTCAGCCTGACATTCTAATAACCCATAAAAACAGAACAATATGAAACTGAAATACTTATTATACAGTTCTATTATAGGGGTCACCACCTTGACCGGCTGCAACGATGCGTTCCTGGAACGGTCTCCCCAAAACATCAATGATCAGACTTACTGGACTTCGCCCAGTGACCTGCAAACGTATGCCAATGCTTTCTATGGCATTCTGCCGCATGGTGTATCCAACTACGATGATACGTGGAGTGACAACCAAGTACCTCGCGGCGTTGAGTCGTATATTTGGGGGCAGTATGCTGTACCGACCGAAGACGGCAGCTGGTCGAAGAGCGCCTGGTCGAATCTCCGTTATATTAATTATTTCATGACCCACTATGGAACCGTGACGGGTGATGAAGGCGAAATAAACCGTTATGTGGGCGAGATGCGTTTCTTCCGTGCCCTGCAATACTTTAGCAAGGTGATGACTTACGGTGATGTGCCTTGGTTGGAGGAAGACATGAATACGGATAGCCCGGAACTGTACGGCCCCCGCACACCGCGCAACGAAGTCATCCAGCATATCATTGACGATTTGGATTTTGCTATTGAATGGCTGCCGGAGGGGCGTGTCAGCTCCGGAGACAACCGTCTGACTGCTGATGTGGCCCGCCATATCAAGGCTCGTGTCTGCTTGTACGAAGGCACGTACTACAAGTATCACACGGAGTTGGGCTACGAATGGCAGAGCCTCCTGCAAGAAGCCGTTGAAGCCAGCGATGCCTTGATCAATTCGGGCAACTACAGCATCTACAACATGAGTGACCCTGAGCATGACTATTACAACATGTTCATTATGGAGGACAAGAGCAATCTGAGTGAAGCCATCCTCTACATTGACTATGCAGATCCGTTGCGCCGTCATAACTGGGGACACGGTGCTTGGGAAGCCAATACCGGTTTCTCCAAGGACTTTATCGACAGCTATCTTTATGCGGATGGTCTGCCGAAGGCACTGACCTCTTATCCGACCGATGATGCTACCATTGCGGAAGAGTTTGCTAACCGCGACCCGCGCTTGAAGCAGATGGTGCTCAACAATGAATTCTTCGAAGGGAACTCTGCTTTCGTGGGACATGAAGTGGCGAGCGATGACGCTTATGTCAATACTTTCTGCACCACCGGTTATCAGACAATTAAGGGTTATGACCCGGCTACGGGACATTTGGGCTATACGTTGGAAACTGCAGACGGTATTGCCTATCGCTATGCCGAGACATTGCTCATCAACGCCGAAGCCAAGGCCGAACTGGGCACTATAAACCAATCTGATTTGGATAAGACCATCAATGTGTTGCGTGATCGTGTAGGTATGCCCCATCTGATGATGGAAGTAGGTTTCACTGATCCCAACTGGCCGGATTATGGCTATGACCTCAGCCCATTGTTGCAGGAAATCCGTCGCGAGCGCCGTATTGAATTGGCCGGTGAAGGTTTCCGTTGGAACGACATCTGCCGCTGGAAAGCAGGTAAGTTGTTTGAGAATCCGATGACCTATGTAGGCAAGAAGGTGACAACTGGCACGCGCACTGATGAAGGCTATGCTATTGTCTACCCTGATTATACCAATCCGGATTTGTCCATCGGTGGTAATAGCCGTAAATGGGAAGATCAGAGATATCTGTTGCCTATTCCGACCAATGAATTGCAACTCAATCCGGCATTGGAGCAGAATCCAGGCTGGTAAGGGCATTAAGTCCTTTTAGCGATATCGCATTTGCTTGATGTAAATGTGTAAATTAAGCTTGAGTGAGAGGCGTGACCGTGAGGCCATGCCTCTTTTTAATGTTATGATGTGAGTACAAGATTTAGTGTAAATGAATGTCCGTATTCTCCCCAATGATGCTTTTCTATAAAAACTCTACAAGCAAAGACTGTATCCGTATTCGTCCTCTGCATCCGTCTCCGTCTTTGCATCTGGCATCTGCATCTGCCTCTGTGTCCACCTTTGCCTCCCATCCACCTCCGCCGGTGTTGCGTTCCGCAGCCACCGGCGGCTAAGCATTGTTGGACGGTTTCACCGTCCTCGTTTCGTTTCCCCTGCATATCACCTCCTGCATGTACGGACGACCCTGAACCTCCACCTCCGCCTCCGCCGGTGTTGCGTTCCGCAGCCACCGGCGGCTAAGCATTGTTGGACGGTTTCACCGTCCCCGTTTCGTTTCCCTTGCATATCACCTTCCGCATGCACGGGCGACCCTGAAGGGGTCGAACTATGCTTAGCCGATGGTGGCTGCGGAACGCAACACCTTCGGTTACAATATGGGTCACGATATGAACTACGATACGGGTCACGATATAGGTCACGATACGGGTTACGATACGGGTCACGATATAGGTCACGATACGGGTCACGATACGGGTTACGATCTGGGTCACGATCTGGGTCACGATCTGGGGCGCGATACGGGTTACGATATGGGTCACGATCTGGGTTACGATACGGGTCACGATATGGGTTACGATATGGGTTACGATATGAGCATGATATGAACTACGATATGAATATGCATAAGCGTGCATAGTGTTAATCTCTGTATTTTCTGCGGTCGTCTCGCCGAAACTTCTTACCTTTGCGGCCGAAAATATAGTGTGTGGAAAGATTTGAGTAGCTTGCAACCACGGAAAAAAATGCTAAAACACATCCTTTTCTGCCCGTGCGGCTCTGTGCCGCAGCCTGCGGGTTCCTGCATCTGCCCCGGCTTTCCGCCCGCTTGTTTCCATTTATTTTTCATTCATAATTCTTCATTTAAAGAAAGTATGGGATACTTATTCACATCCGAATCGGTGTCTGAAGGACACCCCGACAAAGTGGCCGATCAAATATCGGACGCTGTGCTTGACAAACTGCTGGCTTATGACCCCAGTTCGAAAGTAGCTTGCGAAACGCTGGTGACTACCGGGCAGGTAGTGCTGGCCGGTGAAGTGAAAACCAAAGCCTATGTGGACATGCCGCTCATCGCGCGCGAAGTCATCAAGAAGATTGGCTACACCAAGGGCGAGTATATGTTCGAGAGCAACTCGTGCGGTGTCTTGAGCGCCATCCACGAACAGAGCCCTGACATCAACCGCGGCGTGGAGCGTCAGGACCCCATGGATCAGGGGGCGGGCGACCAGGGCATGATGTTCGGCTATGCCACCAACGAGACAGAGAACTACATGCCCCTGTCCCTCGACCTGGCCCACCGCATCCTGCAGGTGCTGGCCGACATCCGCCGCGAAGGCAAGCAGATGACCTACCTGCGTCCCGACTCGAAGAGCCAGGTGACCATAGAATATGACGACAACGGCACGCCTGTGCGCATCGACACCATCGTGGTGTCCACGCAGCACGACGAGTTCATCCAGCCCGCCGACGATACGCCCGAAGCTCAGCTGAAGGCCGACGAGGAGATGCTGGCCATCATCCGTTATGATGTCATCCACACGTTGATGCCCCGCGTCATTGCCTCTATCCACGCCGAGAAGGTGTTGGCTCTGTTCAACGACGGGATCAAGTATTTCGTCAACCCCACGGGCAAGTTCGTCATCGGTGGGCCGCACGGAGATACGGGCCTGACGGGTCGCAAGATTATTGTCGACACCTATGGCGGCAAGGGAGCCCACGGCGGCGGTGCCTTCTCCGGCAAGGACCCCTCGAAGGTAGACCGCAGTGCCGCCTACGCCGCTCGCCATATTGCCAAGAACCTGGTGGCCGCCGGCGTGGCCGACGAGATGCTGGTGCAGGTGAGCTATGCCATCGGCGTGGCACGCCCCATCAACATTTATGTCAATACCTACGGACGCAGCCATGTGGACATGAGCGACGGCGAAATCGCGCAGAAGATTGACCAGCTGTTCGACCTGCGCCCCAAGGCCATTGAAGACCGCCTGAAGCTGCGCAATCCCATCTACCAGGAAACGGCAGCCTACGGACACATGGGCCGCGAACCGCAGACGGTGGTGAAGCATTTCCGCAGTCGCTACGAGGGCAACAAGGACGTGGAGGTGGAACTGTTCACCTGGGAGAAGCTGGACTATGTGGACAAGGTGAAAGAGGCTTTCGGACTGCAATGAGAACCGTTTGTGTCTATTGCGCTTCGAGCACCCGGATAGACCCGGCTTATATGGAGGCCGCGCGCAGCCTGGGCACCCTGCTGGGCGGCCGCGGCCTCCGTGTGGTGAACGGAGCGGGTCACATGGGCCTGATGGGGGCCGTGAGCGATGCGGTCCTGGCTGCCGGCGGACGAGTGACGGGCGTCATTCCCCGCTTTATGGTGGACCGGGGGTGGCACCACACGGGCCTGAGCGAGCTGGTCGTGACAGAGGATATGCACGAACGCAAGCGGACGATGCTGCGCCTGGCCGATGCCGTCATTGCCTTGCCCGGCGGTTGCGGCACGCTGGAGGAGTTGCTCGAAGCCATCACCTGGAAGCAACTGGGGCTTTACGTGAATCCCATCGTGATACTGAACCTGCGGGGGTATTACGATCCCCTGCTGGAAATGTTCGGCCGTGCCGTTGATGAGCACTTCATGGGTGTGCGCCATGCCGGCTTGTGGCAGGTGGCCCGCACGCCGCAGGAGGCCGTGGAACTGGCAGAGCGAACGCCCTGCTGGGAGGGGGCGGAGAAGTTCGAGGAGTTGAAGAAGGAAGGGGGTTAGAAGGAGTTGGAAGGAGTTATCGCTTCGCTCAAGGAGTTAGAGGACAATACTTTTTTTTCGAATGTTTCTTCGCTTACTCTCGCCGGACCAACTATCGGCCTCTAACTCCTTCTAACTCCTTCTAACTCCCTCTAACTCCTTAACTCCTATAATATAAACTAAATACGAACATCTACTTACTGATATGACCAACCTTATTCCAATCCCTTATACCTTCCGTGAGGACCAAGTCGTGTCGGTCTTGCTGTTGGGGTGCTTTTTCCTGTCGGCCTACGTTCTGTCGCGCAGCCGCAATTACCTGATTCAGTTGGGGCATGACTTTTTGTTTCACCGCGAGCGTGCCAGCATCTTCTCGGATACGACGGGAGGCGATATGCGCCATCTGTTGTTGCTTGCGGGTCAGACGTGCGTCTTGCTGGGGATGTTCCTGTTTTTTTGTTTCAGTTCGGCACAGCCCGTCTTGCTGTCCGTTCAGCCCAGTTGGCAGTGGGTGGGCATCTATGCGGGGATATGTGCGGGCTATGTGTGTGTCAAGTGGCTGCTCTACTTCTTTCTGGGTTGGATATTTTTTGACAAGGAAACCACGGAACGGTGGATGGAGGCTTCTTCTTCCCTCCTTTATTACCTGGGATTCGCTCTTTTTCTGTCCATATTGTTTATTGTCTACTTCAACCTGCGTCTTGAATTTATGGTAATTATCGGGGCTATATTGTTCCTTTCTCTTAAAATTCTGGCGTTCTATAAGTGGTTAAAGCTTTTTTGCAGCAATTTGTATGGCAGTCTCTTTTTAATTTTGTACTTTTGCGCCGTCGAAATCATCCCTTGCCTCATGGCGTATCGAGGGTTGGTGGAGTTGAACGATTACTTGATAATAAATTATTAGGACATTGAAGATCAAAAAAGTACTTGTGTCGCAGCCTAAGCCGACTTCCGAGAAGTCTCCTTACTACGATATCGCCGAAAAGTACGGTGTGAAAATAGATTTTCGCCCGTTTATTAAAGTGGAAAGCCTGACGGCCAAAGAGTTCAGACAACAAAAGGTTTCTATTCTTGACCATACAGCTGTTGTCTTCACATCGCGCCACGCCATCGACCACTTTTTCAATCTTTGTACGGAGTTGCGTGTGAACATCCCCGAAACAATGAAGTATTTCTGCGTGACGGAAGCTATCGCGCTCTATATCCAGAAGTATGTACAGTACCGCAAGCGGAAGATATTCTTCGGCAACACGGGCAAGTTTGATGATTTGTTGCCGGCCATCGTCAAGCACAAGGGCGAGAAGTATCTGGTGCCGATGTCGGATGTGCATAACGACGACATCAAGAACCTGCTTGACAAGAACAAAATCCAGCATACGGAGGTGGTGATGTATCGCACGGTGAGCAATGACTTCAAGCCGGACGAGGAGTTTGACTATGATATGCTGGTGTTCTTCAGCCCTGCGGGCGTGACGTCCTTGAAGAAGAATTTCCCCAACTTCGAGCAGAAGGACATCAAGATCGGCACCTTCGGCAGCACTACGGCACAGGCCGTGCGCGATGCCGGTCTGAGGCTCGACCTGGAGGCTCCCAGCGTGCAGGCTCCTTCGATGACAGCCGCGCTTGATATGTTCATCCGCGAAAATAACAAGGAAAAATAAAAAGAGGGTGTGCCGAAACCGGCAGGTTGGCACACGGATGACACCGTATCTCGTTGATGACAAATACACTGCATAAAGCCGAACGGCTGAACAGGAAAAAAGTGATAGAGAAAATGTTTGCGGGAGGCTCCCGCTCATTTTCTCTATTTCCTTTACGGGTGGTCTGGCTTCCCGTAGAGGAATTGGCTGCGCCCGTTTCCATCCTGGTCAGCGTGTCGAAACGCCGCTTCAAGCGGGCGGTGAAACGCAACCGCGTGAAACGGCGCGTGCGCGAGGCCTATCGCCTGAACAAGCAACCCCTGCTGGACGTGGTGGAGCAGACGGGTTGCCGTGTGGCCATTGCCTTCATCTATCTGTCCGACCGTGTGGCCGATTCGGAAGTGATTGCCGCACGTATGCGGACAGCCTTGCAGCGCATCGGCGAGACTTTGACCGCGCCGGAAGGGCGCGGTGAGGCGGGAGGCCCGAAGGAATGAAGTGGTTGCTGAAAGCCTTGTCGGCTGTTCTCCTGTTTCCCATCTATTTTTACCAGAAGTGCATCTCGCCCTTCACACCCCCCTCGTGCCGCTTTACTCCTACGTGTTCGCAATATGCCGTGGAGGCCATCAAGAAGCACGGCCCGTTCAAGGGACTATACCTGGCCGTGCGGCGCATCCTGCGCTGCCATCCGTGGGGTGGGTCGGGGTATGACCCGGTGCCGTGATTCCTTTTGTTTTTTCTTCATGGCTGATTATTTCGATATTCATACCCATCATATGGGTGGAGACGGTTTCCGCATAGTCAACCGTCCGCCGGATGACTTCATCCCCTGTCAGGAACAATGGTATTCGGTAGGAGTACATCCTTGGGCTTTGCAACAAGGTGAGGTGAGGCAGGAGACTTGGGAAAAACTGCGGGAGGCGGCAGTACATCCGCAGGTGCTGGCTGTGGGCGAGGCCGGGCTGGACAGGCTGGTACAGGTGCCCATGAAGTTGCAGGAAGCTGTCTTTGCACGGCAGGCGGAACTGGCCGGCGAGGCGGGCAAACCGTTGATTGTCCACCTGGTGAGGGCTGTGGATGAGTTGCTGCGTCTGAAGAAAGCGCTGAAGCCCGGTGTTCCTTGGATTATTCATGGATTTCGGGGTAAGGCGGCGTTGGCGGAGGAACTGTTGCGTCACGGCTTCTGCCTCTCTTTTGGGGAGCGGTTTCAGGAAGAGGCGGTGCGGGCGGTGCCGTTGTCCCGCCTTTTCATCGAGACGGACGAGAGTTCCATGTCCATTGCCGAGGTCTACGGGCGGGTGGCAGCCGTGCGCCGGATTCCCGTGGCAGACCTGTGCGAAGCTGTCCGTAACCATGTGCAATCCGTTTTCTTTCATTAAATTCCCCTTGTGAAGGTTGTTTCTTCAGATAAAGTGTCGTACTTTTGCACCAATAAACCATTTAAACCAATAAACAAATACTCATTCGATGAATTTTGTAGAAGAATTAAGATGGCGTGGCATGCTCCACGACATGATGCCCGGCACGGAAGAGTTGCTGGCCAAGGAACAAGTGACTGCTTACATCGGTTTTGACCCTACGGCCGATTCCCTCCACATCGGCCATCTGTGCAGCGTGATGATCCTGCGCCACTTCCAGCGTTGCGGACACAAGCCGCTGGCGCTCATCGGCGGTGCCACGGGCATGATTGGCGACCCCTCCGGCAAGTCGCAGGAGCGTAACCTGCTGAACGAGGAAACCCTGCAGCGCAACATTGCCGGCATGAAGAAACAGTTGTCCAAGTTCCTGGACTTCGACTCGGATGCGCCCAACCACGCCGAACTGGTGAACAACTATGACTGGATGAAGAACTTCACCTTCCTGGACTTCGCCCGCGAGGTGGGCAAGCATATCACCGTCAACTACATGATGGCCAAGGACAGCGTGAAGAAACGCCTGAACGGCGAGGCGCGCGACGGCCTTTCCTTCACGGAGTTCACCTACCAGCTGTTGCAGGGCTATGACTTCCTGCACCTCTACGAGACCAAGGGCTGCAAGCTCCAGATGGGTGGCAGCGACCAGTGGGGCAACATCACCACGGGTGCCGAACTCATCCGCCGCACCAACGGTGGCGAGGCATTTGCCTTGACCTGCCCCCTCATCACCAAGGCCGACGGCGGCAAATTCGGCAAGACGGAGAGTGGCAACGTATGGCTCGACCCGCGCTATACCTCGCCCTACAAGTTCTACCAGTTCTGGCTCAACGTAAGCGACGAGGATGCCGCCCGGTATATCAAGATATTCACGGCCCTGCCCAAGGAAGAGATTGAGGCATTGACCGCCCAACATGCCGAGGCTCCGCACCTGCGCATCCTCCAGAAATGCCTGGCCAAGGAAGTGACCGTGATGGTACACTCCGAGGAGGACTACAATGCGGCGGTGGAGGCATCGAACATTCTCTTCGGCGGCGGCACAAGCGACGCGCTGAAGAAGCTGGACGAGCAGACGCTGCTGTCCGTCTTCGAGGGCGTGCCCCAGTTCGAAGTGTCGCGCGATGCGCTGGGTGCCGGTGTGAAGGCCGTTGACCTCTTCGTGGAGAACGCGCCCATTTTCTCTTCCAAGGGTGAGATGCGCAAGCTGGTGCAAGGCGGCGGCGTTTCCCTGAACAAGGAGAAGCTGACTGCTTTCGACCAGATGGTCAGCACCAACGACCTGCTGGACGACAAGTACCTGCTGGTGCAGCGTGGCAAGAAGAATTATTACTTGGTGATTGCGAAGTAATCATTTGAAGGAGTTAGAAGGAGTTATAGGGAATTAGAAGGAGTTATAGGCCAATAGTTGGTCCTGGCGGGAGGTAAACGAGAAGGTATTGGCCTCTAACTTCCCCTAAACTCCTTCTAACTCCCTATAACTCCTTTTAATTATGAAACAAACAGCTTTACTCATCATGCTCTGCTGCCTTTGTGCTTGCCAGCACGGCAGGCAGCAGGATGCGGGTTCCGCAGTTTCGACAGACGGCTTGCAGACGGTCGCCGTACAAGTGGAAGACGGGATGTTTGAACGTTTGGGCGATTATTTATACGCGGATTCTTATGTCTGTCTGGACTCGGTACCCTTGCTGGGCGACTTGGAGAAGGTGGAGATAAAGGACAACCGGATTTATGTACTTGATGCCTTCGACAAGATTGTGTGTTACGATATGCAGGGCCGGGTGCTCTTTGTGCTGGATGCCCGGGGCGGCGGGCCGGGTGAATATGCGTCGATTGCAGACTTCGCGGTCAATGTCGGGCGGCAGGAATTGTTGGTGTACGACCGTGACAAAAAGACGCTGCTGTTCTACCACCCGCATACCGGCCGGTTTCTGCGTTCCGAACCTTTTGTCAAGCCTACACCCGGAGCATTGGCGGCGTGGCAGGGCACTTATTTCTATGACAACAAGTCGCACGACAATTATCCCGACGATACCTCCCTGCACTACTCCCTGCTGGCGTCGGAGGCCGGAAGCGCGGTGACACGACGTTACTTCCCGCACGTGGAGGCCGAATCCGCTTATCGCTTCACGGTCACGGCGCATCCTTTCAGCTACAATGATTCTGTCCTGTATTATTGCAAGAACTACGATCACATTGTCTATGCCCTCACGGCAGACAGCGTGTGGGGCGCGTATGACATCCGTCTGCCCAATCCGTTGCCTGCTGAGATGATAGAACGCAAGGCCGATGAGCGGGAGGTGGTGGAGTCGCCCTATTCCATGGGCATCGAGCAGTTTTTTGTATGCGGCGGGTTGTTGTATTTCACGTTTACCAAGGAAGGCTTTTGGCAATCGGCTCTTTACGACCTGGCTCGTGGACAGCAAATCTATTGCGGGCAGCGGATGTCCGACAAGGAAGGGAAGTCCGTGCCGCTGTTCCGAATGATTGATGGGGTGTACGGACAACGTTTCTGGGGCATCTTGTCGCCCGATGCCTTGGCTTACGAGCAGGAGCATCGGGCCGGCGGCCTGCCTGGCGTGCTGAAGAAGTATGATCCGGAAACGGGAAATCACGTCATTGCTTTCTATGCAGTGAAGTCCGGCCGGGTCGGAGAATAAAGGTTTGTTGGCAGCGTAAGATGCGTAAAAAACCGAAAACGGTAAAAAAAGCGACTGAATATTTGCATATCTCCACACAATCCTCTATCTTTGCACCGCTTTTTAACAGAAAGCTCCTGTGTTTGGACTATGGTGTAATGGTAGCACAACAGATTTTGGTTCTGTTTGTCCAAGTTCGAATCTTGGTAGTCCAACCTCATTTCAAAATCCATTCCCCCTCCCAAGAGGATGCGTCGTGCTGATGCGTCCTCTTTTTTTGTTCGCCCAGCACGAACATTCTCTAACCGGTGCAAGTCCGTAACACGCCCG
>DHKFC23501__coassemble_1451_pt1 | contig 14369 bp, 12 predicted proteins | sample DHKFC23501__metabat2_low_PE_030 | metagenome-assembled genome bin DHKFC23501
ATATGCGCAACTTTTTCTTCATAAAAGTTGTATGCCTTTAATTCCGCCAACGGGTTACCATATATAAAATCATCACGAGGATGAATGCTGATTTAAAACTTTTGCGTAGCTTTGCAGTGCAATATCTCAACGCATCGGTTACGATTTCCTCATATCGGTCAAGTGCTGTTTTCTCCATCTTTTCATATTTGTGATAAAGTATAAAGATACTGAAAATCAAGAACTTGGCCAATTCTTTTGTGCTAAATAATGTTATATAACTTGCTCATTTTCAACGAACTAAGTGAAATATTAACGAAGTATTGATATTATTATTATCTCTTTTTCAGGCGTTGGCGTTTTATCCATTTGGCTAACTGTAACTGTAACAACTGTAACGCCGTAACGCCGTAACCGTCCGTGATGCACCGCTTTTTTTCCCGGCCTGTTTGAAAACATATTTTCTTTTTTCCGATTTTCTTACACGGTAGGAAAAAAAAACGTAACTTCACGACATGATAAACAAAAAAGCAGATACAGCCATGGAATATCAACCCTCTTTCCCCGCCTCGCCGCCAGCCGGGGCATCCTCTCCTGTCGCTCATCCTGCAAGGCGTATCCCTGCCCGAGAAGCAGAGAACAAGCAACTGCAGGCCAGCGAAAAGGCGCGCGGATGACGCGGATTTTACCAGGTACAACGACGGCATGAACCAAAAGCAGATGGGCGACTTTATCTCGCAGACAAACAACGCCTTATGACAATCCGTACCAGGTACGCGTACCAGGTACGTACCAGGTAAATCCCGCACATATCCCCTAACTTTGCTCCCGCAATCCCCCGGAAAGACGTCGCCGGCGGGTTGCGGGATTTTTTCATTCTATTCAGCAACCACTCAAAAAAAACAGTAAAGTTATGGAAAAACTTGTACAACACCGCCCTCAGCTGTCCCGAACCGAACCGCACCGTGCTGCACGCCGTGCAGGCCCAAATCCGCCAACGCGCCTACCAGGACAAGAACGGCACCACGCGCTACGAAAACCAGGTCTACATCGCGCGAATCGCGTGATGGCGACCGTCGGTCGGCGGTCAGTATCCGCCACCGGACAAACGTATCATGCTTTACGCGTGATGAATTTGTGCATTTTAGTCGTGGTAACTGAATTTCAACGATGCCGCCGGACCAACTATCGGCCTATAACTCCCTATAACTCCCTTACAACTCCCTATCACTCCCTCATAAAAAAAAGAGGATGTATCAGATACACCCTCTCTCTTTTTTTGACTTATTTCCCCGGCTCCGGCCAATCAGTTTGCCATCTCCGAGATGAACTTGATGCGAACCAGGCGCACTTCCTCTTCGGTGAAGTCCTCGCCCAGTTCCTCCAACGCCTCCTCGATGTCATCGGTGGTGGACTCCTTGAAGTAGTCGTAGATGTCCAGCATGTGGTCCTCGTCCATGATTTCATCCAGGAAGTAGTCGATGTTCAGCTTGGTGCCGGAATAAACGATGGCCTCAATCTCGTCCAGCAGTTCATCGAACTCGATGCCCTTGGAAACGGCTATGTCGTCCAACGCCACCTTGCGGTCGATGGCCTGGATGATGGAGACCTTCAGCTTCGACTTGTTGGCCACGGTGCGGACGCGCAGGTCTTCCGGGCGCTCAATCTCGTTCTCCTCGCAGTGCCGCTTGATGAGCTTGCAGAATTCCTCTCCGTAGCGTTTCGCCTTGCCGGCACCCACGCCGGGGATGTTCTGCAATTCTTCCAACGTGATGGGATAGATGGTGGCCATGGCCTCCAGCGACGGGTCCTGGAAGATGACATAGGGCGGCACCTCCAACTGCTTGGACAGCTTCTTGCGCAGGTCCTTCAGCATGGAGAAGAGCGCGGGGTCGACGGCACACGCGCCGCTGCCCCGCATCGGGGCCTCTTCTTCGACCTCTTCAAAGTCTATGTCCTCCGTTATTTTGAAAGACTTGGGGTGCTTCAGGAATTTCCGCCCGGCCTCGGTCACCTTCAGCAGGCCATAGTTCTCCACGTCCTTGCTCAGGTAGCCGGCAATCAAGGCCTGGCGGATGACCGAGTTCCACGTACGGTCCTCCTCGCCCATGCCGGTCCCGAAGACCTCGAGGTCTTCGTGGCGATGGGCCAGCACCTCGCTCGTTTCGCGCCCTTGGATAACGTCTATGATATAATCTGATTTGAAATTCTCTTTCACCGCGAGGATGGCCTCGATGACGGTGCATAACAGCTCTTGAGCTTCCACTTGTTTCTTAGGATTTAAACAATTGTCACAATTACCACAATTGTCCTCCGTATATTCCTCGCCGAAATAGTGTAACAACGTCTTTCGGCGGCATACGGAAGACTCGGCATAAGCAGCGGTTTCCTGCAGAAGCTGCTTTCCTATCTCCTGTTCTGCCACAGGCTTGCCTTGCATGAACTTTTCCAGCTTCTGCAAGTCTTTGTTCGAGTAAAACGTAATGCACTTTCCCTCTCCGCCGTCGCGTCCGGCGCGCCCCGTCTCCTGGTAATAGCCTTCCAGGCTCTTGGGCATGTCGTAATGTATCACATAGCGCACGTCGGGCTTGTCGATGCCCATGCCGAAGGCTATGGTGGCCACAATCACGTCGATGCGCTCCATCAGGAAGTCGTCCTGGTTCTGCGTGCGGGTGGCCGAATCCATGCCGGCATGATAAGGCCGCGCGTTGATGCCGTTGGCCTGCAATATCTCGGCCAGCTCCTCCACCTTCTTGCGGCTGAGGCAATAGATGATGCCGGATTTCTCGGGATTGGCCCTGATGAACTTGATGATGTCCTTGTCGATATTGGCCGTCTTGGCACGCACCTCGTAATAGAGGTTGGGGCGGTTGAACGACGACTTGAACACCTTGGCGTCCACCATGCCCAGGTTCTTCTGGATGTCGTGCTGCACCTTCGGCGTGGCCGTGGCGGTCAGGGCTATCAGCGGGGCCTTTCCTATCTCATTGATGATGGGGCGGATGCGGCGGTATTCGGGGCGGAAATCATGTCCCCACTCCGAGATGCAGTGGGCCTCGTCCACGGCATAGAACGAGATCTTCACCGTCCGCAAGAACTCCACGTTCTCTTCCTTGGTCAATGATTCGGGGGCCACATAGAGCAGCTTGGTCTTGCCGCTGACGATGTCGGCCTTCACCTGCTCGATGGCGCTTTTGCTCAGAGAAGAATTGATGAAATGCGCGATGCCGTCTTCTTCACTATAATTGCGCATCGCGTCGACCTGGTTCTTCATCAAGGCTATCAAGGGCGAAATGACAATGGCGGTCCCTTCCATCAGCAACGACGGCAATTGATAACAAAGGGACTTTCCGCCACCGGTGGGCATCAGGACAAACGTGTCATTGCCCGCCAACAGATTCTCTATAATCGCCTGTTGATTCCCCTTGAACGTATCGAACCCGAAGTATTTCTTCAGCTGGTCTGTCAAATTAATGTTCTTCCCTGTCATATTCATTAGGTTGTTTATAGATTAAAAAATAAACGCGCTCACGTGTTATGATTATTCAGAGCCTAACAAAGTTATGAACAACTTCTTAAATACCCAACTAATCTGCGGATATTTTTTTTCACCCATGGAGGCGGTGCGAAGGGGGAATAGTGCTTACTCTCTGATTTCAAGCGTTTTGCAGCCTGGCAATATTTGCCTTCTCCAACTGCTCCTTCGCATACTCCAGCGTCACGACGAAGTGATCCGCGTGCCCGGAGGGGATTTCGAACATCGCGTCCATCATGATGGTCTCCACGATGGAGCGCAATCCGCGGGCCCCCAGCTTGTACTCGATGGCCTTGTCCACCACATATTCGTAGACCTCGTCATCGAAGCTGAGTTTCACGTTGTCCATCTCGAACAGCTTGACGTATTGCTTGATGATGGAGTTCTTGGGCTCGGTCAGGATGGCGCGCAACGCCGTGCGGTCCAACGGGTTCAGATAGGTCAGCACCGGCAGGCGGCCTATGATTTCGGGAATCAGCCCGAATGACTTCAGGTCCTGCGGGGCAATGTACTGCATCAGGTTGTTCTTGTCGATGTGGGCCGCCTGGCGCACGGCATTGTAGCCTACCACGTGTGCATTCAGGCGTTGGGCTATCTTCTTCTCGATGCCGTCAAAGGCGCCGCCGCAGATGAACAGGATGTTCTTGGTGTTCACCGGGATCATCTTCTGCTCCGGATGCTTGCGCCCTCCCTGGGGAGGCACGTTCACCACGGAACCTTCCAGCAGCTTCAGCAGGCCCTGCTGCACGCCCTCGCCGCTGACGTCGCGCGTGATGGAGGGGTTGTCCCCCTTGCGGGCAATCTTGTCAATCTCGTCGATGAAGACGATGCCCCGCTCGGCCTCGGCCACGTTATAGTCAGCGACCTGCAACAGGCGGGTCAGGATGCTCTCGATGTCTTCGCCCACATAGCCGGCTTCGGTCAGCACCGTGGCGTCCACAATGGTGAAGGGGACGTGCAGGAGTTTGGCGATGGTGCGCGCCAGCAGGGTCTTGCCCGTGCCGGTGCTGCCCACCATGATGATGTTGGACTTCTCTATCTCCACGTCGTCGCCATTGTCCTTCTGGAGAAGGCGCTTGTAGTGGTTGTACACGGACACGGAAAGGAAGCGTTTGGCGTCGTCCTGCCCGATGACATACTGGTCGAGGAAGTTTTTTATCTCCTGCGGTTTGGGCAATTCGGCCAGGTCCAGGCTCGCGGCGCCCTTCCCCTTGCTCAGCGTATCCTGCACGATGTCATAAGCCTGCCTGGCGCACTCATCGCAGATGAAGCCGTTCATGCCCGTAATGAGCAGGCCCACTTCATCTTCCGAGCGCCCGCAAAAGCTGCACCGGTTCTTATATCTTCTTGTCGAATCTGCCATGCTTATTTCTTAATCAATACTTCGTCCACCATGCCATATTCCTTGGCCTCCTGCGCGGTCATCCAATAGTCGCGGTCGGAGTCCGTCCACACCTTCTCATAGGGTGTGTGCGAGTGGTCGGCGATGATGGTATACAATTCCTTCTTGAGTTTCTGGATTTCGCGGGCCGTGATTTCGATGTCCGAAGCCTGTCCCTGCGCCCCGCCCAGCGGCTGGTGGATCATGACGCGCGAATGGGTCAGCGCCGAACGCTTGCCCTCCTTGCCTGCCACCAGGAGGACGGCCGCCATGCTGGCCGCCATGCCCGTACAGATGGTGGCTACGTCGCTGCTGATGAATTGCATCGTGTCATAGATGCCCAGCCCGGCATAGACCGAGCCGCCCGGCGAATTGATATAGATGGAAATGTCCTTGCCCGGGTCCACCGAATCCAGGTAGAGCAACTGGGCCTGCAACGTGTTGGCCGTATAGTCGTCAATCTGCGTGCCCAAGAAGATGATGCGGTCCATCATCAGGCGGGAGAACACGTCCAGCTGGGTCACATTGAGCTGGCGCTCCTCCAGGATGTAGGGGTTGAGGTATCCGCCCTGCGACTTGATGACGTCATCCAGCACCATGCTGTTCATGCCCAGGTGCCTGGTGGCATATTTTCTGAAATCGTCCATATAGTTCATTACTTTTGCTCCTTTCTATGATTATAAGCAGAGGTTGATAAGTAGTTATATGAAAGAGTTAAGAAGTTAAGGAGTTATCACTCCGCTTCGCTCCGTTAGGAGTTAAGCCGATAGTAAGTCAAAGAACCGTATACACAGAGGTATTGGCTTAACTACTTAACTCCTTAACTCCTCAAAAGATAATATCAGTTAATTCCTGCGACTTACACTTATATATAGCAGCAGAACGCAGAAGACGCAGATGCACGCAGACGTGGTTTTGCATCCATGCCTGTGTCCACCTGCGAGGTCTGCGTCAAACCGAAACCGCCACACGGAGGCGGCAGGCATCGGACTTATTATTCTTCTTCAAACATCTTGTTGAAGTCGACGGCCGAGATGGGCTTGTGCTCCAGGGTCACCTGCTCTTTCAGCACGGCGGCCAGCTTCGTTTCGATGGCACGGTTCACCAGGCCTTCGACGCTTCCTTTCTTCTTCAGCATCTCCTTGGCATAGTTGTCCAGCAATTCTTCGGGCACGTTCAACATGCCGTATTGGGCAAACTGGGCGCGGGTGGCTTCCTTGGCCGTATTGACAATGTCGGCCTGCTCCACCTTGATGTCGTTGGCCTTCACCAGCTGCTCCTTGATGAGGTGCCACGTCAACTCCTCGATGCTCTTGCCGTAGTTGTCCTCCACGAACTGCTCGTCCTTGTCCGGATTGCTCTGGCGCATGAAGCGCTTCAGCAGGGCGTCGGGGAACTCCAGCCGGCCGATCTTGTCCATCAGGTGCTGGCGCATGTCCAGCATGAACTTGTAGTCGCTGTCCGCACCGAACTGGGTGGCGATGGCCGACTTGACGCGGGCGCGGAATTCCTCCTCGGTCTTCACCACGTCCTTGCCAAACACCTGGTCGAAGATGTCCTGGTTCAGTTCGCCCGGCACAAAGCGGGTGATTTCCTCCACCTGGAAGCTGAAGTCGGACTTCACCTCGGCGGCGCTCTCCTTGTCGGTCTTCAGCAGGGAAGCCAGCTCGGCGGCATTGCCGTCCCAGGCGGTGTAGGGATTGAACACGAGCACGTCGTTCACCTTGGCACCGGCAAAGATGGCCTTCTGCTCGTCGTTCTTCATATAGGTGGGCATCATCACGGTGCCTTCCACCTGGATGCCGTCTTCCTTGGTGCTGCCGTCCTCGTTCAGCTCGGCCAGCAGGCCTTTCAGCATGTCGTTGTCGGCATAGGTGTCCACCTTGTCGTACTTGCCGTTGCGCTGGGTGTACATCTTCACCTGGCTGTCCACCATCTCGTCGGTCACCTCGATGTCATAGTAGTCCAGCTTGTCATCCTTGGACACTTCGGCCTTGAACTCAGGCGCCAGGGCGATATCGAACTGGAACTCGAACTCCTCCTGCGTGTCGAAATCTATCTCCTTCTGGCTGTCCTCGTTGGGCATCGGCTCGCCCAGGATGTTGACGTTGTTATCGTGGATATAATTGTACACTGCCTCGGAGAGGATCTTGTTCACTTCTTCGAGCAGCACGGATTTGCCATACATCTTCTTCACCAGGCCGGCAGGCACCATACCCTTGCGGAAGCCGGGCATCTGCACTTTGTGGCGGAGGTCCTTCAGGGCCTTGTCTACTTTCTCCTGATAATCTGCTTTCTCAAGCTTGACGGTGAGCAATGCGTTCACCTTGTCCTTGTTTTCTAATGAAACGTTCATTACTTCTTTTCTTTATTTATTTGGATTTATATTCATACACATTTCGAGCGTGCAAAAATAGTGCTAATCTTTTAATTCTCAAAAAAGATAGTGTGAAAAAACATCATGCCCGCCCCGACGCCCCCGGAGGCAAAGTTCGGACAAGCCGGCGCCACGGAGGCACATTCACACCATGAAATCCTTGCGCCGCAAGACGAAGCTGTTGCTCAGGTACTTCTCGCGCACGACCTGGTTCTCCGCCAGCTCCTCGGGCGTGCCCTGGAAGAGGATTTTCCCCTCGAACAGGAGGTAGGCGCGGTCGGTGATGCTGAGCGTCTCCTGCACGTTGTGGTCGGTGATGAGGATGCCGATGTTCTTGTCCTTCAGTTTCCAGACGATTTGCTGGATGTCCTCCACGGCGATGGGGTCGACGCCGGCAAAGGGTTCGTCCAGCATGATGAACTTGGGGTCGATGGCCAGGCAGCGGGCAATCTCCGTGCGGCGCCGCTCGCCGCCGGACAGCTGGTTGCCCTTGTTCTTGCGCACCTTCTGGATGCGGAACTCGGTGAGCAGGCTCTCCAGCTTCTCCTTGCGGTAATCCAGGGGCTTGCCGGTCATCTCGAGCACGGACATGATGTTGTCCTCCACGCTCATCTGGCGGAAGACGGAAGCCTCCTGCGCCAGGTAGCCGATGCCGGCCTGGGCACGCTTGTAGACGGGATACTTGGTAATGTCCAGGTCGTTCAGGAAGATGCGGCCCTCGTTGGGCGTGATAAGGCCCACGGTCATGTAGAACGACGTGGTCTTGCCCGCGCCGTTGGGGCCCAGCAGGCCGACAATCTCCCCCTGCTTGACGTCGATGGACACGTGGCTCACCACCGTGCGCTTGCCGTACTTTTTCACCAAATCCTCCGTGCGGAGCACCATTCTGTTGTCTGCTTCCATAATAAATCTTTCTAAAACTCTGTCCTATTCATGCCAAAAGCGGGGCAAATGTAGCAAAAATAAGCTGAAAAGCCGTACATTTGCAAGCAAAATTACAGATTATGAACAAAGCACTCAAAACCGTAGGCCGGTACGTCATGCTGATGGGGCGCACCTTCGCACGGCCCGAACGGATGTACATGTTCTTCCGCCAATACCGCGCGGAGATGGCCAAGCTGGGCGTGGACTCCATCGGCATCGTGCTGCTGATATCGTTCTTCATCGGCGCGGTCATCACGATACAAATCAAACTGAACATCGAGAGCCCGTGGATGCCGCGCTGGACGGTGGGCTACGTGACGAGGGAAATCATGCTGCTGGAGTTCTCCTCGTCCATCATGTGCCTCATCCTGGCGGGCAAGGTAGGCTCCAACATCGCCTCCGAGCTGGGCACGATGCGCGTGACGCAGCAGATAGACGCCTTGGAAATCATGGGCGTCAACTCGGCCAACTTCCTCATCCTGCCCAAGATTTCGGCCATGGTGACGATGATCCCCATCCTGGTGGTGTTCAGCATCTTCGCGGGCGTCATCGGCGCCTTCTGCACCTGCTGGTTCGGCGACATGATGAATGCCGTCGACCTGGAGTATGGCCTGCAATACATGTTCATCGAGTGGTACGTGTGGATGGGCATCATCAAGTCCGTGGTCTTCGCCTTCATCATCTCCAGCGTGTCGGCCTTCTTCGGCTACACCGTGGAGGGCGGCTCCATCAACGTGGGCAAGGCATCGACGGACGCCGTGGTGACGAGCAGCGTGCTCATCCTCTTCTCCGACCTGGTGATGACGCAACTCTTAAGTTAAATGAAGTATGATTGAACTGAAAGGACTCTACAAATCATTCGAAGACAAGACGGTGCTGACGGACATCAACGCCACCTTCGAGAACGGCAAGACGAACCTCATCATCGGACAGAGCGGCTCGGGCAAGACGGTGCTGATGAAGTGCATCGTGGGCCTGCTCACGCCCGAGCGGGGCGAGCTGCTGTATGACGGGCGCAACTTCCTGGTCATGAACAAAAAAGAGAAGAAACTGCTGCGCCGCGAGATGGGGATGCTGTTCCAGAGCGCTGCCCTGTTCGACTCGATGACGGTGATGGACAACGTGATGTTCCCCCTCAACATGTTCAGCAACGACACCCTGCGCGACCGCCAGCGACGCGCCCAGTTCTGCCTGGACCGCGTGAACCTGACGGACGCGGGACGGAAATACCCCGGCGAAATCAGCGGCGGCATGCAGAAGCGCGTGGCCATCGCCCGGGCCATCGCCCTGAACCCGCAATACCTCTTCTGCGACGAGCCCAACTCGGGACTGGACCCGAAGACGTCGCTCGTCATCGACGCCCTCATCCAGGACATCACGCGGGAGTATAACATGACCACCCTCATCAATACCCACGACATGAACTCCGTCATGGGCATCGGCGAGAAAATCATCTTCATCTACCAGGGCCGCAAGGAATGGGAGGGGACGAAGGACGACATCTTCACCTCCACCAACCAGACGCTGAACGACTTCATCTTCGCATCGGACCTCTTCAAGAAGGTCAAGGAGGTGGAGATACAGAACCTCGAAGGCTAAATCACAAGGAAGGGGGTGCGCCGAAATATAAAATGGCACGCAGATGACACTGATTAAACAGATTTTCGCGGATTTGTCTAACTGTAAATCAACGAAGTATAATCCGTGGTCATCTGTCTAATCTGTGTCATCTGCGTGCCAATATCACATGAGGGCACACCCTCCGGGGGGTTATTTTTGTCGGATGAAAATGTTCACCGGCGTGCCGCTCAGGTCCCACTTCTCGCGCATCTTGTTCTCCAGGAAGCGGCGGTAGGGTTCCTTGACGTACTGCGGCAGGTTGGCGAAGAAGACAAAGGAGGGCACGCGCGTGTTGGGCAGCTGCGTGACATACTTTATCTTGATATACTTGCCCTTGATGGAAGGGGGCGGATAGGCCTCGATGAGGGGCAGCATCTCCTCGTTCAGACGGGCGGTGGGGATGCGCAGGTGGCGGTTCTTGTACACCTGGCGTGCGGCCTCCAGCACCTTGAGGATGCGCTGCTTGGTCAGGGCCGAGGCAAAGATGATGGGGAAGTCCGTGAACGGCGCCAGGCGTTCGCGGATGGCCGCTTCGAAGGTGTTCATCACCTTGGAGGTCTTCTCCTCCACCAGGTCCCACTTGTTCACCACCACCACCAGGCCTTTCTGGTTCTTCTGGATGAGGGAGAATATGTTCAGGTCCTGGCTCTCGATGCCGCGCGTGGCGTCCAGCATGAGGATGCAGACGTCGGCACTCTCGATGGCCCGTATGGAGCGGATGACGGAATAGTACTCCAGGTCCTCGCTGACCTTGTTCTTCTTGCGGATGCCGGCCGTATCGACCAGGTAGAAGTCGAAGCCGAACTTGTTGTAGCGCGTATAGATGGAGTCGCGCGTGGTGCCGGCAATCTCGGTGACGATGTGGCGGTCCTCGCCGATGAAGGCGTTGATGAGGGACGACTTGCCCGCATTGGGACGCCCCACGACGGCAATGCGCGGGATGTCATCATCCACCAGCTCCTCCGCCTCTTTGCGGAAGGTGGCTACGAGCGCATCCAGCAATTCGCCCGTGCCGCTGCCGGATATGGCCGAGATGCAATACGGGTCGCCCAGCCCGAGGGCATAGAATTCGGCAGCCTGGTATTGCTGGTTGAAGTTATCCGTCTTGTTGGCCACGAGCATCACCGGCTTGCGCGTGCGGCGCAGGATGTCGGCCACCTCCGCGTCCAGGTCGGTCAGCCCGTTCACCACGTCTACCACAAACAGTATGGCATCCGCCTCGTCCACGGCCAGCATCACCTGTTTGCGAATTTCCTCCTCGAAGATGTCGTCCGAATTGACCACCCATCCGCCGGTGTCCACCACCGAAAACTCCCGGCCCAGCCACTCGCTCTTGCCGTACTGGCGGTCGCGGGTGGTGCCGGCCTCTTCATTCACAATCGCCTGACGGGTCCGTGTCAGACGGTTAAACAGCGTGGACTTTCCCACGTTGGGGCGTCCCACGATAGCAACCAAGTTTCCCATATATAATGCGCGCTATTAATCCTGTTGATAACCAAAGTTGCGCAATTCCTTGTCCGAACTGCGCCAATCCTTATCTACTTTCACGAAAGTTTCCAGATAAATGCTCTTGCCGAAGAAGCGCTCCAGATCACGGCGGGCCTCGGTGGCCACCTTCTTCAGCGCCTTGCCCTGATGGCCGATGATGATGCCCTTCTGCGACTCACGTTCGACGTAGATGACGGCGTTGATATGTATCTTATGGGCATCCTCCTTGAACTGCTCCACCACCACTTCTACCGAATAGGGTATCTCCTTGTCGTAATAAAGCAGAATCTTCTCGCGGATAATCTCCGTGACGAAGAAGCGTGCCGGCTTGTCCGTCCACTGGTCTTTGCCGAAGTAGGGAGGCGAATCCGGCAACAGTTCCTTCACCCGCTTCATCACATAATCCACGTTGAACTTCGACTTGGCCGAAATGGGAATCACTTCCGCCCGGGGCAAGAGCGCAGACCACTCCTCGACGGTCTTCACCAGCTTCTCCTGGTCCGTCAGGTCTATCTTGTTGATGAGCAACAGGACGGGCACTTCCATCTTCGACACCTTGTCGATGAAGTCGCTATGCTTGTCCGGCGTCTCCACCACATCCGTCACATAGAGCAACACATCCGCATCCGCCAAAGCAGACGTCGAGAAGTTCAGCATCGACTCCTGCAATTTGTAGACGGGCTTCAGCACGCCCGGCGTGTCCGAGAAGACAATCTGCATGTCGTCCGTATTATAGATGCCCATAATGCGGTGGCGCGTCGTCTGCGCCTTGAAGGTCGCGATGGAAATGCGTTCGCCCACCAAGGCATTCATCAGCGTGGACTTGCCCACGTTGGGATTTCCCACGATATTAACAAAACCTGCTTTGTGCATATAGATACCAAGTCTGTATATAATTGGATTAAGACGAAAAAACGCATCGAATCTTGACAATAGGATGCGTTCTTTCAAAATAGGAGAATATCAGATGTTACTGTTTCTTTCCGTCATATCCCCACTTCACATACACTGCACCCCAGGTGAATCCTGCGCCGAAGGCTGTGAAGATGAGGTTGTCGCCCTTCTTCAGCTTGTCCTCAAAGTCCCAGATGCAGAGGGGCAACGTGCCGGCACTGCTGTTTCCATAGCGTTCGATGTTGATCATCACCTTCTCGTGGGGCACCTCCAGACGGTGTGCCACCGCATCGATGATGCGCAGATTAGCCTGGTGAGGAACTACCCAGTCGATATTATCCTTATTCAAGCCATTCCGCTCAGCAATCTCCGCACTGACATTCGACATGTTGGAAACGGCATATTTAAATACCGTACGCCCTTCCTGATATACATAATGCCAATGATTGTCCAACGTATAATAAGAAGGCGGACAAACCGAACCACCCGCTTTCATGTGCAGGAAAGGAAGGCCCTTGCCGTCCGTCCGCAAAATGGAATCCATGATACCATACTCCTCCGTAGTCGGTTCCAACATAAAGGCAGCCGCCCCGTCACCAAAGATTGGACAGGTGGAACGATCCGTATAGTCCGTGATAGCCGACATCTTGTCCGCGCCGACAATAATCACTTTCTTGTAACGTCCCGAGCGGATAAAGTTTGCACCCGTCTCCATGGCATACAAGAAACCGGAACAAGCAGCCTGCATATCAAACGCAAAAGCATTCTTCAGACGCAGTTTGTCGCACAAGATAGAGGCTGTGGAAGGGAAATGATAGTCAGGAGTAGTAGTGGCCACAATCACCAGGTCGATGTCATCGGGATTGGAGTTCGTGCGTTGCATCAACTGCTTGGCAGCCTTGCGTGCCATATAGGAAGTACCCAATCCTTCCTCATTCAGGATGTGTCTTTCCTTCACACCGATGCGGGACATAATCCATTCATCGTTGGTATCCACCATCTTGGAAATCTCATCGTTCGTCAAGATGTAATCCGGGACATAACCGCCGACTCCTGTAATTAGTGCATTTATCTTTTCCATTAAAAACCAGGTTTACATAAGAGATACTTAAACAAGAGCGGTCTAAAAAGGTTTGCCCGAAAATCACAAATCTTTTTAGACGCCCTACATTCAAGTACAGATTAAAGCATGAACTCGCGCCGCGTGTTATACGGCAGCTTCTTTCTGGATGGCAAGCTTGCCTCTGTAATAACCGCATGCACCACACACAGTGTGATATTCATGCCATTCTCCGCAATTCGGGCAGATAGCCAACGTTGGAGCTACTGCCTTATCATGAGTTCTTCTTTTTGCAGTTCTAGTCTTAGACTGTCTTCTTTTAGGATGTGCCATTTTTCTTACTATTTAATTGTTATCTAATATTTTTCTCAACTCATTCCAACGAGGATCAATAGGCTTGTCCACGCCTTCATCCCCGCCGTCCACATCGTCCTCAGCGGCATACCCATCCTCTTCATCGTCCGGGGATACCCGCAGATACTTATGCAATTCAGAGTCCATAGCCCCATTACATTCACCCGGAGCATGCACATGCTTCATGGGGATGGCCAAGGCGATGAACTCGTACATGAACCAAGCGACATTAATGGCGCCTTCATCTTCAGGGACTACCACCCAATTGTCAGCTTCCTCAGCATAGGCTGAACCAAATCTGACACGCAGCAAGTCATCCGAAACAATCGGCTGTTCCATTTCATCCAGACAACGATCGCACGTCACGATGACATACCCTTCCGTATGGAAACGCAAATCAAAAGCATGGGAAGTCTTCCGGACAATCAAGGTCACATCCACCTTTCCTTTCTGCACATCGGATGCCTCCACATCTGCAAAAAAGGAATCATCCAAGTGAAAGTCAAACTTGTCAGAGCCAGTCTGCATCCCTTTCAAATCTATCCGATATTTATCCAACTTCTCCAAAATCCTTTTTTACTTAATTCGGGCGACAAAGATACAAATAATTATCCTCATAATGTAGTATTTAGCCCGAAATATTTAATTTTTAAGGCATTTCGGGACATCTTACTTGATTTTTAACGTCTCGAAGGTGCCTGCAAAAAAGTAATCCCTCCCCCAGTTTCCTGGGGAAGGGACCCTTCACTTGAAAAAG
>DHKFC23501__coassemble_1456_pt1 | contig 14174 bp, 13 predicted proteins | sample DHKFC23501__metabat2_low_PE_030 | metagenome-assembled genome bin DHKFC23501
GCTCAGAATGACAGATACGTCGATAGTATAAACTAAATAGGAATGATTACTTACTAACATTTTCGTATATATGGCTACTGCTCCAGACTATCTAAGTCGAGATGCACTGGCTATTCTATATGATACAGACACCGTGCTCTGCATGAGTGCGGAATCCGTGCGTGAACTGATAGTAGCATACCGCAACAAGGGCTTGTGCTCCAAGCGCTGGAAGACGGCGGAAGAAATGGTGGCAGCCATCGAAGATGAGTTCTACATCCAGATTCTTCCGCTGAAGAAAGAACACATGACCACCTACGCCCGCATGGAAATCAACGAGGCGCAAGGTCACAAAGACCCTTCTGACCATGTAATCATTGCCCATGCCATCACCGAGCACCTGCCGCTCATTTCGAGCGACACGCGCTTCCCGTTCTACCGCAATCAAGGACTTGACCTGATATTCAACGAAAAGTAACACTTACAAGACATATCCCCATTATTTCGTCCCGCCCCTCTCCCCGCAAGGAGGAGGGCGGGACGCTTGTTTTCCAGCCTGCCAAGGTATTGGAAGTGATCTTTGACAGGTTGGAAAACAAAAGAGATGAAATGATGAGGAATAATTCGATTAATTCCTTATTTTTGCAATGTGTTACATTCAATAATAAGGAGGAATATCGTATGAAAGCAACGATTTCATTAGAAGGACTGTTGGCACTTATCCATGGACTTTCACTCAGTGCAAGCAATAAGCGGTGGCTGGGCGAAAAGCTGATAGAAGAAGCACGGAAGGAAACCCAATCCACTTCTATACCGGCAAGCAGATTTTATGGCGTATGGAAAGACGAGGATTTTCCGGAGGTAAGTGCGGACGAGCTGGTGAAGGAAATAAAGGAAAGCCGGAAGTTTAAGAAGGAATCGATAACATGGTGAGTATGAAGCAATATTTACTTATACTTTAAGAATTTAACCGGCATTCAACTAGAAAATTGGATCGAAAGATAAGCCATATCAATTATCCCCATTATTTCGTCCCGCCCCTCTCCCCGCAAGGAGGAGGGCGGGACGCTTGTTTTCCAGCCTGCCAAGGTATTGGAAGTGATCTTTGACAGGTTGGAAAACAAACGAAATGATGGGAAGTACATACAGGTTTCGGATAAATTTCGTAATTTTGCCAAGTGACAAATTGAAATGAAGCTGATTATGGAACGAACTGTATTCAACAAAGCGCAATTGGAGATGCTCGACATCATGGCGAATGTCCGAAGCGATGAGGAACTGGATGCACTGAAACATGCCGTATCCGAGTTTTATGCCCGCCGTGCCGACGAGGAAATGGAAAAGCTGTGGCAGTCCGGACAATGGAATGAACAGACCTTGAAAGAACTGGGCAATGCCCATTACCGTACCCCTTACAAACAATGAAAAGACTGGTGGTATTGGACACTAATTGTTTGGTGCAAATGCTGTCGGTACATAGTCCCTACCGTGCGGCATGGCAGGCGTTTCGTGAAGGAAAATACGAGCTGTGTGTGACCGATGACATTGTGGATGAATATGAGGAGAAATCATAGAGCGCGTGGCAAATACAGCCGTCGCCCACAACATCGTCAATGCCATCATACGCAGCCCGTTCACGCGGTTCTTTACTCCGCATTTCCGCTTCCGTCTTATTGAGCAAGACCCTGATGACAACAAGTTTGTGGATTGTGCCATAGTGGCAGGTGCCGATTACATTGTCAGCGAGGATACCCACTTCCGGATATTGGAGACGATACCCTTTCCTAAGGTGAATGTTATTCGCCTAAACCGCTTTATGGAAGAACTTGCCGGACTTTAACCGATTCAACAGACATATCCCCATTATTTCGTCCTGCCCCTCTTCCCCGCAAGGAGGAGGGCGGGACGCTTGTTTTCCAATTCCGTTGAAAATGAAGCACGAAGAATGAAGAATTTTAATAATATAAAACATAAAGAAGAATGACAACAAGACATTACAGCCTGATAAAAGGCTTCGCATTAGCGACACTCATGCCCCTTTTTGCGGCCTGCAGCAGCGAGAACGATGCTACCGTGCCGGGCGGAGAGGCACAGCCTGTGCAGATAGATATTACCCGTGCCACGACCGATGGCAATGATTGGACGTGGGAAAATGGCGACCAGTTGAAACTGTATGTTACTTCATACGGTAGTGATGCCCCGACAGAAGAAACATTAGCATACAACGGCAGTACATGGTCCACATTCATTGTCACACTGCCAGCCACCGTGGAAGCCTGTTATCCGGCAACGGCAACGCTGACATCGTTCACTATCCCAACTAACCAAAGTGCGGGCATTGCCGGGGCGGACTATATGACTACCGCTTCAAGCCAACAGCTTAACGGTAACGACCTTTCGCTGGCATTGGTACACAGACTGTGCAAGGTCGCCGTCACCATCAGTGGCTACGAAGATTATAGCGGCACGCCGGCAGTGGAAAGTGAAGTTTTCAACAGCTATCTGACTGTGAACTACAATAATGACGCATGGACGGGAACGGGAGAGCTTACAAGCGTCACTCCGTTCAAGACGGAAAGCAGTGCGGACGGGCATCACACCTACCAAGCCATCGTTGCCCCGGCATCGTCCTATTCACCCTTTATGACCTTGAAGGTAAACGGGAAAGACCGGACGGTGAACTGCAACCAGGCGCTGGTCAGCGGAAATGCCTATACCTTCAACCTAACGGTAAGGAATCCGGACGCGGCTACCCGCTCCGCCGGTATATCGGACTACGAGCTGGAACTGGTGGAGGTGAGGGATCTGAATGAAGAATAATACCCCATGCAAGGGGTATCAAAACACCCCATGCATGGGGTACCTGAAGGGGTCATGCATGGGGTATAGCAAACCCTATTTATAAACCTAAAAACTGTGGCAACAGAAGCTGATGAATTTCAGTATGCCTGAGAAAGTGATAAAGCAAATCATTTAGAACAAAACCGGATAAAAGACAAAAATAGGATGATACGCAAAAAACTTACCTCCTGCATCGGAGTATTTCTCCTGCTGTGGCTCGCCTCGTGCAGCCACAATGACAAGGGTGCCGGCACGGATGCCGCCACCTACATCCCCGATGCACCCGACTATGCCGACGCCACGATGTGGTACACCCGCGAGAACAGTACGGTGGACAAGGGCGCGGACGTGTTCTACCTCGTCTCCACCTGGGAGACCGATTGGACCACCGCCGACGGGCGCGTCTGCCACTATGCCGACGTGCATAACGCCACGCACCGCGCCAACATGGACAAGGAGATTTCCCGCATCGCCGCTTACATGGGTGAGGCTGGCGACTTCTATTCGCCCTACTACCGCCACATCACCATCGAAGGCTGGGCAACGCTGAACGAGGACACCATCAACAACCGCTTCCGCACCGCCTTCAGCGACGTGCAGGCGGCCTTCGACACCTTCCTCCGTCAACGCCCCGACCCCGACCGTCCCTTTGTATTGGCGGGCTTCAGCCAGGGCGGCAAGGCGGTGGTGGAGCTGCTGAAGACGATGCCCGCAGACGTGGCGCGCCGTCTGGTGGCGGCCTACGTGCTGGGCTATAAGGTGACACCCGCCGACACGCTCGCCACGGAGAACATCCGTCCGGCGCGGGGAGCCACGGACACGGGGGTGACCATCTGCTACAACTCCGTGTCCGACGTGCGCTACATCCAGCCCGTGGTGGCAGCCCCCTGTGCGATGTGCATCAACCCCGTGAACTGGCGCACCAATGCCACGCCTGCCACGCTGTACGACACCATCACCGTCAGCGTCTCGCCCGAGCACCACGTACTGGTCGTGAAAGGCTACAGCGGCTCGGAATACCAGCCCATCCTGGGCTTCCTCAATGTGGGCGATTTCCACAGCGCCGAGCCGTGGCTCTACGAGGAATGCCTGCGCGAGAACATCCGGGCACGGGTGGAGGAGTATTATATAAATGAAGAATGAGGAATGAAATGATATTGTCTTTTGAGGAGTTAAGAAGTTAAGCCAATACCTCTGTGCATACGTTTTTTGGATTTACTATAGGCTTAACTCCTTGCATAATTCGAGGGGAGTTTATCGGATGTTTGTCCGATGAACTCCCCTCGACTCATGTACAGGTTCAGAGCCTGCTCTTGTAGAGCCGCGCCATCGCCTTCTGGTACTGGTTCTCCAGTTGCAGCAAGTTGTTCTGGCTTTGGTAGACCACGGACACCTCCACGAAATACTCTATCATGCTGATTTCTCCCCCGTCCAGGGCTTTGCGGAGCAGGGCGAGGTCGCGTTGGCGGGCGAAGGTCTCGCGGTACTCCTCGATGGAGCGGCTGAGCAGGCTCGCTTCCTCGTAGAGCTGCCAGAGGGCGGAGGCTGCTTGCAGGGAAGCATTCTCGCGGGTATATTCCGTGGAGAGGGCCTGGCTCTTGGCGGCTTTCACCTTGTGCCGGTTCTCGAAGAGGGGGAAGGAGAAGCCTACCACCACGCCGTTCAGCGGGTGGCGCGTCTCGGTGTTGCGGCGGTAGCCCACTTCCAGTCGGGGCAGCCAGCCCTGTCGGGAGGCGGACAGTTGCACCTTTGCGGCGTCGCTCTCGCCTTGGAGGGCTTGCAGGGCGGGGTCGGCGGCAAGGAGGTCGTCCACTTGCCGGGCGAAGTCGGCCGGCAGGGCCACGGGCGTATAGTCCGTCAGGCCCAAGGCTTCGGCACCGGGTGTCTGAGGCTCGGGCAGGGGACGGCCCGGGGTGAGGGGTCGGTTGCCGTTGAGGACCATCAGTTCCTTCAGCTTGCTTTGCAGGGCCGTCTGGTTGAGGCGGCTCTCGGTGCGCACGTTCAGCAGTTCCAGGTTGATTTTATTAGTCTCCAGGGCATTGGCGTCGCCTGTGCGGAGACGTTCGGCGTAGAGCTTGGCCAGTTCCTCGGCATTGTGCAGGCGCTGGTCGAGGAGCAGCCTCTGCCGGTGGAGCAGGATGATGTCCAGGCAAATCTCCTTGGCTTGCAGGAGGATGTCCTGCCGGAGGGAGGCCGCCTGCGCGTCGAGGGCTTGGCTGCGCACCCGGTTCAGTTTGCCCCGCGTGGCGTAGAGCGTGGGGAAGTCGAACCCCTGCGAGATGACCAGCTCGCCCACGGTGATGTTCTTGTCGTCCGAGTCCCACAGGTGGGAGTAGGACAGCGAGGGGTTGGGCAGGTTGTTCTCTGCCTTGTTCTCCAGCTTCTGGGCGGTGACGAGGCTGGTGTTGGCCCGGAGCTGCTTGTTGTTGGCCTCAATCTGTTGCAGGATGGCATCGATGGCGTTGTCCTGCGCGTGCATCCCGGCGGCCAGGACCAGGGTGACGAGTAGTAGGGTGGTTCGTTTTATATTCATTGTATATTTATTGTAAAATAAAGATTGTTCATCCCGGAGGCTTCCCTCCGTTCATCCCGGAGGTCTCCCTCCGCTCATCTCGCACGTCCCCATGCGAACGTCTTTTATGTCCGTGCCCGATGGATCCACATATATACTATAGGTATGATGAACCCGTTGAGCGCGGTGGAGGTCAGCAGTCCGCCCAGGATGACTTTCGCCATGGGGCTTTGGATTTCGTTGCCGCTGAGTTCGCTGCCCAGGGCCAGCGGGATGAGGGCCAGGGCCGAGCAGAGGGCGGTCATGAGGATGGGGTTCAGACGGTCCAGCGAACCGCGGACGACGCTGTCGCGCAGGCTGTAGCCCTCCACCTGTTGCAGGTGGTTGTAGTGGCTGATGAGCAGCATGCCGTTGCGCGTGGCGATGCCGAAGAGCGAGATGAACCCGATGACGGCCGGGATGCTGACCTCGCCCGTGGTCAGCAGCAGGGCGAACACGCCGCCTATCAGGGCCAGGGGCAGGTTGATGAGGATGATGAGGCTCTCGCGGGCGCTGCGGAACTGGTGGTAGAGCAGCAGGAAGATGACCACGATGGCCACGCAGGAGGCGAGCGTCAGCGTGCGGCTGGCGGCCTGTTCGCTCTCAAACTGTCCGCCGTATTCCACGTGGTAGCCTTCGGGCAGGCGGATGTCCGCGTCGATGCGGGCCTGGATGTCGTTGACCACCGAGCGCAGGTCGCGTCCGTCGACGTTGGCGCTGATGACAATCTTGCGCTTCACGTTCTCGCGGCTAATCGTATTGGGCCCGGCGGCGGAACGGATGTCGGCGATGTAGGAGAGGGGTACTTTCCGGCCGTCAGAGGTGTCTATCATCAGGTCGCGCACCTTGTCCGCCTCGTCGTGCAGGTCGTGGCGGACACGCACCACGAGGTCGAAGCTCTTGCCCTGCTCGTAGACTTGCGACACGGCCTCGCCGGCCAGGCAGGCGCTGACGAACTCCGAGAACTGGGGCAGCGTGATGCCGTATCGGGCCAGCATCTCTCGACGGGGCCGGATGACCAGCTGCGGACGCTCAATCTGCTGCTCCACGTTCAGGTCGGCGATGCCGGGGATGTCCTGTATCTTCGCCTTGATGTCGTTGGCCAGCTGGAACATGCGGTTCAGGTCATCGCCGAAGAGCTTGATGGCGATGTTGGCCTGCGTCCCGCTCAGCATGGCGTCGATGCGGTGGCTGATGGGCTGGCCTATCTCGATGTTCGCGCCGCTGATGGTGGACAGCTTTTCGCGCACCTCGGCGGTCAGCTCGGCGCGGCTGCGTCCATCCAGCTCGAAGGGCGCCTCCAGCTCGCTGACGTTCACGCCCAGGGCGTGCTCGTCCAGCTCGGCACGTCCCGTCTTGCGGGCCACGGTCTGTATCTCGGGGATGGACAGCAGCAGCTCCTCGGCGCGGCGGCCGATACGGTCGCTCTCTTCCAGCGAGATGCCGGGCAGGGAGGAGACGTTGATGGTGAACGACCCCTCGTTGAACGGCGGCAGGAACGAGCGTCCCAGGGTGAAGAACAGTCCCAGGGCCACCAGGAAGAGGACGACGGTCACGCCCAGTATCTTGCGGCCGTGGCCCAGGGAGAGCAAGAGCAGGCGCTCGTAGTGCTTCTTCAGCCAGCGTGCCACGGGCGAGTCGGCTTCAGTCCGCTCCCGCTTGCCCTTATTCTTCAGCATCAGCGAGCAGAGCACCGGCGTGACGGTCAGGGCCACCACGGTAGAGGCGGCCAGGGCCGTGATGAAGGCGATGCCCAGCGGCACGAGCATACGGCCCTCCATGCCGCTCAGGAAGAAGAGGGGCAGGAAGCTGACCATGATGATGAGCGTGGAGTTGAGGATGGGCAGGCGCACTTCCTTCGATGCCTCGAACACGACTTCCTTGACGGGCAGGCGTTGCTCCGGGGGCAGGAGGCGGTTCTCGTGCAGGCGGCGGTAGACGTTCTCCACGTCGACGATGGCGTCGTCTACCAGCGACCCGATGGCGATGGCCATGCCGCCCAGGCTCATGGTGTTGATGCTCAGTCCCATGTAGTGCAACGCCAGGAGCGAGGCGAGCAGGGACAGGGGGAGCGTGACGAGCGAGATGACCGTGGTGCGCACATTGGCCAGGAAGAGGAAGAGCACGACGACCACGAACAGTCCGCCCTCCACCAGCGACTTCTGCACGTTGCCGATGGCGCTCTCGATGAAGCGGCTCTGGCGGAAGATGTCGGTGGACACATGTACGTCGGGGGGGAGGTTCTTCTCCAGGTCCTTGAGCGAGGCTTCCAGTTTGTCGGTCAGTTCCAGTGTGCTGGTGTCCGGCTGTTTGGTGACGGTCAGCAGGACGGCGGGTTTGCCCTTCTCCGAGGCCGTGCCCAGGCGGGGCAGCTTGGCGCCTATGCGCACCTCGGCGATGTCCTCCAGGCGGATGGGGGCGCTGCCTCCCGTCCCGGCACGCACCACGGAGCGGCCCATCTCATTGGCATCCGTCGTCGAGAGCAGACCGCGGACGATGTACTCGTTGCCATACTCATAGAGCACGCCGCCATTGGCATTGATGTTCATGCCCCGCGTGGCGGCCAGGACTTCGCTGAGGCTGATGCCGTAGTGGCGCATCCGCTCCGGGTCCAGTTGTATCTGATATTCCTTGATGTCTCCGCCCAGCACGGCCACCTGTGCCACGCCGCCGGTCGAGAGCAGGCGCGGACGGATAGTCCAGTCGGCCAGGGTGCGGAGGTCAATCATCGAGGTGGAGTCGGCGGTCAGGCCCACGATGAGCATCTCGCCCAGGATGGACGACTGCGGGCCCAGCGTGGGGCGTCCCACGTTGGGCGGAAGGGACTCACTGACGATGGAGAGCTTCTCGCTCACAATCTGACGGGCCAGGTAGACGTCCATGTCCCAGTCGAACTCCACCCATACGACGGAGAATCCGTTGGTGCTGGACGAGCGCACGCGCCGCACGCCCGTGGCTCCGTTGACAGCTGTCTCGATGGGGAAGGTGACTAGTTGCTCCACTTCCTCGGTGGCCATGCCGTTGGCTTCGGTCATGATGACCACTGTGGGAGCCGTCAGGTCGGGGAATACGTCCACCTCCGTATGCAGGGCGGTGTAGGTGCCGCCCAACAGCAGGAGCATGGAGGCCACGAGGACCAACATGCGGTTGTGGAGGGAAAAGTGTATGATTCGGTTCAGCATAATAAGTAGTGTTTAGTGATGAGTGATTAGCGATAAGTGATTAGTGTCTGGTGGCGGGTGCTTAGTGATTAGTGTCTGTTGTTTCGTATTATACTAATCACTAATCCCTAACTGCGCTCATCGCTCTATTAGTGTTCATGCGTATGTGCCGGTATCGCGTTCGAGGCCGAGGCCAGTTTCACTTGGTAGGCGCCCTCGGTGACGATGCGGTCTCCCGCCCGGATACCGCTGAGGATTTGCACGCGCTCCCCGTCCGAGGCGCCGACGGTCACCAGTTGCTTCTCGTAGCACTCCTCGTCCAGTTGCCGGTAGACGAAGAAAGAGCCTTGCTCCTCGGTCAAGGCCGATTCGGGCAGGCTGAGCACATCCTGCATGGGCTGGGAGAGCAGATAGATTTCCACGAACGAGCCGGGCACAATGCCGCCCCGGTTGTCGAACTCGAAGGTGACGGGGATATAATAGCCATCCGTGCCCGATGCCTTGCCGTAGGAGAGGAGGCGCCCGTTCAGCTGGTCCAGGGCGTAGGTCGTGTCATCGTAGGGGGTGCGGAAGTGGGCTGAACCGATGTTGGCCAGGTCCTGGTAGTACTTCTCCGACACGTCGGCGCGGAGGAAGAGGCGCCGGTTCTGCGTGATGCTGGCTACGGGTTGCCCCACGCTGACGTAGTCGCCCTCCTTCACCAGCAGGCTCTTGACGTAGCCGCCGATGGGAGCGGTGACCACCTGTCCGCCGGCCGTTTGGTTCTTGGCCACGGCTTCGTAGCTGATGCGGGCATTCTCATAGGCCTCGCGGGCTCGGGCAAAGTCTTTCTCGGAGACGATGCGGTCGGGGAGCAGGGCCTCCATGCGTTCGTATTCCTTGCGGGCGGTCTCATAGGCCACGCGGGCTTTCTCCACCGGGTCGCCTTCGGCCATCTGGTTGGACGAGAGGGTCAGCAGGGCTTCGCCCGGGGCCACGCGCATCCCTTCGATGACGCGTCCCCGCAGGTTGACCACGCCGCTGACGGGGGCCACGGCCACACGTTCGTCGCCCTGTGCGGCCAATACCTGTCCGCTGGTCTTGATGACCCGGTGAAAGGTGCCGGGTTGTACTTCACTGACGGTTACGCCTGCCGCCTTGGCTTTGTCCGGCGTGAGGACAATTTCGTTGCTGCCTCCGTGGGCTTCTTCGGCCTCGTGGTCGTGTCCCGCGTGTTCGTCGGCAGAGTGGGAGTGGCATGCGCCGAGCAGGAAGAGGCCCAGCGTGCCGAGTAAGAGAGTCTTCTTCATTGTATAATGTTGATAGTTGTATGAATTCTTATAAGGACTAACCACAGATGGCCCAGATTGGGCGGATAAGCACAGATTTGCAAGCAGTGTGGAATGAACTGTGAGAATCCTTATCATCCGCGCCATCTGTGGTTAAAATTCCCGTTTTCTTTCGGGCACAAAGATACCTCCTTCCGGTCGCAACCGGGTTGCAAGATGTGCCTGACGGAGAAAATCAGATATCAGCCATACAATGCGGGAGGTGCGCGAAGTCCCGTGACACGTGTGAGCAGTGTGTCATGCAGGGATTCGGCATAGACGGACGTGGTCCGTGATGGGTGGTCGGATAAATGGAGGAGAAGCGAAGCAAGCAGGCCGTCCGGCAGGAAAAGCAGGATGGTCGGGAGCGGATGGGGGATGTCCGGAGATGCGTCGGGCCGTTGCTGGAAGAAATGGGTAGACAGGCATCCCGTGTCACAGCAGCAATGGCCTTCCGCTTCATCCGGCGAGGGGGTGCAGCATCCGGACTGTACGTCGTTCCGCATGCAGAGCACCCCGTTCGCGTGGTGATGATGGGGGATGACAGGCACGCCCAGCATCAGTATGCTGAGAAGCAGCAAGAGATATGCGGCGTGCCTTTGGGTTTTCATCTTCGTTTTTTCTTTGGGCGCAAAGATAAGACTTTTCTTCGAATTATAGCCTCTGGTTTAGAAACGATATCCCACGGAGAAGTCGAGAGTGAGGGTGCTCAGGGATTCGTTATCTTCCCAGTCGTCAAAGGTATCGACGAAACTTATTTCTGCGTTCAGACCCAGATAGAGGTGTTTCAGCTGGGCGCCAAATCCCACGTGCAGGCCTGCATCGAACGGTTGAAAGAGCCTATAGCCATCTACGTCCTTGCTGAACAGCTTGATGCCCTCTGTCTTGCCGGCTATACCGTAAGACACATATGGACCGTAGTTGAATAGGAGTCGGTTGCCATAGCCGCGACGTTTGAGCCAGAGTTTGTTTTCCACGAGCAAGGGCAGGTGCAGGTAGACGGGCTTGAAACTTAAATCCTCTATTTTGAATGACTTTTGCAGGATGTTGAGCGAAGGCGTCAGTGAGAAGTAGCGGCTCAGGTAAATACTGGCTCCTACGCCGGCTATGAATCCTACGCCGGTTCCCGTGGAGAGGTCGCTTCCACTATAACCGGCGACAGTAATCGCTACGCCTGCCTTGACGAACGGCGAGAACTTGCGCTCCACACGCTCCATCACGACTTTGATTTCATCGCCTTCTTCTTGGGGGATGCGGGCACGCATGGTCACCATACCGATGGAGGATATCTTTACGGTCCGGGCATCGGCCGGCACATCATTCAGGATGAAGCGCCCGTCAATGTCTGTCACGGTCGTGAGTGAGATTCCGTCTACGCTCACTTCGGCACCCACCATGGGTTCATTGTCTTCTTTGTTGTAGACCACACCGGTCACTTGTCTTTCTTGGGCCATCAGGGCGAGGCCGCAAAGGCACATACATGCCACTAAAAATAGTCGTTTCATACTTAATCCGATTTTAAGATTCATAGGATGTGACAAATATAGGCCTTTATTTTAAAAGAATGAAATGTTTGCCTTGCAAAATAGCATATCTCTTGACAATTAGCTCCATTTGAGCTTTACAACAATGATGTTTAAGCCTCACAGCTATTGATAAAGTACAAAGTAAGCAAGCTTCTATGGCCATTTCACCTTACTTCTATGACCATTTCATCTTGCTTCTATGGCGGTGGGAGCATAGTTACATTGGCGGGGCCTTGCCTTATCCAATCTTCTTAATGAATTTTGCCGGATTGCCGCCTACGATGGTCATTGGCGGTACATCATGTGTTACCACGCTGTTGGCGCCGACAATAGAACCGTAGCCGATGCGCACGCCGGGCAGAACCGTAGCGCCGATGCCAATCCATACCTTGTCCTCAATGACAATGGGGCGGCCGTATGTGGCGCTGCGGTTATCCGGGTTCGGGTCGTGGTTGATGGTAATAAGGTTCACTTTCGGGGCAATAAATACACCGTCACCGATGGTGATGCCGCCACGGTCGAAGAAGGTGCAGCCTTGCTGTATCCAGCATCCCTTGCCGATGCGGATGTTCTTGCCGTAATCCACATAGAACGGGGGCAGCAGTGTCGTACTCTTGTCAATCTCCCGGCCTGTAATACGGCGTAGATACTCATGCACTTCTTCCGGCGTGAGCCAGCCTTTAGCATTCATTTCCGCAGCGGTAGCCATTGTGTCGAAGATGGTGCTGATCAGTTTGTCATAACCCGGCTCGTCGGGTGAGACCATAGCACCAGAAAGGTCTTTTTCGAAAATATCCATATCTTTTTTATTTTAAGATTCTGGTGCAAAAGTAGCAGGTTTCTTAGAGAAATACTTTGCTCGTCGGCTCAAAGTATTTTGCCGTACAGTTCAAAAGAGACTATCAGATGCTGTGAGCAGGAGAACAACCGTACAGTCCCTTATACGCTTTCGAGAAGTGCGACAGGTTCTTAAAGCCTACACTGTAGCAAATATCGGTCACTTTCTGTGTGCCGGACAATATGAGTGCGTGTGCGGCTTCCAGCCTGCGACGAATCACCCACTTTTGCGGGGACAGGTCACAGACTTTGCTGAAGTCCCGTTTGAATGTGGCCAGGCTCCGCCCGGTGTAATTGGCCATTTCTTCCAGTGAGAGGTCGTTGGTGTAGTTCTGTTCCATGAAGCTCATGATGTCTATTTTCCACGGGTCGGCAAAGTCGAAAAGCGAGGCATACAGGTTCTTGTCCGTGTTCAGGAGTATGTACAATCCTTCCGTCATCTTCAACTCCAGCAGTTCGTCCGTGGGCTGGATGCCGGAATTGAAGTAAGGGGTCATGGACTCGAACAGGCTTACGATGTCGGGGCGGTTGGACGGCAGTCTGTAGAGGCTGATTTTGCTCCGTCGTGCATCTTGCGGCAGGCTTTCCTTGTTCAAGCGGTTGTAAAAACTACGCAGGAATTTATCCGTGAACATCAGGAAGATGGCTTTGAACTGCTCTCCTTTGTATGCCTGCTTGGTGAGTTGCACGCTGAAGTCCTTGCGGATGAAGGCGCAGTCGCCCTTGTGCAGCCCGGTGACTTTTTCGTGTTCCTTTATCTCCAGCTCGCCGGAATACATATAGACCAGCACATGCGAATGGTTGCGGTGCAGGCAACTGCTACCGTTGTCTGAATACATGGCAAGGAAGATGTCCGAGTACCGCAACGTGTTGATTCCTTTCAAACAGTCTGTTTTCATCTTTATATTGTTTTAATACGCAAAGGTAACCATTTGCTTTGATAATCTGTTTGCTGTGAGGCTCGTTTTTAAGAAACCGATATAAGGAGAAGTTGTGAAAAAGGCCAATTGACCTTTTCAACAATACCAATTGAGCTTCACAACAATTATGCAGCAGTTTTTTCAGCGTATCTTTGTATCGTGATAAGAACTCAAACAATAAAGAATTATGAAAACAACAGCAATGAAATCAATCTGCACGGCTTTGCTCGCCTGCCTCTGCGGCACGGGCAGCCTCACGGCACAAGAAAATCAACTTAATACGAATAACATTATGGAAGAAAAATTGAATCTTACGCAAGAATGGGACAAGGTGTTCCCGCAGAGTGACGAAGTGAACCACTCAAAAATCACGTTCCACAACCGTTACGGCATCACGCTTGCAGCCGACCTGTATGTGCCTAAAGGTGCAACGGGCAAACTGCCTGCCATAGCTGTCAGCGGTCCGTTCGGAGCCGTTAAGGAACAGGCATCCGGATTGTATGCACAGGAACTGGCTAAGCGTGGCTTTCTCACAATAGCTTTCGACCCTTCGTTCACCGGCGAGAGCGGCGGCCAGCCCCGCTATGTGGCATCACCCGACATCAATACCGAGGACTTCTGCGCAGCGGTGGACTATCTCTCTACCCGTGACGATGTGAACCCGGAACAGATAGGCATCCTCGGCATCTGCGGTTGGGGAGGCATGGCGGTCAATGCCGCAGCTATCGACACGCGCATCAAGGCTACTGTTGCCGCCACCATGTACGACATGAGCCGCGTCAATGCCAACGGCTATTTCGATGCTGCCGACAATGCCGACGCACGTCACGAACTGCGCCGCCAGCTGAACACCCAACGTACAACGGATTACCGTAACGGTTCGTATGAACTTGCCGGAGGTCTGCCCGATGTAGTTCCCGACGACGCTCCGCAATTCCTGAAAGACTACTTCGTCTATTATAAGACGGAGCGCGGCTACCACAAACGTTCGCTCAACTCCAACGGCGGGTGGAACAAGACCTCGACACTCTCGTTCCTGAACATGCCGATAC
>DHKFC23501__coassemble_1457_pt1 | contig 14150 bp, 7 predicted proteins | sample DHKFC23501__metabat2_low_PE_030 | metagenome-assembled genome bin DHKFC23501
AGATGCCGGAAACCGGCTGGAAGAATACCTGCAAGGCATCCGGGTGATGAAAGCCTACAACCTGCTGGGCGACCGTTTCGTCCGGCTTCGCGAAGCCTTTGCCCGGCTGCGCCGTGCCTGCATCCGTCAGGAAGCCCTGCTGGGTCCCTTCGTCCTGCTGAGCATCACGCTGGTTCGTGCCGGGCTGACGTTGATGGTCCTGTGCGGTACATACCTCCTGTTGGGAGGGGAACTTTCGCTGCTTGTCTTCGTGCTGTTCCTCGTGGTCGGCTCCCGTGTGTTCGACCCGCTGACTTCCGCCCTGACCAACTTTGCCGAATTCCGCTATTTCTCCATTGCCGGAGGACGCATCCTTTCGCTGATGGACGAGCCGGAAATGAAAGGGGAACGGCAATCCCCGGCGGCAGGCGACATCCGGTTTGAACACGTATCGTTCGCCTATCAGGACAAGGAAGTGTTGCATGATATAAATGTGACATTGCCCAAGAACTCGTTGACGGCTCTTGTCGGCCCCTCCGGCAGCGGGAAAAGCACGCTGATGAAACTCTGTGCCCGCTTCTACGACCCGCAGAAAGGACGCATCCTCTTCAATGAAGTTCCGATGGACAAGATAAATCCCGAAAGCCTGATGAGCCGTATCTCTATGGTGTTCCAGGATGTTTACCTGTTTCAGGACACCCTGCGCAACAACATCCGTTTCGGCAAGGCAGATGCGACGGAAGAGGAAATCATCGCCGCGGCCCGGAAAGCCTGCTGCCACGACTTCATCATGCGGCTGCCCAAAGGCTATGACACGATGGTGGGCGAAGGAGGCTGCACCCTGTCGGGCGGGGAGAAGCAGCGCATATCCATTGCCCGCGCCATCCTGAAGGACGCACCTATCATCCTGCTGGACGAAGCGACTGCCTCCCTTGACCCCGAAAATGAAGTGGAAGTGCAGAAAGCCATCGACACGCTCGTCAAAGGCCGCACCGTCATAGCCATTGCGCACCGGCTCAAGACCATCAAGAATGCGAACCGGATCATCGTCCTGGACAACGGGCAGATACAGGAAGAAGGAACACACGATGAACTTATCCGGAAGAAAGGGCTCTATGCGCATCTATGGGACATACAGGAAAGTAGTTCCGGCTGGAAACTATAAATCAACCGAAGAAGGTATGTCGTAATGCCAGATGACACGCTGATCATGCAGACAAGATCCATCGCCGGACAAGCCTACGGGAATCCATCCGACCTGTGTTGTCAGTGTGTCATTCGGCTCTTTTCACATCTATAACCAATTAATATTTTGCACATTACACACACTTTTCTACACTTCTTACCTAATGAGACGATTTTTATATTGCACCGTCCCCAAAATCCACGAGCAAACTATACATAACAAGTAGGAATATTCAGTAAACAGCTAACACATTATTTTTCAGCATGCGATAAAAGTTAGAGACATAATTTCATAACCCGTTGGCGGAATTAATTGGGGCATGAAACCCACGGGCGGAGATATCTTCGGGCCAAGACAGAGATATCTTCGGACAAGGACGGAGATATCTCTGGACAAAAGCGGAGATATCCGCCCGCAAAGCCGTATAATGGACCGACAGATAAAGTGCATATTGGTTATAATTCCGCCAACGGGTTTTCATATTCAAGCAGTTCGGTATGCCTGATGCGCCGAATTTCTTTCGAACCTCACACAAAAGCCCTTGTCGCATGGATATTTTCCACTACCTTTGCACACAAATAGACAGAACCGCACCGATGAAAATTCTCTGGCTGGACCTGAATAGTTCCTACGCTCATGCCTCACTGGCTCTACCCGCCCTGCATGCGCAGCAAGACACGGCCTCCCCTACGGAATGGGAAGTCGTGTCGGCCACCATCAACGAAAGCCCCGGCCCTGTGGTAGAGCAAATCCATGACCGGCAGCCCGACATCGTGGCCGCCACAGCCTGGCTGTTCAACCATGAAACCTTGCTGCACATTGTCGCCAGGGTCAAAGCTTTGCTTCCTCATTGTTGTTTGGTTTTGGGAGGCCCCGAATTTCTGGATGACAATGAGTCCTACCTGCGCCGGCATCCCTATGTGGATTGCGTCTTCAGGGGCGAAGGCGAAGAAGTCTTTCACCAGTGGCTGGCCTGTAAGGAAGAAAGGCAGGCATGGCGACACATACCGGGACTGTGTTATATCGATCCGGAAAGCGATGCCTACGTGGATAACGGAACGGCACGTGTCCGCCATTTCGACAAGCTTGCGCCGCCCGAAGCAAGCCGTTTCTTCAACTGGAGCAAACCATTCGTGCAACTGGAGACCACCCGCGGCTGCTTCAATACCTGCGCGTTCTGTGTCAGCGGGGGAGAGAAGCCTGTACGCCTACTGCCCATCGAATCCATTGCCCAAAGACTGGACTGTATCCGCCAACACGGCATCCGGGACGTGCGCATACTGGACCGCACTTTCAACTATAATGCCTCCCGGGCACGAGCCTTGCTGGAGCTTTTCCGGAGTTACCATCCCGCTCTTCATTTTCATCTGGAAATCCATCCGGCCCTCCTGACCGAAGAACTGAAATCCCTGCTCGCCGGGATGCCCGCCGGATTGCTACACCTGGAGGCTGGCATACAAAGCCTGCACGAGGACGTGCTGGAGGCTTGTGGTCGCAAAGGCGGCTTAAAAGATTCGCTCAGCGGACTCCAGTTTCTATGCTCCCTGTCCAATGTAGTGACACATGCCGACCTCATAGCCGGATTACCCCGCTACTCTCTGCCACAGATATTTGCCGATGTGCGCGCCCTGGCCAGTTATCGGGCCGGAGAAATCCAATTGGAATCACTCAAGGTATTGCCCGGTACGGAAATGAAACGCCGGGCTGCCGGATGGGGACTCTCCTACTCACCCCTGCCTCCTTATGAAGTATTGAAAACCCCGGATATCACACCCGCCGAATTACAAACCTCCCGCAGACTTTCACGACTGCTGGACGGATATTACAATACATCGGCCTGGCAAGAAGTGACCAGATGCCTGATCCTGCATGATGAAAACTTCCTTCACATATTTCTGGACGAATTGGTTCGGCAAGGCGTTATTGACCAGCCACTCAGTCTGGAGAGACGCGGCATCTTGCTCTATGATTTCTGCCAAAAGCATTACCCGGATTTCACCCTTTCCGTCAGTCAAGCCTGGATAGAAGCCGGCCTCTCCCTTAAGAAAAAGCCGGCCGAACGAATCAAGACCAAACGGCAAGTACCCCCTGAATGCTGGGAAGTATTAAAAGGCTTCTACAAACCCAGCCTACGGCTCTACTTCTTGCCTGCCGATGAAACAGGTGAACAAGGCTACTGGTATGGTTATGAATCGGAAAGACAAGAGGTTTACCCCGTCTTCAAAGCAAAGAGTATCCTTCATAAGGACTGAAGAATCATCCGGTTGGCCTGGTCTACCGTCGAAGTATCCAGGGAAGCCAGATAGATGCGGGTCGTGGTTTCCGAATCATGCCCCATAGCCTCACTGATAACTGACAAAGCCACATTCTTACTCTTGGCAATACTGGCCCAGGCATGGCGGGCGACGTATAAAGTCAGCGTAACCGGCAAATCCAACAAGGCCCCCACCAACTTCAGTTTTCTATTAACCAGATGCGCTGCATTCTTGTACTGCCTCCATTCATCCTGTCCGTTCGCCTTGATAACGGGCAACAGATAAGGACTGCCAACGGTATCATATTTATCCACAATGTCCTGCATAGGTAGTTCCCATTTGATGGAAAGTTGTTGGCCGGTCTTGTGCCGCCGATAAGTCAGTACCCCGTTCTGCAAGTCCTCCTTTTTCAAAAAAGCCATATCTACAAAGGCCATCCCCCGTGTATAGAAACTGAAGAGGAAAAGATCGCGAGCATATTCAACCAAATCTTCTTCAGACAAGTCCAGTTCCTTGATTTCCTGTATCTTCCTCAAGGTGATAGCTCGTTTGAGAGTTTTGTCTACGCCCGTATACACATATTTAAAAGGGTGGTTCTGGGGAGTCAGTTCCTTGGCAACCGCCCTGTTGTAGACCGCCCGGAGATTCCGCATGTAAAAAGAAGTGGTATTGGCAGTCAACCCCTTCACTTTCAGGTATTGCTCATAACGCATCATCAATTCCGAATCCATCTTTGCAAAGGGTATGTCATAACGCTCCGTGTAAAAACGCCTGAAACTGTTTAAAGCAGCTTCATAAGTTTCGGCCGTGCGTACTTTCCCCGCCTCTTTCATCGTTTTCACTAAATGATAGGCAAACTCAAAATAGCCTTTCGCTTCCCAAGGTGAGTGATAAGTTTCCAAGATATCATAGACACTGAAAGGATAGGCGTGCTCTTCGAAACGGGAGATGATGCGCCTCAACTTCATCAGGTCACCTTCTATTTCCCTCTCCACGGAAGAAAGATATATCCGGCGTTTATCATCGGCGTAAATATCTGTCACCCGAGCCTGCTCCGAATCCCATTCGCTCGGGAATAACTGATAGGTAGTTTTAATCTGACGTACGATGCGGTTGTGAATCACTTGATAGTACAGACGGCCTTCTCTCCCCGCTTTGGACGAAGGACGGAACTTGATTTTAATTGTTGCCATAACAGATAAAATTTTAAGGTAATGTGTTTTGCTTGAAATTCATCTGTCAAAGTAAATGCCTGCATCCATTGACCAAGGCAAGGATGCAGGCATTCTTTTCGGCAAATCTAAGAAAAACAAGGGAATCTTATTTCTTGTCTGTCAGATAAAAATCCAATGTATGTGCATGTACCAATTCATCATGCGTAATGCGGAAGCCCTTATGCTTCCGGTCACCCAACTTCACCTCGCCGATGTAGGGAGCCGCACTTCCGTCCGCCGGCTTATGAGCCGTGATAACCAATTCGGACTCCTTATAATAACGCGGATCAAGCTTTATCGTCACTTTGTCGAACATAGGAGTAGTCAACGTATATTCAGGCACACCGGGACAGTCGGGATAGAAACCTATCATGCTGAAGATTGCCCAGGCGGACATCGTGCCCGTATCGTCATTGCCCGGAATGCCGTTCGGAGCGTTCTTGAAATAGGTGTTCACAAGCTGGGGCACCAACTCCTGCGTGCGCCATTCCTCGCCGGGGAAGTAGCTGAACAGATACGGATAGGCAATGTCCGGTTCGTTAGCGGGGTCATAACGGCCGTTGTCAAACACAGACTGCAATTTGTTAACGAACGCTTTCCGTCCACCCATCAGACGGGCAAGTCCCTTGATATCGTGGGGCACGTAGAATGTATAGTTCCATGCATTACCTTCGTGAAAACCAGGGTTCTCCTCGAAATTGGCACCCTGCATCGGGTCGAAAGGTGAATAGAACGTACCGTCGGGCAACTTGGGACGGAAAGTGCCGAACTCCGGACAATAGTAATTCTTATATCCCAAGGAGCGTTTGTAGAACAACCTGGCATCGTCTTTCTTGCCCAATGCATCGGCAAAACGGGACAATGCATAGTCAGCAATATAATACTCCAAAGCGTGGGAAACGGAATTATCATTCTTCGCCCGAATAGGCACATACCCCAGATTGTAATAATCATCGGCATCAGGCCGCATCAGATTCTCCGCACCCGGCAAGGTAGCCGACTTGTACATCGCCTCATAGGCCAGATTCACATCAAAATCCCGCAGGCCTTTAAACCATGTGTCTACAATGACAGGGATGGCCGGATCGCCCTCCATGGTCAGCGTTTCACGTCCGTACAATTCCCATTTGGGCAACCAGCCATGCTCGCGATACATCCCCAACATGGTATTTACCATATCCAATTGACGATCGGGGAAAAGCAAGGTCATCAACTGATGCACATTACGATAGGTATCCCAAAGGGAGAACACTGTATAACGATTTCCCTTGGCAGTCATAATCTGGTCGGACTCCATGGCGGGATATTGGCCATTGACGTCATTCAGGATGTTAGGATGAATCAATAAGTGATAGAAAGCCGAATAGAAAACACTTTTCTGCTCTTCTGTGCCTCCCTCTACCTGTACACGACTCAAATCATCGTTCCAAGCCTTACGGGCAGCCATGTGAATATCATCAAAGGATTTGCCCTCTTGTTCCGTATCCAGGTTCTGACGGGCATTCTCGATACTGACAAAAGATATACCCATGCTGACCTCTACCTGCTCGCCTTCCGCAGTATCATACGTAAACCATACGCCTACGTCATCTCCGCTGATTTCCTTCCTGTAATTGGTATAAATCTTTTTAGTGCCAGCCGTGGAGTCCCATTGTGCCTCTACCTGCATCGGACGCATCTGCTTCCAATAGCCGGAAGATTTGGGCGTCTTGTTGACACGCATCACAAAATAGATGGGGAAAACAGCTTGCGGATTGTAGCAGAAAGTGCCCAAAAGCTTGGTACCCTCTATCTCACGCTCGCTGACAAAACGCACGGTGGCTCCCGTCTCGTTCGTCAAGCCTTCACCCAGGTTCAACAGAAGGTTGCCCTGTCCTGCCTTGAAGGTGAAGCGGGCCCGTCCCGTGCGGGGCGTTGCAGTGACTTCCGTCAGGATATCATATTTGACCAAACGATTGGAGTAATAACCCGGCGTGGCCTTCTCATCCCGATAGGAACTACCGTATTTCATATAATCCACTTCCAGCGGGCCGGACGTTGGCATCAGCAGCAGAGAACCCAGTTCCGGACACCCCACTCCACTCAGGCTTCCATGGGCATAGCCGGTGAAATAAGTATTCTTATACTCATAAGGAGTAGACCACCAAGTTTTATCCTTATCGCGGTTGCCTTCTCCACCGCCCATCACGTTGAAAGGCACCACAGACATCATGCCCTGAGGGCACAAAGCTCCGGGATTGGTCGTTCCGTAATTGGTGGTACCGATAAATGGATTCACATAATCCACCGGCTCACGACCGGTATCTGCCCATCCTGTCGTGGGAAAGAAAGCCATCACAGCCAACAGGCCGCTCAGGCAACGGTTTTTCATCGAATGTATCATAAGTTTAATAGTGATTAGTGGAGATTAGGGTTTAGCAATCAGCAAGGCGTTCAATAACAATGTACCAATCACTCATCACTTCATCACTAAACCCTAATCGCTAAATTAGTTTTTTACTTACTCGCCCGTTCCCCATTCCGTCGGTTTGTCCGTCATGGTGAACTCCAGCGTGCCGCCCTTCATCAACGTATCATGGTCAAAGAAAGGCGTATTCAGAGGCGTTCCGTTCAAGGTGGCAGACTGGATGTACTTGTTTGCGGGCGCATTGTTCGTCGCTGTAATACGGAAGTTCTTGCCATCAGGCAACTGGATTGTAACGGCATCAAACAACGGACGTCCGATGCTATACACGGGCTTACCCGGACAAGGCTGATAGAAGCCTATGGCGTTAAGGACGTACCATGCCGACATCTGTCCGCAATCCTCATTACCCGACAGGCCATCCGGCGCGTTGAAGTATTGCGTACGGAGCACCTCGTCTATCAGCTCCTGGGCCTTCCAAGGTTGTCCCAAAATATTATACATATATATAATATGGTGACTCGGTTCATTGCCGTGCGCATATTGTCCGATCAGACCGGTGATATCAGCCGATATCTGCTCGCCTTCCAGTTTGGCGCTCGTGGTGAACAGCGTATCCAGACGGGCCAACATCGCCTCGCGGCCTCCCATCAGGTCGGCCAATCCTTCGATGTCATGAGGCACGAACCACGTCCATTGCCAGGCATTACCCTCACAATAATCGTCCACACGATGATTGCTGGCATTGGGATTGAAAGGCGTCCGCCATTCTCCTTTAAGGTCCTTACCGCGCATGTATCCCGTGGAGGGATCATAATAATTGCGATAGTTCTTTCCACGCTCTGCGTAAATACGTTGCGTGGCAGTATCACCCACGGCCTCGGCCAGCAAGCTGATGCACCAGTCATCGTATGCGTATTCCAGTCCTTTAGCTACGGACTCAAACTCTTTATCGCAAGGCACGTAACCTAACTTATTCTTATAATACTTCGAAATAGGCATCAGTGCATTGTGAAGCAGATAACTCGTGGTGGCCACGGGAGCTATCGTGTCATACTCCGCACTACGCAAACAAGCCTTGAGAGCCAGGTCGGCATCAAAAGTCCGGTCACCCTTCATATAAGCATCCACAATGACAGGAACGGCATTATAACCTATCATCGTGCCCGTATAGTTACCAGCCAACTCCCACATCGGAAGAATGCCTCCTTCCTGATATTGGCGCAACAAAGTCTGGATATACAATGAATTCTGCCCCGGATCAATGATAGTCATCAACGGATGCAGCGCACGGAAGGTATCCCACAGGGAGAAAACTGTGAACATGGGTTTATCAGCCGGTGCAGTACGGATTTTCCGGTCCAGACTTCGATAACGGCCGTCAGCATCTGTAAAAAGCGTAGGCGAAACGGCCGTATGATAGAGAGCGGTATAGAAAATGCGTTTCCGCTCTTCGTCTTGAGTCTCCACATCTATTTTAGAAAGATAGGCATTCCAGGCTTCGCGCGCCTGTTCTCTGACGCCCTCGAAATCCCAGCCTGGTATCTCCTCCAGATTCTTGCGGGCACCTTCAGCGTCTACGGCGGAGAGAGCCACCTTTACCAGTACCTGTTCGTCCTTCTCTGTCTGGAACTTCAGCAAGGCTTTGCAACGTCCGGGAGCCATCTGGCCGTTTTTCTGCTTCACAGAATCCGAGAGAATCGTACACGTGAACGGTTTGGAGAATACGGCATAGAAATACTCATCCTGCTGCCAGGCCCAGCCGCTGGTGTACTTATAACCGCGCAAAGTGGAATCGTTCACCTGCTCAAGGGTCAGGGCGCGGTTACGTTGGTTCAAGAACTGGATGCAATAATCCAAATCAAGGATAAAGCCTGCATCCTGGCTCTCCGGGAAGGTGTAGCGATGCAGGGCGGCACGCTTGGTTGCCGTCAGTTCGGCCTTTACGCCATAGCGATCCAAATATACAGAATAATAACCAGGCGTGGCCGTCTCCTTATCGTGGGAGAAAGGCGAGGCATAGGGCAAAATCTGTTTGTTCCCCGTTTCTCCCTCCAGTTGCTGCTCACCCACCGTAGGCATCAGCAACACATCTCCATAATCACTACATCCCGTACCGCTGAGGTGCGTGTGCGAGAATCCATTGATAGTAGAATCCGAATAATAATAGCCTGCACAAGCATCCCATTCCCAAAAACGCGTGTCGGGACTCGGATGGATCATCCCATTAGGAACGATAGCACCGGGATAAGTATGTCCATGCCCACCCGTACCGACAAACGGATTGACGTATTGGGTGTAATCTTTCTCTACCGTAGCCGTGCTGCATCCGACCAAGGCTGCAGTCAACACACCTAAAAGAATCGTCTTTCTTTGTTTCATGGTTATTTCCTCATTGATTATATGGATGAAAAAGCCCACCGACCTTTCCCGAGAAGAAGGCAGCCACTAAGCGAAAGCAAGTGCCTTCCTCCGCAAGGAAAAGTCGTCAAGGGGGCTATACATTTCATTTCTGTGCCTTCTCGGCTTTCAGGTTTTCCTCTATCGGATCCTGATATTGCGCCTGAAGTTTGTGAAGTTCGTTCATCAGGTCTTCAGTAATCTTCTCATAGCCGGGCTGTCCGTAGAGGTTGTGCATCTCAGTCGGGTCTTCCTGCAAGTCGTACAATTCCCACTCGTCAATATCGTTGTAGAAATGAATCAGTTTGTAACGCTCGGTACGCACACCGTAATGACGCTTCACCATGTGCTCGGCCGGATATTCATAGAAATGATAATAAAGCGACGTACGCCAATCTGCAGGCTTCTCTCCCTTCAGCAAGGGCAGCAAAGACACACCTTGTATATCTTCGGGTATCGGTGCGCCGGCCAGGTCGAGGAAAGTCGGTGCATAGTCAATATTCTGCACCATCTGCGGAATCTCACCCTTGGCATTGAAGCCCTTCGGCAGGTGCATGATGAGCGGCGTATGCATAGACTCTTCGTACATGAAACGCTTGTCAAACCATCCATGCTCGCCCATGTAGAAACCCTGGTCGGAAGTATATACCACCAAGGTATTGTCCAACATGCCTTTTTCCTTCAGATAATCCAGCACACGGCCCACGTTGTCATCCAATGATTTCACCACCTTGGCGTAATCGCGCATATAGCGTTGGTATTTCCATTCGGCCAGTTCCTTGCCCTTCAGGTCTTTCTTATAGAAATCGTCAATGATGGGCTGATAGAAGTCATCATACACTTTGCGGTCTTCCGGGCTCAGACGGCCGACGAATGCCTCGTAGGTGGACTTCAAAGGTGTATTCACATCGGCCTTCCACATTTTATTGTCATAGATAAGGTCCATATCCTTGAAGATGCTCATCTCCTGGGCAGCGGCGGCAGGACGGCCCTCATAATCGTCATAGAAATTCTCGGGCAGAGGGAAAGTCTTGTCCTCATACAGATTCAGGTACTTTAACTCGGGCAGCCAATTGCGATGAATAGCCTTGTGATGGATGAAGAGACAGAAAGGCTTGTCCTTGTCACGCTGGTTCTCCATCCAATCGATACTCATGTCTGTCACAATATTGGTCAGATAGCCTTCCTTGCGGACCGTATCGTTATCCATAGTGATAAAGGAGGGATTGTAGTAATCACCCTGTCCCGGCAGGATTTCCCAATAATCAAACCCCGTGGGCAAGCTGATCAGATGCCATTTGCCGATGAGGGCCGTCTGATAACCCGCCTGGCGGAGCAACTTGGGCATAGTCTGTTGTGAGCCGTCAAAGACGCAAGTGGAATTGTCCGTAAAGCCGTTAGCATGGCTGTGCTTGCCCGTCAGCATACAAGCGCGGCTGGGTCCGCTCAGCGAATTGGCCACAAAGCTATTGGTAAAGATAACACCGTCATTAGCAATACGGTCCAGATTGGGAGTCTCTATCAATCCGCCATAACAACTCATCATCTGTGCAGTATGGTCATCAGTCATGATGTACACGATGTTGTACTGTTGGGCGGATTTCTTCTCGCCGGCGCATGAAGCCAACGAGGCAATGGCGGCCACTCCCGTCAACGGGTAGAGGAACGCGGGGGTCAGTTGTTTCATAAAATCTATGTTTATAAAGTGATTAATTTTCATATTTATCCGGAAAGATTAACAAAGGAGGGGAAAGACTGTCCGAAATGAGACCCCTCATCCTTGTCAATGGCCTTTGCAAAGATACAGATTGATTTTGAATCCAAGAAAGGAAGAAATCAGTTTTTTCCCAAAAGAGGGATTTTAGAAAGCCAAAGTCCCTCTTTGGCGACGTAAAGAGGGACTTTAGCCTGTCTAAACAAGGTTTTGTCAATAGACCTCCACTTTGGCGGCCAGAGCCTTGGCCTTGTCACGCAAGGCATCGAGGTCGCTTCCCAACTGAGCATAGCACAAGACAACGCCCATACGACGGTTTTGGCGCGTGGTAGGCTTGCCGAAAATGCGCAAATAGGTGTCTTCTTCCTTCAACACTTCCTCCACGCCCCGGTAGCCGGGCTGTTCTTGGCTGGCGATGCCGGAGAGGATGACCGCGCTGGCTCCCATGCGTTCCAACTTGACATGAGGGATAGGCAGACCCAATATGGCGTGCAGATGAAGTTCGAATTCGTTCAGGTTCTGCGTACCGGCCAGAGTGACCATACCCGTGTCGTGCGGGCGGGGCGACAGCTCGGAGAAGTACACTCCATTCTCATGACTGAGGAAGAACTCCACTCCCCAAATGCCGGCACCGGTCAAGGCACGGGTAACCTTCTCTGCCATGCCCTGCGCTTCTTTCAGATGGGCCGGGTCAATATAGGCGGGCTGGAAGCTTTCCCGGTAGTCTCCATTTTTCTGCACATGGCCGATGGGAGGACAGAACAAAGTGGGACCATTCTTCTGGGGCACCGTAAGCAGGGTTATCTCGCTATCGAACTTGATGAATTCTTCCACAATCAACTCCTTGATATCACCCCGGCTGCCACTACACCCGTACTCCCAGGCGTGTTCCAACTCATCCGCAGTCTTCACGATGGACTGGCCCTTGCCCGACGAAGACATCAACGGCTTCACCACGCACGGGAATCCAATCTTGGCGGCAGCGTCCTTCAGTTCGTCCAACGACTTGGCATAGAAATAACGGGCCGTCTTCAAGCCCAGTTCCTTGGCTGCCAGGTCGCGAATGGCTTTACGGTTCATGGTGAAGTTGACAGCCCGCGCGCTGGGTACCACCTGAATGCCTTCCTGCTCGAATTCATAGAGCCGTTCGGTACGGATGGCCTCTATCTCGGGCACAATGAGATCGGGCTGATGCTTACGCACCGCACGCTCCAAGGCGTCCCCATCCAGCATGCTGAACACTTCACACTCGTCCGCCACCTGCATGGCGGGCGCACCGGCATACGAATCGCAGGCAATGACATACTGTCCCAAACGCTGGGCGGCAATCACAAATTCCTTGCCCAGTTCGCCGGAACCTAATAACAATATTTTCTTCATTCTTACTTGGTTATTAAACAAAAAAGTAACCGAAGGGGATGCGTTCCTCTCCGGTCACTCCATTCTTAAATCTTATTATTGATGCTGCTCACGCAACAGGTCGTTCACGGTCTTCACCGGATTGAAAGTGCTGAGGGGCACCTCCACAAAGATGGTATTCCAGTCGCTCATCGCGCCATTCCACAAACCTGGCAATTCGAGGGCTTTCAGTTCCTTGCCATTCTTCGATTTATGCGAAATGAAGCCCGTAGCCTTGTCCACATATTTCGTCAGGTCGAACTTGTGTCCCTTGTAATCGCGCACAGCGCAAACCAAATCCACCGGATTGAAGTGCGTGCCCTTCTCGAACATTTCCTTCTTCGCAGGGTCATTCATGTCAATCTGTGAGCTTTCAAGTATCTGCAAAGAGATGGTCCCGTCGGGATTATAAGCCAAGAACGGACCACCGCCCGGCTCACCCACATTCTTCACCATACCACACACGCGCATCGGACGGTTCAGTTTCTTCTTCAGATAGATGACCAACTCGGCATCTTCCAGGTTCTTCACATCGGGGTTCTTGCAATAGAGTTTCTTTTGGAGGAAGTGAAGAATCTCCAATACCTGTTCGTGCGTGTACTTGCCGCTATCCAGCAGCTGAAGGTAAGCAAATGCCTGTTGCTGCAAGCCCACCAATACGCCGGCAATCACTTTCTTATAGAGTACCGTGTCCCCCTTCAGCTTGTCGGGCACCACGTTGTCAATGTTCTTGATAAAGATGACATCGGCATCCAGGTCGTTCAGGTTCTCAATCAAAGCGCCATGTCCACCCGGACGGAAGAGCAGTTTGCCATTATCGCGGAAAGGCTGGTTGTTCATGTCGGCAGCAATAGTATCCGTGCTGGCCTTCTGTTCGGAGAAGGTGATGTTGTAATCCACTCCGTAACGTTTGGCATAGATGGCCGCCTTTTCGTCCACCAAAGCCTTGAAAAGGGCGCGATGCTCGGGAGATACCGTGAAATGCACGTTCACCTTGCCGTTCTTGTTTGCGGCGTAGAGAGCCCCCTCCACCAGGTGTTCTTCCACAGGCGTGCGGTTGCCGTCTTCATACTTGTGGAACTTCAGCAAGCCCTTGGGCAGGGATCCGTAGTTCAATCCGGCCGACTGTAGCAGGGCGGCCACCACGGCTTTGTAATTGCCTGCAGCCACCAGTGCCGGAATATCTTTGCCTTCCGACTTCTGACAAGCAGCATTGAGGTCCTCGTAGAAAGCGAAATCCGTAATGCGGTCAAAGAATTTTTTCTCGAAGTCCGTGGTAGGAACGTCATAGTCCGCACCGAGGAACTCGAACATATTCTTAAACATACGGCTGGCTGCACCCGAAGCCGGCACGAACTTCACTACCGTCTTGTCCGTCTGGGTGTAAGCCTCCCACGCGTCCAGATACTTCTTCTGGTCATCGGCATCGGGAGCCAGGATGCCGTTGTCCACAGAAGCGGCGGCATAGAGTTTCAGATAAGGAAAACCTTTCTCAAAGCAAGCCAGTTGTTCAGCTATCTGCGCTTCGGAGATGCCTTTTTTGGCCAACAAGTCTTTGTCTTCTTGTGTCATCATGATGTACAATAAGTTTATTGGGTTT
>DHKFC23501__coassemble_1466_pt1 | contig 14037 bp, 11 predicted proteins | sample DHKFC23501__metabat2_low_PE_030 | metagenome-assembled genome bin DHKFC23501
GTTTTTTATCAGCATTGGCGCAAGATATAAGCGAATAAGAAAACGCCCAAGGGGAGTACCCTCGCCGCAACTCTATGCGTATAAGACCGAGAAGTTGCAAGAACTTGAACAGCTGAACAGAGACGGCAAAATAGACCTCTATTATGCCGATGAAAGTCATGTATGCACAGAAGGCTATGTGCCTTACGGTTGGCAATTCCGTGACGAAGATGTGTATATCCCTTCCCAAAAGGCACAAAGAATCAACATCTTTGGCATGATAGACCGAAACAACCGCTATCATGGATTCACCACGACTGAAAGCATTGACGCGGACAAGGTCGTTGAGTACCTCGATGACTTTTCCTTGCTCACAAAAAGAGATACGTTCATCGTGCTTGACAATGCTAGCGTACATCGGAACAAGAAAGTGCGGGAACTGAGAGCACTGTGGGAGAAACGTGGGCTTTTCCTCTTTTACCTTCCGCCGTATTCCCCGCACCTGAACCTTGCGGAAACCTTGTGGAGGATAATGAAGACCAAATGGATCAGACCGCAGGACTATGCTAGTAGTGATAACCTCTTTTATACCGTCAATAGGGCATTGGCGGCTGTCGGGGATACATTGGGAATTAAACTTAAACATAATGCTGCTTAATTTTGATTAGTTACTTAAAATCAATAAGAGGCCCAGAGAAAAACTTGATTTTGATTGCCCAAAAAGATTGTTTTTTGTTTCTTTGCAGTAAAAGTTGCATTGGTGAGTTTAATCTGCGGAGCGTTGTGTTTTGAAGAATTTTTAATAATCTGCCGGAAATGCCATATATTTGCACCTCATTATTGTGTACAGCTTATGAGACGAATCATTCTTATTACCGGAGGAGCACGTTCGGGCAAGAGTACGTATGCCGAGCGATTGGCGCTTGCCTTGTCTCCTTGTCCTGTCTATATAGCGACATCGCGCATTTGGGACGAGGATTTCCGTGAGCGTGTCCGTCGTCATCAGGCACGCCGCGGGCCGGAGTGGACAAACATTGAGGAGGAAAAATGCCTGAGTCGCCACACTGTGACGGATCGGGTAGTGTTGGTGGACTGTGTGACACTCTGGTGTACCAATTTTTTCTTTGATTCTGATGGTGATGTGGATTGTGCTCTTGAGGCAGCGAAGCAGGAATTGGATGTCTTTATCCGTCAGGAAGCCACATTTATCTTTGTCACCAATGAAATAGGTCTTGGTGGAACATCTGATAATGAACTGCAACGGAAGTTCACTGACCTGTTAGGATGGATGAATCAGTATATTGCAGCTAGTGCTGATGAAGTGGTACTGATGGTGGCCGGTATTCCCCTTACAATAAAAAAATGATAGAAGTATGATACAGACATTTCACATTACCCGTCCTGACAAGCGGTTATTGCCTGCACTTCAGGAGAAGATAGATAACCTGACCAAACCCAAAGGTTCTTTGGGGCGGTTGGAAGAGTTGGCCTTGCAGGTAGGACTTATCCAGCAAAGCCTGTCGCCCGAATTACGGCATCCGCAAAATATCATTTTTGCAGCCGACCATGGCATTGAAGAAGAAGGAGTCAGTGTGTCGCCCCGTGATGTCACTTGGCAACAGACCTTGAATTTCCTCGATGGAGGAGCCGGGATAAATTTTCTTTGCCGTCAGCATGGTTTTATGTTGAAGGTGGTTGATGCGGGCGTGGACCATGATTTGCCGTATGAGCGGGGTATTATCAACAAGAAAGTACGTCGGGGAAGTCGGAATTTCCTTCATGAGGCAGCTCTGACGGGTGAGGAAATGGAACAGTGTCTTGCGTATGGAGCCGAGGTGGTAAGGCAATGTTATGCGGAGGGGAGCAATGTGTTGAGCTTCGGAGAAATGGGCATTGGGAATACTTCCCCGTCATCGGTCTGGATGCATCTGTTTACCGGGATTCCTTTGGAGCAGTGTCTGGGGGCGGGGAGCGGTTTGGACAGTGCCGGCATCCGGCATAAATATGAGGTGCTGAATAAAGCCGTGGCCCATTATTCGGGCGGCCGGTCTCCTTGGGACATTCTGCGCTATTTTGGCGGGTTGGAAATGGTGATGGCTGTGGGAGCAATGCTTCAGTCGGCGGAATTGGAAATGATAATCCTGGTGGATGGGTTCATCATGACAAACTGCATGTTGGCTGCCTCACAGCTTTATCCGGAGGTACTGGATTATGCTATCTTCGGGCATCAAGGCGACGAGGCAGGGCATAGACTATTGTTGGACTGGATGCACGTCCGTCCCTTGCTCAACTTAGGGTTGCGTTTAGGAGAAGGCACCGGTGCGGTTTGTGCTTATCCCATAGTAGATGCGGCTGTGCGGATGATGAACGAGATGGATAGTTTTTCCCATGCGAATATAACCAAATATTTTTGAGGCCTGATGAAAAGACTGCTTGCTGCCTTTATTTTTTTTACTCGGCTTCCATTTGGACGGATAATGGCCGTACCTGCCGACTGCTTTAAGCATGTGGTGCCTTATTGGCCGATAGTGGGATGGTTGACAGGAGGTATCCTGGCGGGCACGCTTTGGTTGTTGGCTCAAGTATTGCCGTTGCAGGTGGCCTGGATAGGGGCCATTGTGGTCCGTCTGTTGGTGACAGGCTGTTTGCATGAAGATGGGCTGGCAGACTTCTGTGACGGCTTTGGCGGAGGTACGACCCGCGAGCGGACACTGGCTATTATGAAGGATTCGCATATAGGTACCTATGGTGTGGTGGGACTGATTGTGTACTTTCTGTTATGGTCGCAAATGATTGTTTTGCCGCTTGGCATCCTTTGTGCGGTGGCTTTCTGTGCGGATGTTTATTCCAAGTGGTGTGTGTCTCATATGGTCAATCTGTTGCCTTATGCCCGTAAGGAAGAAGAAAGCAAAGCAAAAGTCTTGTATAGCCGGATGACGCTGCCGGAAGTCATGGCCGGCACTATCGCCGGATGGTTGCCTCTGTTGTTCTTACAGCCGGTCGGATGGGGAGTGGCTTGTTTCTGTCCGCCAATCGTGTTTCTGCTGCTTTGCGGGTGGATGAAGCGACGTATCGGAGGGTACACGGGCGATTGCTGTGGGGCCGTTTTTCTACTAGGCGAACTCTCATTTTATATAGGGAGCATGATAGGGGTATGGAAGTAATTCTCGTCCGGCATACCTCCGTAGATGTGCCTCCCGGCACTTGTTACGGACAGACAGATGTAGCCTTGCGTTCTACTTTTCCGGAGGAAGCAGAGGCGGTATATCGTCGTTTGGCCGGATATGCCCCTTTTGATAGGGTTTACACCAGTCCGTTGAGCCGGTGCATCCGTCTGGCTGAGTATGGCGGTTATGCAGATGCCGTGCGCGATTCCCGGTTGTTGGAACTGAATTTTGGAGCCTGGGAGATGCAGCGTTATGAGGAAATACGCGATTCCCGGTTGACAGAATGGTATGCCGATTACCTGTATGTGCCTGCCACAGGGGGCGAATCCTTTGCAGGGCAATTGCGGCGTGTATCCTCCTTTTTGGATGAATTGCGGAAAGAGCCTTATCGCCGGGTGGCGCTGTTCACTCATGGGGGCGTCATCGCTTGTGCTCAGGTATATGCCGGGGCAGTCCGTTTGGAAGAGGCCTTCAGCCGAATCCCCCCTTATGGAGGGATAGTGTCTATCCTCCTGCAATGACCAGTTGGATGAGGCAGATGAGGATAATCATCGCTCTTTCTGCCCGCCGGTTGATTCGTATGGCCAGTTGCATATCCTGTGTGGTGAGTGGCCGGGTGTTGGAGCCGATATAAGGCTTCCATACTTCTTGGCCGAAGTAATCATGTGGCCCTCCGAAGCGGCAATCCAAAATGCCGGCCAATGCAGCTTCAGGATAGCCCGAATTGGGGCTGGCATGTTCTTTGCCATATCGCAGGACAAACTTCAATAGTCCGGGACGTCCGGATACCATTATCATCAGCAGGGAAGTCAGGCGGGCCGGGATATAGTTGGCCACATCATCCAGTCGGGCGGCAAAACATCCGAAGCGGCGGTAACGTTCGTTGCGGTAACCTATCATCGAGTCCTGTGTGTTTATCATTTTGTACATCACCATTCCCGGCACACCTAACAGGAGATACCAGAACAGCGGTGCAATGACACCGTCACTCAGATTTTCTGCCAGGGTTTCCAGGGCGGCAGTGCGTACTTCGTGTGCGGAAAGGGCTTTTGTATCGCGTCCTACGATGCGTGCCACCTGCCGTCGTCCTTCGTTCAGTGAACGGTCAAGGGCACGGAATACTTCACGGACTTCACGCACCAGTGTTGTTCCGGCCAGGCAGTAGAAGATGAGTATTGTTTCCAATGCGCTTTTCAGCCAAGGAGATACATATATATCAGCCCCCTGTAGCAACGTCCGGGTCAATAAGTAAGTGCCTGCTACCAGTATGATGGTTGTTGCCATACCTTTGACGAAGCGTCCGTATCCTTTGTTCAAGGCATGTTCACAACAAGAGATGGCGTGTCCGAAAGCCACTACCGGATGTGGCAATCGGACAGGGTCGCCCAGCCAACGATCCAGCAACCAGGCCGACAATAAGGGGAGTATGGGTGTCAGATATTCCATGCAATTTATATTTCAAACCATTGGCGGATAGCCTCTGCCAGCTTGTTATTGTCTTCGGCCAGTTGGGTAGATATGCGGAAATACGTATTGTCCAATCCTTCAAAATTGGAAGCATCACGTATCAGTAAGCCGTGTTCATTGGCCAGATAGTCCTTTAGGGCAGAAGCCTTTCCCATCCGGAGATGTACCAAGGAGAAGTGGGTGTCCGTATCCCATATGTCCATGCCTCCGGTCTGTCGGAGCAGAGATTGCAGGCGGGAAGTCTCTTTCAGGCAGCCGGGCAGGTCAAAAGAGACGGCTTCAGGATGGTCCAGCAGGAACATGCCGGCCAAGAGGGCTACTCCATTGACTGACCAGGGCATCCGGTGTGTGCGCAGGTGGTGTATGATGGAAGAACTTCCTGTCAGGTAACCCAGGCGTAAACCGGGCATGGCATACCGTTTTGTCAGAGAATGTACCAACAGGACATTAGGCAATTCTGCAACCTCCCGTGCCTTAAGAAGTGGTTTCTGGGTGAAGGCCTCGTAGGACTGGTCGATGACAAGGAGTACGTGCGGATTGTCCTCGGCCATACGGATAATTTGGGCTTTGTCTATGACAAGGCCCGTAGGATTGTTTGGATTGCATAGCCAGAATGTCTGTAGGTTTTCCGGCAGCCGGCCATTTTCCGGCAGGTGGAAGATAGAGGTGACATGATGCCTGTGGATGCGGCAGGCATCGGCATATTCGCTGAAGGTAGGCTGAAGCACGGCGCTACGTCCTCCGGCATAGGATTGAGCGATGAGATAGATGGCTTCCGTGGCACCGTTGGTTACGCAGATTTGGTCGGACCGAAGGCCTGATTCCTCTGCCATACGTGCTTCGAGTGTATAAGGCTGTGGCTCGGGATAGCTTGAAATAACTTCGCCTATATGTTGGCGGAGGTAGTCCTTCAGTCGTGTCGGGTCTATCCAATTGGTAAGGTTCGAACTGAAATTGGCCGTTATCGGGCGGCTGTATTTATAGAGATCATCTCCATGTCCTTCTATCATAGATGGTCGGTAGTTAGGATGTTATATAATAAAGGTATATTGGTGTGAGCGCGGACGTGTGCTGCCAGTTTGTCGTATTGTTCTTCCTTGAACGCTTGGTAGTCGAAAGCTGTCTTTCCTGCTGTTTTTTCGCCATAAGGAGACAGCAGAAAGTCAATAAACGCTTGATTGTCCAAAATGCCGTGTAGGTAAGTACCCATGCAATGGTGGTCTACGACATACCCGTCTGTCGTGCCGTCTGCCAGGTAGGCCAAGGGGGATTGCGGTTCTCCCTCCATGGGAGCGGTGAGGCCCATGTGTATTTCATAACCTCTCATCTCGGCCGTTTCGTCCGGGACATGCAAGTGGAATCGGACTTGTCGGGTCACCTTGCGGGGAGTCATACGGGTTTGAACAGGCAGCAGACCCAGACCTGGATATCGTTCAACGTTCCCTTCTATGTGGTCCGGGTCAGAAATTGCGCAGCCCATCATCTGATAGCCGCCGCAAATGCCCAGAATCGTTGTTCCTTCGCGTCGGGCACGGAGAAGGGCACTTGCCACTCCGTTGCGTCGCAACTCCGCCAGGTCGTCAATGGTATTCTTGCTGCCGGGCAGGATTATGATATCTGCTTTTGCCAATTCACAGGTATTGTTGGTATAGAAAAGGTGAACCCGTGAATCTTGTTCCAACGTATTGAAGTCTGTGAAGTTGCTCAGGTGGCGTAGGAGAACAATGGCGATATTGACCTTGCCTTGTTCGGCTTTTATGGCTTTGGCGGCCAGAGATACGGAATCTTCCTCCTCAATCACAATGTCTTTATAATAAGGAATAACGCCAAGGACGGGAATACCGCATAAGTCTTCCAACATTTTTACTCCCGATTCGAACAGGCGCAGGTCGCCTCGGAATTTATTTATCAGGATACCCCTCACGCGTTGTCGCTCTTCCGGTTCGAGCAAGGCTAATGAGCCATAGACACTGGCAAAGATGCCTCCCCGGTCAATGTCTCCTACCAAAAAAACATCTGCTCCGGCGTGGATAGCCATCGGCATGTTTACCAGATCCGTTTCACGCAAGTTGATTTCGGAAATGCTGCCGGCCCCTTCCAGCACGATGGGATTGTAACGTGTTTCCAGCCGGTCGTAGGCAGCGCAGACTTTCCGGCGTAAGTCTTTCCGGTCTTCCAGGCGGAAATATTCGTAAGCACTGCGGTGACCCATGGGGCTACCGTTCAGGATCACTTGTGAAGTGTGGTCGGATTGTGGTTTGAGCAGCAACGGATTCATGTCCGTATGGCATGGTATGCCTGCGGCTTCTGCTTGTACGGCTTGTGCTCTTCCGATTTCCAGCCCCTCGGGGGTGGCAAAGGAATTGAGTGCCATGTTCTGCGCCTTGAATGGTGCGGGGTGGTAACCGTCTTGCCGGAATATGCGGCAGAAGGCGGTGGCCAGGATGCTCTTGCCCACATCGCTTCCCGTGCCAACCAGCATCATGGGGTGTAGTCGTTTCTGCATAATCTGTGCTCTTGTTGAAATGGGGGGCAAAAATACATAATCTCTCCGGATATTGATGGAGTTGGGGCAGAAAAAGATGTCCGGCCCCCACTTGAGCAGCGTTGTCAGAACCGTCTGTGTGAACCGAATCCCGGTCCGCGCCGTCCAAATCCCGGTCCGTTCATTTCCGGCCGTTTGTTGGAACGCTTTCCGCCAAAGATGTTGAGGCGGTAGATGAAATGCAGCATGCAGTAGCTGTTGATGCCGTTGTATTCGTAGACGGAGCGTCCGGAAGCCGTGAGCGAGCGGGTAATGTTGCTCTGTTGTTGCAGGATGTCATAGAATTCAAGGCTGATGGTGGCGTCTCCCCGGAGGAAGGTCTGGGCAATCTGTGCATTCCAGATCAGTTCGTCGCGATTCATGCTGCTGTCGCTGTATCCACGGCGGCTTTGGTTGGTGAGGTTGGTGGAGATGCTCATGTTCCAAGGCAGGTTGACGGTGGTATTGGCCCCATAGCTGAAGGTGTAGGGTTGCTGGTTGTTGCTGGGGGTCAGCTTGTCTTTTTCGATGGAGTAAGACAGGGTGCCGTTCACACCGAATTCCAGCCAATCGTTGCGGTAGGTACCGTTGAGCCGCTCGTTCAGGGTGAGGTTGGTGGTGGTATTTTTCTGTTCGATGGCATCAGCACCACTGCCGGAGGTCAGATAGCCTACGTTGTTGGCATAATTGGCGTTGGTGAAGGAGCCGATGGTGAACTTCTTGTTTTTCAATGCCGTGTTGATGCCGAACATGCCGAAGGCACTCCAGTTGCCATTGATGTTGCGAGGGGTCGTGGTCCATCCGCCGGTGGCTTCGTTATAGACGCGGCTGCTGCTGATGCTGTTCTGCGTCATTTGGAAGTTGGCGTGTGCGAAGATACCCCGCTGCTTCTCCTGTACATAGGTGTTGTAGAACAGGCGCAGGCTATGGTTGAAGGAGGGCTTCAGGTCGGGATTACCTACCTGGATGCTCAGGGGGTTGGAGTCGTCGGTGACGGGCAGCAGGTTTTCCATGCTGGGTTGGCTGCTTCGGCCGCGGTAGGTGACGCGCAATTGGCTCAGTTTGGAGAAACGTACGCGTAAGTCAACGTTGGGCGCGAAGTTGAAGACGTGGCGCGTGCTGATGGTGTCAATGTCGCCCTTTTGATAGGTCAGACGTGTGTTCTGCGGCTGGAAGGACAGGGCTGCGTTCAGTTGGTACTTGGACCGTACGAAGCGCAGGCCGATGCGGGCATCGTGGGCATAGGTCTGATACTTGGCATACTTGCTCTGGTCGTCGTCGCGATAGTTCAGGTAGTCGCCGGGCAGTTCATTACCCATTTCCCATCCCAGTGAGGTCAGGTCATAGGTGTTTTTGTCGCTTTTGTTTAAACTGTATTGGAACTGATAGCTGAACTGGAGGAAAGTGGCTTTGGCGATGGGTTCGCTGTATGTCACTTGCGCTAAGTAGCTGTAGTCGTTGGAAGGCGTGGTGATGTAGCGCCGGATGATGTCATCGTCCTGCGTGCTTCCGGTCAGGAAGTAGCGGGTGTCCGATGACGAGAACTGGTCGCTGTCGTCGTCGCCATATTGGAATCGTCCGCGGAAGGTGATGTTACGTCCTTCGGGGCTGAGTTTACGGTTGACTTGCAGAGTGGCGTTGGCCGAAAGTGAGTTTCCTTCCTGGCTGCTCCGGTTGTTGCTGGTATTGACGCGGATGTCCTTCAGGGGGTCATCGTCACTCAAGATGTCCGCTTGGGCCAATGCGTTCAGGTCCAGGTAGTCGTTGGGGTTGTCCACGTAACTGTAAGGGTCATCATTGAAGGTGCCCGACTGGGAGAAAGATCCGCTCCGGGTCTGTGTGTACGAGAAGTCGGGGCGCAGGATGATGTTTGTCAGCGTGTCCGGTCGCCATTCCATTTTGAAGTTGGCCCAGACGGATATGTTACGGTTGCTTTGGCTTGAGTTGGAGTTGGAAAAGGAGGAGGCACTTTGTCCCGTCAGGAAGTTTTCCGTATATCCGGTGCTGATTTGGTCATTGTCCCGGTAGTTGTATCTCGCGCTTCCCTCGAGAGCCAGTTTCTCGCTCTCTGTGGCAAAGTTCAGGCCAATGTCTTTGCGGGCTGTCAGGCCGGAGTTACGGCGCCAGCGTGGTCCTCCGCCACCTCCGGAGAATCCTTGGTCATTGACATTGTTCGCGCGTCCGATGAGGGTCACTTGGGTGTTGCCGCGGAAGTAGTTCATCATGGCGCGGGCAGAATAGCGGTCCTCCGTACCTCCGGCCAAGTCGGCGTTGCCGAACCAACCGGTGTTCATCTCTTTCTTTACGGTCAGGTCCAGTACGGTTTCCTCTTCGCCGTCATCGATGCCCGTGATGCGGGCCAGGTCGGATTTTTTGTCGTAGGTTTTCAGCTTTTCTATCATTTCCACAGGCAGATTCTGAAGACCGGTAGCCACGTCACCGCCGAAGAATTCCTTTCCGTTGACCAGGACTTTAGAGACATCTTTTCCGTTGATCTTCACGTTGCCGTCATCGTCTACCTCGGCACCGGGCAGTTTCTTCACCAGTTCTTCCAGCGTGGCACCTTGAGGGGTGCGGTAGGCTGAAGCGTTGAACTGTACCGTGTCCTCCACCACCTGCACTTGTGGGGCTTCGGCGACTACGACAGCTTCTGCCAGCAGGATGGCATCGGGCTGGAGCACGACGTCTTCCATTCGTTTGGGACCCGATGTGAGCTGTATGGGAATGAATTGGGGCTGATAGCCTATGTAGGTCACTTTCAAGACATACTTGCCGGGTTTGGCTTGCAGGCGGTAATAACCCTGCGTATTGCTGGCCATACCGGTGGACTGGGTACTGTCCGGAAGGTTGAGTAATTGTACACTGGCGGCGATGGCGGGTAGTTGAGTATCGCCTTCCATAATACGTCCCGACACCTCGGTCGCTGATTTTTGTGAGAATGCGGACAATGCCACCATGCTGAGCAGTATCGTCCACGTAACGAATCGTTTCATTTGTCTATTCTTTTTTACCTTAAAAATGAGTTATCAATGTCTTTTTGACATCTGTTGGTCGGAAAGGTTTAATGGGCTAAATGATAAAATGTCTTATTAATCGGCTATTTCTTTTAAAACACTCGCTTCCCTTTTTCCGAAGAAATCTTATCTTTGCACACTGATAAATGGGAATTTGTCTTTGAGGAATGAGAGGGAGTTATAAGGAGTTAGCGGGAGTTATAAGCCAATAGTTGGTCCGGCGATTTCCGGCATCAGCCATGCAAATGTGGTATTGGCCTTTAACTCCCCCAAGCGAAGCGATAACTCCGTCTAACTCCTTTTAACTCCTGCGGGCAAAGCCCGCTAAATGAGTATTTATCTGACACATATAGAAAGACTTATATTAATGATATGATGAATAAACAAGAAGTAATCCTTTGTGAGGGATTGGCAGATAGCTTGGGACGGGCTCTTGCCCAATGTCCTCACGATAAGGTTTTCGTCCTGACCGACGAGCATACGCAGCGTCTTTGCCTGCCCTTGCTGAAGGATGTGGAAGGCTTGGCGGAGGCTGTGCAGATTGTCATAGGACCGGAAGATATCCACAAAAACCTGGAAACGCTGGCTTATGTCTGGCAACAACTGAGTGACCGGGGAGCCACGAGGCGTTCACTGATGGTGAATCTGGGCGGAGGTATGGTGACAGACTTGGGCGGTTTTGCCGCCTCCACTTTCAAGCGGGGTATACCTTATATTAATATACCCACGACCTTGTTGGCTATGGTCGATGCTGCAGTGGGCGGTAAGACCGGTATCAATTTCAACGGTTTGAAGAATGAGGTGGGCGTGTTTGCACCGGCGGCCAGTGTGCTTATCGAGACGGAGTTCCTGCGCACGTTGGATGACCGTAATTTCTTCTCCGGGTATGCCGAGATGTTGAAGCATGGCCTCATCAGCACGCCCGGACATTGGGCTGAACTGCTGGCCTTCGATACCGAACACGTTGACTATGCGCATCTCAAGGCGATGGTGGGGCGCTCGGTGCAGGTGAAGGAGAACATAGTCCACGAAGACCCTCTGGAGCGGGGCATCCGTAAAGCTTTGAACTTGGGGCATACCGTAGGGCATGCCTTTGAGAGTCTGGCCCTGGCAGAAGAACGTCCCGTGCTGCACGGATATGCCGTGGCGTGGGGGTTGGTGTGCGAACTTTATCTGTCATGTCTCAAGACGGATTTTCCTAAAGACAAGATGAGGCAGACGGTTCATTTCATCCGCGAGAACTATGGCACTTTCGCCTTCGACTGCAAGGAGTACGAACGTCTGTACACGTTGATGAAGCACGATAAGAAGAATACCGTCGGTGTCATCAACTTTACCCTCTTGCGGGACATAGGCCAGATTGCTCTCAATCAGACAGCCGATCAGGAAACCATCTTCGAAGCTTTCGATTTCTTCCGGGAAACGATGGGGGCATAGAGACTGTCGAGTGCATATCCTTTCCCGAACTGCTACTTGGGCGCCGTAAAGTGGCACTTTATGATGCTCAAGTGGCACTTGGGGATGCCCAAGTGGGACTTTGTGCAAAACAACAAATGCACTTCAGCCGTGTCTTCGCATTCCTCCCTTGTCTTATTTGTGTGGATTTTTTGTATCATGGTGGCCTTTTTGAGACGGCAGAATTCGATGGTTCACAACTTCCGCAAAAACACTGAACAATTTCTCGCATAACACTTCGCAATTTCTTGAGAAATACTGCACTGTTTTGGCAGAAATTGTTCAGTGTTTTTTGGAGGATGTTTAAGAAAATGTAATAATCTGATTATCAGTCCGCTGCATTAAGAATAATACTTACAAAAATAATTTTTGTAATGAACTTTCATTCAACAATAGGATGTCCCGTTAAGAAGAAGATGTCATGTGTTTTTGTCAGCTGCCACGACTAAAACGCACAAATTCATCCCGCGCGAAGATAATGTGGGTAAGTAGATGTTTGTGTTTAGTTTATATTATAACCTTTGAGGAATGGGAGGGAGTGATAAGAAGTTAGAGGGAGTTATAGGCCGATAGTTGGTCCGGCGAGAGTAAGCGAAGAAGCATTCGAAAAAAGTATTGTCCTCTAACTCCCTGAGCGAAGCAATAACTCCTTCTAACTCCCTATAGTAAAAAGGTATTGGCTTAACTCCTTAACTCCTTAACTCCTCAAAAGATAATATCACTTAATTCTTGCGACTTACTTATGACAAGGTCTTATATCAGAGGAGCAACTTCTCCATTTGACGTTTTATTATTAAATAATCAAAATATTGCCGCATTGAGTGGTATATCTGAAAAGTTTTCCTATATTTGCAGTGTCAAATGCTTACACTTTGCGTGTGGCATCTGGCAAGGAATACTTTAATTACCTTTAATACCAGATATTATGAACATCGAACGTATTATGGCCTCTTTGGAGGCTAAGCATCCTGGCGAATCCGAGTACCTTCAAGCCGTGAAGGAAGTTCTTCTTTCCATAGAAGACGTGTACAACCAGCATCCCGAATTCGAGAAAGCAAAAATTATCGAGCGCCTGGTGGAGCCCGACCGTATCTTCACATTCCGTGTGACATGGGTGGACGACAAGGGCGAAGTGCAGACCAACTTGGGCTATCGTGTGCAATTCAATAATGCCATTGGCCCGTACAAAGGTGGTATCCGTTTTCATGCATCTGTCAACCTTTCCATCCTGAAATTCTTGGGTTTCGAACAGACTTTCAAGAATGCATTGACCACGCTCCCCATGGGTGGAGGCAAGGGAGGTTCGGACTTCTCGCCCCGCGGCAAGAGCGATGCGGAGATTATGCGTTTCTGCCAGGCTTTCATCCTGGAATTATGGCGTCATCTGGGACCGGACATGGACGTTCCGGCCGGTGATATCGGTGTAGGCGGACGTGAAGTAGGCTACATGTTCGGCATGTACAAGAAGTTGACCCGTGAGTTTACCGGCACCTTCACCGGAAAAGGCCTGGAGTTCGGCGGTTCGCTTATCCGTCCTGAGGCTACGGGATTCGGCGGATTGTACTTCGTCAATCAGATGCTTCAGACCAAGGGCATCGACATCAAGGGCAAGACAGTGGCCATCTCCGGTTTCGGCAACGTGGCATGGGGCGCAGCAACGAAGGCTACGCAGTTGGGTGCCAAGGTAGTGACCATTTCCGGTCCGGACGGTTATGTCTACGATCCGGATGGCATCAGCGGCGAGAAGATTGATTATATGCTGGAACTCCGCGCATCGGGCAACGACGTGGTGGCTCCGTATGTCGAACAGTTCCCCGGCGCTACGTTCGTTCCAGGCAAACGTCCGTGGGAAGTGAAGGTAGACATCGCCCTGCCGTGTGCCACGCAAAATGAACTGAATGGTGAAGATGCCCGGCATTTAATAGACAACGGCGTCCTCTGCGTGGGTGAAATCTCTAACATGGGTTGCACGCCCGAGGCCATCGACCTCTTCATCGAGCATAAGATGATGTATGCTCCGGGTAAGGCAGTCAATGCCGGCGGTGTGGCTACCAGCGGTCTGGAAATGTCGCAGAACGCCATGCATCTGAGCTGGAGTGCCGCCGAGGTGGACGAGAAACTTCATGGTATCATGCACGCCATTCACGACCAGTGCGTCAAGTATGGTACGGAATCTGATGGCTACATCAACTACGTGAAGGGTGCCAATATCGCCGGCTTCATGAAAGTGGCCCATGCCATGATGGCTCAAGGAGTCATTTGATGAAAGACTTTGTTTAGTTGTATTTGTATTTGTGGTTTATGCCGCCCTGTGCCTGCGAAGGTGACGGGCGGCTTTTTGTTTTTTCCGGGAATTTGTTACCTTTGCGGGCAGAAAAATAGGAATTTAGCGGGCTTTGCCCGCAGGAGTTAAAAGGAGTTAGACGGAGTT
>DHKFC23501__coassemble_1484_pt1 | contig 13637 bp, 11 predicted proteins | sample DHKFC23501__metabat2_low_PE_030 | metagenome-assembled genome bin DHKFC23501
ATACACAGAGGTATTGGCTTAACTACTTAACTTCTTAACTCCTTAACTCCTCAAAGATAAACTATCATTTTATAAGTCATGGATTTATTACGCAACATATTCAAGGGCGACAAGGTGGTATGGATCATCTTCCTCTGCCTGTGCGTCATCTCGGTCATCGAGGTGTTCAGCGCCTCCAGCACGCTGACCTACAAGACGGGCAACCACCTGGCACCCATCCTGCGCCACGCCGGTTTCCTGCTGGCGGGAGCGGTGGCGGTATGGATTTTCCACCAGATACCGTACCAAAGCTACCGGCTGCTGCCGCGCGTCCTGCTGCCCGTGGCCGGCATCTTCCTGGTGCTGCTGCTGGCCTTCGACGACCTGCACATCGGCAGCATCCTGGTCATCGAGAAGACCAACGAGGCGGGCCGTTGGGTAAAGCTCTTCGGCATCCCCTTCCAGCCGTCAGAGTTTGCCAAGATGGGCGTCATCATCGCCACGGCCTGGCGACTGTCCCGCGGACAGACAGAGCGGGGCGCCGACCCGAAGGCTTTCAAGTACATCATGTGGGTGGCGGGCGTGACCTGCGTCCTCATCCTGCCGGAGAACTACTCCACCGCCGTGCTGCTGTTTGGCGTAGTATTCCTGATGATGTTCGTCGGGCGCATCCAGGCACGCAAGTTGCTGACCTTGGCCGGCAGCCTGGGGGCGGCGGCGGCCCTGTTCGTCAGCTTCCTGTTCATCATGCCGAACGACACACTGGAGAAAATCCCCCTGGGCCATCGCTTCACCACCGTGAAGAGCCGCCTGGCCAACTTCACCAGCAACGACAAAGTGCCGCCTGCCAAGTATGACATGAGCGGCAACGGCCGCCAGGTGGGCAACGCACGCATCGCCGTGGCCACCAGCGGATTCCTGGGCAAGGGGCCGGGCAACTCGGTGCAGCGCGACTTCCTGAGCCAGGCCTACTCGGACTTCATCTTCGCCATCATCATCGAAGAGCTGGGACTGGCGGGCGGCTGCATCGTCGTTTTCCTCTACCTGTGGCTGCTCATCCGGTGCTGGCGCATCGCCAACCGGTGCGAACGCACCTTCCCGGCCTTCCTGGTGCTGGGCGTGGGGCTGCTGCTGATTGTACAGGCCATGTTCAACATGATGGTGGCCGTGGGACTGGCCCCCGTCACCGGACAGCCGCTGCCCCTCATCAGCCGCGGCGGCACGTCCACCCTGATCAACTGCGTGTACATCGGCATCATCCTTAGCGTCAGCCGCTACACCATCGAACTGAAAGAACAGCGCGAAGCGGCGGCCGCCGCCAACCAGCTGTTCCCGGCCACTACCCCCGAGGGGCTCCAGGCCGAACCGTCCCGTTCGCCCGAGCTGAATAACGACGAGGAAATGGCCTGACCCTCAAACCGGATAAAAAAGCATAGAAGACAATGAATACCAACTCCACAACAACCTCATCCGCCGCTCTCCGCATCATCATCAGCGGAGGCGGCACGGGCGGACACATCTTCCCCGCCATCTCCATCGCCAACGCGCTGAAGGCCCTGCGCCCCGATGCGGACATCCTCTTCGTCGGCGCCGAAGGCCGCATGGAGATGCAGCGCGTGCCCGACGCGGGCTACCGCATCATCGGCCTGCCCGTGGCCGGATTTGACCGCCGGCACCTGTGGAAGAACATCTCCGTCATCGCCAAGCTGCTGCGCAGCCAGTGGCAGGCGCGCCGCATCGTCCGTGAGTTTCGCCCGCAGGCGGCCGTGGGCGTGGGCGGCTATGCCAGCGGCCCCATGCTGAAGGCGTGCGCCCTGGCCGGCATCCCCACCCTGATACAGGAGCAGAACTCCTACGCCGGCGTCACCAACAAGCTCCTGGCCAAGCAGGCCGCCAAGATTTGCGTGGCCTACGACGGCATGGAACGCTTCTTCCCCGCCGGGAAAATCATCCTGACGGGCAACCCCGTGCGCCAGAATCTGCTGGACAGCCCCGTCACCCGCGAACAGGCCGCCGCCCACTTCGGCCTCGACCCGCAGAAGAAGACCATCCTCGTCCTGGGCGGAAGCCTGGGCGCCCGCACCCTGAACCGCACCATGGAGGCCGCCCTGCGCGACATCAAGGGGCATCCCGAAGTGCAGTTCATCTGGCAGACGGGGCGCATCTACATCGACGAGGTGAAGGCCGCCATCACCACCTTCACGGGAGACACGATGCGCAACGTCCGCGTTGCCAGTCTGCCCAACCTCTACGTCAGCGACTTCATCCGCGAGATGCCCATGGCCTACGGCCTGGCCGACCTGGTAGTGTCACGCGCCGGGGCAGGCTCCATCTCGGAGTTCTGCCTGCTGGGCAAGCCCGTCATCCTGGTGCCCTCGCCCAACGTGGCCGAAGACCATCAGACCAAGAATGCCCTGGCCCTGGTGCAGAAGGACGCCGCCCTCTACGTGAAGGATGCCGACGCCCCCGCACAACTGGTCGCCCTGGCCCTCAAGACCGTGGCTGACGACCAGAAACTGCACAGCCTGTCGGAGCACATCGCCCGCCTGGCCTTGCCGGACTCGGCAGACCGCATCGCGAAAGAAGTATTGAAACTCATCCAACAATGAAAGGAAACCACACATGAACATCGAAGACATACAATCCGTCTATTTCGTCGGCGCCGGCGGCATCGGCATGAGCGCCCTCATCCGCTATTTCCTGGCACGGGGCAAACAAGTGGCCGGCTATGACCGCACCCCCAGCCCGCTGACCAAGCAACTCATCGCCGAAGGGGCCCGCCTGCACTACGAAGAGAACCCCAACCTCATCCCCGACGACTGCCGCCGGCCGGACACCACGCTCGTGGTCTATACGCCCGCCGTCCCCGCCGAACATGCCGAACTGGAGTGGCTCCGCCAACACGGCTTCGAACTGCACAAGCGCGCCCAGGTGCTGGGCCTCATCACCCGCAGCAGCCGCGGCCTGTGCGTGGCCGGCACACACGGCAAGACCACGACCAGCACCATGGCCGCCCATCTGCTCTACCAGTCGCACGTGGGCTGCACGGCTTTCCTGGGAGGCATCTCGAAGAACTACGGCACCAACCTGCTGCTCTCCGCCACCAGCCCCTACACGGTCATCGAAGCCGACGAGTTCGACCGCTCCTTCCACTGGCTCAGCCCGTGGATGAGCGTCATCACCGCCACCGACCCCGACCACCTGGACATCTACGGCACGCCGGAGGCCTACCTGGAGAGCTTCCGCCACTACACCACCCTCATCCGGCCGGGCGGCGCCCTGATTATCCACAAGGACCTGGCCCTGAAGCCCGACGTGCAGGACGGGGTCAGCATCTACACCTACGGGCGGACGGAGGGAGACTTCCATGCCGAGAACATCCGCATCGGCGGGGGCAAGCTATTCCTGGACTTCGTGGCGCCGGACACGCGTATCGACAATGTCCAGCTGGGTGTGCCCGTCAGCATCAACATCGAAAACGGCGTGGCCGCCATGGCCCTGGCCCATCTGAACGGCGCCACCGATGCAGAAATCAAGCTGGGCATGGCCACCTTCCGCGGGGTGGACCGCCGCTTTGACTTCAAGCTGAGAACCGCCACACACGCCGTGCTGAGCGACTATGCCCACCACCCGGCGGAAATCGCGCAGAGCATCCGCTCCGTTCGCGCACTGTACGAGGGACGCAAAATCACCGTCATCTTCCAGCCGCACCTCTACAGCCGCACACGAGACTTCTATGCCGACTTTGCCGACAGTCTCTCGCTGGCCGACGAGGTCATCCTGACGGACATCTACCCCGCCCGCGAGGAGCCTATCCCCGGGGTCACGAGCCAACTCATCCTGGACCGCCTGCACAAGGACGTCGCGGGACGCCTCTGCCGTAAAGAAGACCTGCCCGCCCTGCTCAGGCAAGACCCCGGCCTCGAAGTGGTCATCGTGCTCGGAGCCGGCGACATCGACAGCCTGGCGCCCGGCATCGCACGGATGATGAACGAAAGGCTGAACGAATCGGAAAAAAGGAGCGAGGAAGTCAAGGAGTGAAGCCGCCGGATGAAGCAAGTATAAACTAAAATCGACATCTACTTATAAAACGCGCTTATGTTCAAGAAGATTCTGATAGCCCTCTGCACCACCGTGGCGGCCGCCTATCTCCTGCTGGCCATCACGGCTTTCAACCGGAAGCCGGCGGGACAGACCTGTCCCGGCCTGGAGCTGATGATCCGCGACAGCATCTACGCCGGCTTTGTCACCCGCGAAGACATATCCGCCCTGCTGCACCGCCAAGGCCTCGACCCGGCAGGAAAGAACACAGACAGCATCGACACCCGCCGGATGGAGGAGGCCCTGGCCCATCATCCCCTCATCGACGGAGTGGAATGCTACAAGACGCCCGGCGGACGCGTGTGCGTCGAGGTCAGCCAACGGCTCCCCATCCTGCGCGTCATGAGCGACGGAGGCGACAGCTACTACGTGGACAGCCGGGGCCGCGTAATGCCCCTCTCGGCCAAGTGCGTGGCGCGGTTGCCCGTCGTCACGGGACACGTCAGCCGCGAATTCGCCACCGGCCCGCTCTACGGCTTCGGACGCTTCTTGCAGCGCAATCCCTTCTGGCAGGCACAGACGGAACAGATACACGTCCTGGCAGACGGAACCATCGAACTGGCTCCCCGCGTAGGCGACCACCTCATCTACCTGGGCAAGCTACAGGACTACGAACACAAGCTCCAGCGGGTGAAGCTGTTCTATGAAAAAGCCCTCAACCGCGTGGGATGGAACAAATATTCGCGCATCAACGTAGAGTTTGACAACCAAATCATCTGCACACGTCGCTGACCGCAAGCGAAGATATCGCTGACCGCAAGCGCAGATATCGACGGGCGCGGGCGCAGATATCGACGGGCACGGGCGCAGGTATCGACGGGCGCGAGTGCAGAGCCGACGAACAACAAACGGAAATCTGCTGGGATAAACGATAGAAAATAACTAACTTTGCAGCCAAATACTAAACAACAGAAACTATGTCAACAACCGAATTTATCGCCGCCATCGAGTTGGGCTCTTCGCGCATCGCCGGCATCGCCGGACGGAAGCACGACGACGGGAGCCTCGAAGTCCTGGCCTACGCCTCGGAGGACTCGTCCTCCTTCGTACGCAAGGGCATCGTTTACAACATCGACAAGGCCGCCCACGCCATCCGCGACATCGTCGCCGCGCTGGAAGGGCAGTTGGGACAATCCATCGCCAAAGTCTACGCAGGCGTCGGAGGCCAGTCGCTGCGGACGGTACGCAATGCCGTCAGCCGCACGTTGGACGAGGAAGGCATCATCTCCACCAGCCTGGTGGACGAGCTGAACGATGAAAATCTGCAATTCCCCCTGGTGGACATGTGCATCCTGGACGTGGCGCCACAGGAATACAAGATAGACAACACCCAGCACGCCGACCCCGTAGGCGTGGCAGGACAACGCATCACCGGCCAGTTCCTCAACATCATTGCCCGCCACCAGCTGAAGAAGAACCTGGAGCAGAGCTTCGAAAAGGCCGGCATCAAGACCGCCGACCAGCCCGTCGCCCCCCTGGCCCTGGCCAGCGCCGTGCTCTCCAAAAACGAAATGCGCGCCGGCTGCGCACTGGTGGACCTCGGTGCAGACACCACCACCATACAGGTCTACAAGGACAATATCCTGCGCTACCTCTGCGTGCTGCCCCTGGGCGGGAGCAACATCACCCACGACCTCACCCTGCTGAAAATCGAAGAGGAAGAGGCCGAACAACTGAAGCTGCAATACGGCGACGCCTGCTACCAGGCCGACATCGACGAGAACACGGAAACGACCCCGGCCTGCACCCTGGCCGACGGACGCACCGTCGAACTGTCCGCCCTGAACGACATCCTTGGCGCACGCGCCGAAGAAATCCTGGCCAACGCCTGGAATCAGATCCAACTGTCCGGCTACGAGCGCGAACTCCTGGCCGGCACCGTCCTGACCGGCGGCGGAGCTTCCCTGCAAGGCACCGAAGCCCTCTTCCGCAAACTGAGCCGCACGGAGAAAGTGCGCACCGCCCTCAACATACAGGCCAACGTACATGACGCCCAAGGCAACCTGCCCACCAATGGACGGCAAAACACCCTCCTGGGCTTGCTGGCCGGAGGCACGGTCAACTGCGCCACGCCACCCAAGCCGCAGCCCCAGCCGGAACCGGCTCCACAACCCAAGCCCGAACCGGAGAAGCAACAGCAACCCGAGCCGGAGAAGCCCAAGCCCGAACCAGCCCCCACGAACAAGCCGAAGCCAGAACCGCAGAACAACGGCAAGAAAAAGAAGAGATGGTGGCAAATGGGCAAGGACCTGTTCGAAGACGTCAGCGACGCATTCCTGGACGACGAGAGCAACAAAAAACGCAACTAACCCCCTAAGCATTAATCATTAACCATTACATACAATGGACGACAGAGTACAATTCGACTTCCCCACCGATTCACCCAAAATCATCAAAGTCATCGGTGTGGGCGGCGGCGGCGGCAACGCCGTCAACCACATGTACCGCGAAGGCATCCACGAAGTGGCATTCGTGGTGTGCAACACCGACCGCAAGGCACTGGAAGAATCGCCCGTGCCCGTCAAGCTGCAACTGGGACACGAAGGCCTCGGAGCCGGCAACCGGCCCAGCAAAGCCAAAGAAGCCACGGAAGAAAGCATCGAGGAAATCAAGAATATGCTGAACGACGGCACCAAGATGGTATTCATCACCGCCGGCATGGGAGGAGGCACCGGCACCGGCGCCGCACCCACCATCGCCCACATCACCAAGGAGATGGACATCCTCACCGTGGGCATCGTCACCATCCCCTTCCGCTGGGAGGGCGACAAAAAGATTGACCAGGCCCTGGACGGCGTGGAGGAAATCAGCAAGAACGTCGACGCCCTGCTGGTCATCAACAACGAAAAGCTGGGCGAGATCTATCCCGACCTCTCCGTCAAAAACGCCTTCGCCAAGGCCAATGACACCCTCCTCATCGCCGCCAAGAGCATTGCGGAGATTATCACCATGCGCGGCATCATCAACCTGGACTTCAACGACGTCAAAACCGTCATGAAGGACGGAGGCGTGGCCATCATGAGCACCGGCTACGGCGAGGGAGAGAACCGCGTCAGCAAAGCCATCGAACAGGCACGCCACTCACCCCTCTTGAACAACAACGACATCTTCAACTCGCAGAAAGTCCTCCTGAACATCTCCTACAGCCCCGACCACGAACTGATGATGAGCGAGATGGACGAAGTGAAAGAGTTCATGAACCGCTTCAACCGCAACTTCGAGACCAAGTTCGGCATGGCCGAAGACCCCGCCCTGGGCGAACAGGTGAAAATCACCCTCCTGGCCACCGGCTTCGGCATCCAGGACATCCACATGAAGGAGATGGACCAACGCCTGGAGCAACGCAGCCAGGAGGAACAGAAACGGCTGGCCGAGCTGGAAGAGAAAGAGGAGGAACGCCGCCGCCGCCGCGAGAGCTACTACGGACGCGACACCAGCGCCCGCTACCAGCCCGTGCGCCGGCGACACATCTACCTCTTCACGCCCGAAGACCTGGACAACGCCGACGTCGTGGCCCTCGTGGAGAACTCGCCTACCTGCCGCCGCGACAAGGCCACCCTCAACGCCATCCGCAACAAGGCCGAACAGGAGCGCACCGCCGCCATCGCCGCAGGCACGCAGCCGGGCGAGGACGAGGGAGTTATCACGTTTTAATGGACACATTCTTAATTATAGAACACTATGAGTTTATTCGACAAAGTCAGCGAAGACATCAAAACCGCAATGAAGGCCAAGGACAAAGTGGCCCTCGAAACACTGCGTAACATCAAGAAAGTATTCCTCGAGGCAAAAACCGCCCCGGGCGCCAACGACACCCTGGACGATGCCGATGCCCTGAAACTCATCCAGAAACTGGCCAAGCAGGGCAAGGACGCCGCCGCCATCTACGTGGAGCAAGGACGCCAGGACCTGGCCGACGAGGAACTGGCCCAGGTGAAAGTCATGGAGACTTACCTGCCTAAACAGCTTTCGACCGAAGAACTGGAGGCCGCCCTCCGTGAAATCATCGCCCAGGTGGGAGCCGCAGGCCCCAAGGACATGGGCAAGGTGATGGGCCTCGCCACCAGACAGCTGGCCGGCCTGGCCGAAGGACGCGCCATATCGGCCAAGGTGAAGGAACTGCTGGGAAACTGATTTTAATGAAGAATGAAAAAATGAAGAATGAGGAATGGACGTGAGAAACGGGCATTCCTCGTTCTTCATTCATCACTCTTCATTCCTCGCTCCTCATCCATCACCCTTTATTCATCCTTCCTCATTCTCCCTTCCTCATTTTTCATCCCCCACTCTTCATCCCCTCACGCTTCATTCTTCCTTAATCAAACAGTTCCCGCAATACCTCCACCGACCGCAGTTCGGGAAAGTCCGGCAGGTGCAGGCGGTAATAAGCCAGGATGACGTCCAGGCAACGGGCACGTTCGTCGCGCGAGAGGCGGAAAAGGTGCATCGTGGCGTAGTCCATCCGCATCAGGCAGGCCATACGGGCAGCCTCGGCAGGGGCAAGGCAGTCATTGTGCGCCGCAGGACGCCGGGAGGTGAAGCAGGCGGCACGCAGGTCGAACCAGTCGCCTTCGGCATAGCCCTCCAAGTTGGGATAAAGGCCCAGGAAGCGGGACAGGCGCATGAGGAACACCAGATGGAAATTGGCAAAACCCGTGCGGCACTCGTCCAGCCACAGCAGCGAAGAACGCAGATAGGCAAAGAGCGGACGGTTCTCCGTCTCCTCGCGCAACGCACGGTAGAGGAATTCGGACAGGAACAGGGCGATGGCCGCCTTGCGCGGGTCGTAGGGCAGGGAGGCATAAGGATGAGCCGTCCGGGCTTCCTTCACCCGGCCGACCGACTGATTGGGACGCACATCGGCCTCCAGCTCCACCAACGAAGGCGGCTGAAACAGCACGGAGCGGACCGCCGAACGACGCCCGCGCGACACGGGCACCACCAGCGACGCCCGACCCGACGCCTCGCTATAGACGGTGGCCATCAGGGCCGTATCCTTGTATCGCACCGTGTGGAGCACGATGCACTCTGTCTTCTGTAACATAACAGTCCGGTTTTAATGAAGAACCTTTTTTTAATGAAGAATGAAGAATACCCGCTACGCGGGAAGATGAAGAATCTTCGTTGGAAGCGGCCAATTCTTCATTCTTCATTGTTAGTTCCTCATTGAATTGTTCTTCACTTATTTCCAAACCTCCATCCCAATCCCAGCATCAGGTTGTTGGGGTCCTTGAAGCGGCTGAGCTGGTAGCCCACGTGCAGGAAAAGCCGGCGCGTCAGGTGGGTCTTCAGCGCCAGTATCTGATAGAAGGCATCCGTGTCCGGCCCCTTGCAGAGGATGTTGCGCCCGATGCCCAGATTGATGGAGAAGATGGGCATCACCACCTCCGCCCGCACGGAAAGCCCCACCGAGAACTGCTCGCGAAAGGGCGGACGGTGGAAGCGGATGTTGTCGGCATCAGGATAGACAAGCCCGTCGACAATGTGGTCGCCGATGTTGGCACTCTCGTCATACTGCGCATCCAGCGAGACGCCCGCCCGGAAGTAACGGCTGAAGCTGTACATGGGCGTGAAGTTCAGCCCCGCGATGCCGAACGAGCCGGAAACCAGCACGGGATCGGCATTGGCGGGATAGACGGCCTTCTTGCGCGTGGCGCCATAGAGCACCAGGTCGTAGCTCATGCGGCTGCGGAAATCCCGCGGCACGGCGGTGCGGAGGGAGGACGGAGCGTCGGACACCTCCTTGCCGGACGTCGCACCGAAGTAGCGGGTCAGGGCCACCGTGGCGCCTACGGTATTGACTCCCGCATTGGGATAGCGCGTGTTGCCGTTGCTGTAGTGCGTCACGTCCACGCCCGCCTTGAGATGCGTCTGCGGGTCGATGGCCCAATTGAGGAAAAATCCCAGGTTGATATAGGCGTTTATCCGGCTGCCCACCACCGTGTTCAGGGGGTTGCTGTCCGGGTCGTACTTTTTCCAGCCGAAAGAGGCGCCGAAGTTCCACTCGTAGTCCAGCGACAGGCGCGGGGCCAGGGAGGCGATGCGCGACGTCTGGAAGACGTAGACGGACACGGGGTTGCCCAGCTCGGAGGCATTGAAGAAGGTGTTGCAGGCCACGCCGATGCCCTGCACGGCATGGGGGTAGAGGCTTCCCCAGTACGTGTCCGGCGCGAAGCGGAAGCCGTACTTCAGGTGGCCGGAGAGGTTGGTACGGATGGAACTGCCCGCCCGGTTTTCTCCTTGCAGGAAACCGCTGGTGGGGAAGACGTAGGCCGGGCGGAACTCCGCGCTGACGACGTGTGTCACGCGAGGCCGGGCGGTGCTGTCGGCCGGCTGGACGGCTCGCACCCGAGGCGCGACGGCCAAGGCAACCGGCAGGAACAGGAGCGTAAGTCGTAGTTTATTCATCGGTGTGGGTCAAGTCTGTCAAGGTATAAAAATAGTCGTAGGGGCGGTCGCTGCTCAGGGTGCCGCTGAAGGTGCGTGTCCGCCCGCTGTGCGGATGGGAGCAATGGATGACGAAGGGGACATCGTAATGTTCTACCGATACGTAGGCACCCACCTCCATCTTTTTCCCGCCGGGCACGGGGACAAGCACGGTAAAGTCCTTGTCCAAATCGACAGGCAGGTCCTGCTCTTCGAGGTCGAAAGTCGCACGTGTGTCCTGCACGACCGGCTTCCCGTCCGCCACATCGGGGATGGCGACTTCGGGCAAAGAGTCGCCCAGGAGCGTGGTATAGTAATCTTTGCCCATCACCTCGCCCGGAATGGAAAAACGGACGCGCCGGACAGCTTTCTCATAAGGACGGACGTGAGCCCAGGTGGTGTCCGTGCCCTGCGTGTTGTCCACAATAATGCTGTACACCCACTCCGCCTTGTAGTCGTAGGTATGGAACCGGCTCCAGTCATACGCCACGCTGTCCACGCGGTATTTGGAGCCGGAAGCCGCACGGATGGGGATTGTTTTTTCTTCATACCTATTGCCCACGACCAACTCCAGCTCCACCGGATAATCATAGAGATTCTCACGGAGCGTCAATTCCACCTCACGCCCGTTGCGCTTCACCGCCTCCAGGTCCAGGAAGTCGTCTATGATACGCACGATGCCCGTCTGTCCCTCGTCCAGAGGCAGGTACAGGTCGTTTCCCTCCAGGTCTGTCGCCTGGACCCCGAAGGAACCATAAAACGAGCCTAAACTATGAATGCCCCAGTTGTCCCCCTCGAAGGACACCGTGACGGTCGCCCCCTCCTGCCCGATGGAGACGGACGGCGGATTGCCGGGCATGAAGTCGTCGATGAACACGTCGCCGTTGCATCCCCCTCCGGCGAAAAGCAAGAGGAGCAGCCCCGCCACACGGGCCACGCGCGTGCATAATTGTTTCAGCAAAAACAGGTTATGATGCATAGATATTCCGTTCTAAGAAATCAGGAGCAAAAATAGGAAATAAATCCTTTCCACCGCCGATTGCCACCCGATATTTTGCAGCAGGGTTCCGGCCCCTCGGGACGGAGGTATCGCCGCGCAGGGACGGAGGTATCGCGGGACGCGGACGAAGGTATCGCGGGAGGCAGACGGGGATATCCCTCCGGGAATCATACAGGAAAGTCGGGCAAATTGCCCGCCGTGTCGTTTTATTGTCGTATCTTTGCACCCAATAATCAGAAACACTTATTTATCCATGAAGATAGAAGAAAAACTGACCGCCGCCGTCGTGAACGGCCTCCAAGCACTCTACGGGCAGGACGTGCCCGCAAAGGACGTGCAGTTGCAGAAGACGAAGAAAGAGTTTGAAGGACACCTGACCCTGGTGGTGTTCCCCTTCCTGCGCATGTCGCGCAAGGGACCGGAACAGACGGCGCAGGAGATAGGCGAATACCTCACCGCCCACGAGCCCGCCGTGGCCGCCTACAACGTCATCAAGGGCTTCCTCAACCTCACCGTCGCCCCGGCGGCCTGGATTGAACTGCTGGACGACATCCACGCCCAGGAGCAGTATGGGCTGACCGCCGCCACGCCGGAGTCGCCCCTGGTGATGATAGAGTATTCGTCGCCCAACACCAACAAGCCCCTCCACCTGGGACACGTGCGCAACAACCTCCTGGGCAACGCCCTGGCAAAGATTATCGCCGCCAATGGCAACCGCGTGGTCAAGACCAACATCGTCAACGACCGCGGCATACACATCTGCAAGTCCATGCTGGCCTGGCTGAAGTATGGCAACGGCGAGACGCCCGAGAGCAGCGGCAAGAAGGGCGACCACCTCATCGGCGACTACTACGTGGCCTTCGACAAGCACTACAAGGCCGAGGTGAACGAACTGATGGAGAAGGGCATGACGAAGGAAGAGGCCGAAGCCGCATCGCCCCTGATGAAGGAGGCGCGCGAGATGCTCGTCAAGTGGGAAGCCGGCGACCCCGAAGTGCGCGCCCTCTGGAAGAAGATGAACGACTGGGTGTACGCCGGATTCGACGAGACGTACCGCATGATGGGCGTCAGCTTCGACAAGATATATTATGAATCCGAGACCTACCTGGAGGGCAAGAAAAAAGTCCTCGAAGGCCTGGACAAAGGTCTGTTCTACCGCAAGGAAGACGGCTCGGTGTGGGCCGATCTGACGAACGAGGGACTGGACCACAAGCTGCTGCTCCGCTCGGACGGCACGTCGGTCTACATGACGCAGGACATCGGCACCGCCGAACAGCGCTTCGCCGACTACCCCATCGACAAGATGATTTACGTCGTGGGCAACGAGCAGAACTACCACTTCCAGGTGCTCAGCATCCTGCTGGACCGCCTGGGCTTCGAGTGGGGCAAGAGCCTGGTACACTTCTCCTACGGCATGGTGGAGCTGCCCGAAGGCAAGATGAAGAGCCGCGAGGGCACCGTGGTGGATGCCGACGACCTCATGGCGGAGATGATCGCCACCGCCCGCGAGACCAGCGGCGAGCTGGGCAAGCTGGACGGACTGACGCCGGAAGAGGCCGAGGACATCGCCCGCATCGTCGGTCTGGGCGCGCTGAAGTACTTCATCCTCAAGGTGGACGCCCGCAAGAACATGACGTTCAACCCCAAGGAGTCCATCGACTTCAACGGCAACACGGGTCCCTTCATCCAGTACACCTACGCCCGCATCCGCTCCGTGCTGCGCAAGGCCGCCGAGGCAGGCATCACCCTGCCCGCACGCCTGCCGGAAGGCATCAGCCTCAGCACGAAGGAAGAGGGACTGGTGCAGATGCTGGCCGACTTTGCAGGGGTAGTGCGCCAGGCCGGCACGGACTATAGCCCGTCGGTCATCGCCAATTACTGCTACGACCTGGTGAAGGAGTACAACCAGTTCTACCACGACTTCAGCATCCTGCGCGAGGAGAATGAGGCCGTGCGCCAGTTCCGCCTGGTGCTCTCCGCCGAGGTGGCGAAGATTGTGAAGCTGGGTATGGGACTGCTGGGCATCGAGGTGCCCGAGCGGATGTAAGAATCCGGTATAATATATCAGGCGCGGATGACGCGGATGACACGGATAAACTTTAACATAGAAAAGAATCCGTGAAATCCGCGT
>DHKFC23501__coassemble_1496_pt1 | contig 13357 bp, 13 predicted proteins | sample DHKFC23501__metabat2_low_PE_030 | metagenome-assembled genome bin DHKFC23501
CGTTACGTCTCTGGCCATTGCCACATTGCCGGCCCTAAGCAAATCACCTAAACCAGCCGTAGTTTCCCCGACAATGGTTTGTCGGAGTTGAGAGTGGTGGAAGAAGCGGTAGCCAATTTTGCAGCTTCATGCGTCCGCAAACTGCGGGAGCAAAAGAGCCGTTGCAGCCAACTGACAGTTTTTGCATACACCAGCCGTTTCCGCAACGATGTGCCAAACCATACCATCAACCACACTGTTTCATTGCCCATGCCCACCAACGACCAGTTGGAGTTAGTGGCAGCAGCCGTGCAAGCACTCCGATCTAAATGGCGTGAGGATGGCAAATACCACTACAAGAAAGCCGGTGTCATCGTGTGGAATATCAGCCCTGATACAGCAGTGCAGGCCATCCTTTTTGATTCAATCGACCGGGCAAAGCAAGCTCGTCTTTCAGTAGCCATTGATGCCATCAACCGAAGGAATGGTTTCAATACCGTAAAAGTGGCAGTTCAAGGAACGGACAAACGCTGGCACCTGAAATGCGAACATAAGTCTGCCCAATACTCCACAAACCTCTGTGAAGTCATCAAGGTCAAGGTCTAAGCAATGGCCTTTTGCCTTCCAAAAAAGAAAGGCTGGTGCAACTGGCAAAGTGGTTTAGTCCATTCCTTGTACTATATATACAAGATTTCGATTAAACCTATCTCTTTAAACTGCCAAATAGAGTTGCACCAGCCAAACAAAAATCCTCACCGGAGTAATGCCTCTCCAACAAGTTTAACTCAGTCCTTGTACTATATATACAAGATGTCATTAAACCTAATTATCAGAACTGACGTTTACCGTGAAACAAATACAGTAAGAGGTTTACTCCGTACCTTGTACTATATATACAAGAATACTCTAAACTTATTTTTAAACTTCTGCTTAAGTTATCAAGATAGGGCAGAACATTCAATTCAAGCAAGCCCATCAACAAGCATCAGCAAAAATGGCTGAAACTTTTTCTTTTGGAAGGCAAAAAATCAAGTTGAATCCACCACCTTTACCCATCTGACAAGCTGATATTCTTGCTATTGATAAGACAATATTTCCAATCAATATGTTACTTATTTGTTATTTATATTTCTACTGTTCTTATTATATTATTGATATTCAATTAAATATATTCTGAGTGTTTGTTTGACACTGCTTCTGACACACCCTCTTCCTAATTATTCAAAGCTATGGGGTGCAGGCGTTCGAGACGATCTGGTCAGTCCGTGTGGATGAAGAAGAAGGCCGCCATGGCCAGGAGTATCAGTCCCAACACCCCGTAGAACCAACGGGCCTGTTTCCGTCCCACATTGCGCACCACGAACTGTGCGTTGCGTGCCGTGAAGAACCAGTCCCAATCCAGCAAAGCCGCCCACAAAGAGACAAGACCGGCCAGCGCGAAAATGCCCTGTATGATATACTGGCTAACCATACGCTCACGCCGGATCTGCTACGGTGAGACTCCGCACGCCGTCCGCTCCCTCCTGGATAGTCACCTTCACGGCATCGCCCGGCAACAACTCTTCTATCAGCTCAGGCCACTCAATGAAGCAAAGGGCTCCGCAATAGAAATAGTCCTCATAGCCCATGTCATAAACCTCCTCCAACTTCTTGATGCGATAGAAGTCGAAGTGATAAATCAGTTCGCCCGTCGTATCCGAACGATATTCATTGACAATGGCAAACGTGGGCGAGGTCACCATATCCGCGACTCCCAACTCCTCGCAAACCGCCTTGATGAAAGTGGTCTTCCCGGCTCCCATCTTGCCATAGAAAGCAAACACAGTATGCTCCCCCATGGCCTCAATGAACTGACGGGCAGCCTCACGAATCTGTTCCAAAGATTGAATCTTGATTTCTGTCATAAGTAAATGTTCTTATTTAGTTTATATTTTTATAGGAGTTAAGAAGTGAAGGAGTTATCACTCCGCTTTGCTCCGTTAGGAGTTAAGCCGATAGTAACTCAAAGAGCCGCATACACAGAAGGTATTGGCTTAACTCCTTCACTCCTTAACTTCTTAACTCCTTAACTCCTTCACTTCTTAACTCCTCCTTTCATCAAACATCTTCCGCCGGCGATATATCCACAGGCTCTTCCCCACCTTGCAAACGACATAGATCAGGATGGAGAAAAAGATGATGGACGCCCCGGAAGGAATGTTCTCCTGAAACGACAAGTACAATCCCCCCAGGCAACTGAGATAACCGATGCCGATAGAAAGCCAGACGATGCGGTGAAAACAGTGTGAGAACAGGTTAGCCGTCATCTGAGGAATGGTCAGCAACGAGATGACCAGCACGATGCCCACCATGCGCAAACAGGCCACAATGGTCAAGGCGATGAACATCATCAGCACATACTCCAACGCCCGTACCGGCAAGCCTTGCGAACGGGCAAATTCACGATCGAACGCCACCTGCACAATGGGATGGCGGAACAGGATAAAGAAAACTGCCAGCAAGCCTGCCACACAGGCCAGCAATATCAGATCTCCCTGCGTAATGGTCAGTATGTTGCCGAAAAGGTAGGCCGAAAGATCCGGCGCAAATCCCGGAGACAAAAAGGTGAACATCACTCCTACGGCCATCCCCAATGCCCAGAATACAGCAATGGCCGAGTCCTCGCGCATATCCCTGCGCTTGCCGAGCCATTCCACTCCCAATGCCGAGAGTATGGCAAACACAGCCGCGGAGAGTATAGGCGAAATGCCCGTATACAACCCGATGCCGATACCTCCAAAGGAAGCATGTGTCAGCCCACCGCTGATAAACACCAGACGCCGGGCAACAATGTACGTCCCCACCACCCCACAGGCAATGCTGGCCAGCAGACTGCCAAGGAGCGCATGTTGAAAGAATGTATATGTCAACCAGTCTGTCATTTGAGTTATTGAGTTAAGTAAATGATAATTTATCGGTGTGATTCTTTAGACGCGGATGACGCGGATGACGCAGATTCATTTTCTTTATTGACTGATTATCCGTTATCAAAGATTATCGATCAGCGGCATCAGCGTCATCTGCGTCTAAAGAATTAAATTCCTATTTATCATATATACTAAATATCCACATCTCTACCTATTGATTTTTTTTTTAGCTATGGTTTCATCCCGACTGAAGGACGCATCGGCCCGGTCATTGTTGTTTCCCGCTTCTCCGTTCACCAATGATAAGGAATACTTCGTCTTTCAGATTCTCCGGCAGTGCGATGCCCCGCAATTGCAGACTGCGCACCCAACCGGCCACATCTTCTTCGTGCATGGTATAAAATACATCCCGGAACTCATCTTCCTGCGCCGCCGTATACCCATCCGGAGGGGTACCGATATAGCGGTCCAACTCCTCATCGTCATAATACTCTATCTTCTTGCTGACAGCAGCCAGCAGGCTCTCTTTCTCGCAGACCTCATGCTGCCCGCAACACTCCATGTCTACAGGATTCACCTCGGGCATGGCTTCCAGTTCGCCACGCTTCACCCGGCGTTGCAGTTTCCTGTCCCCCACGATGCCCGCAACGGCAGCCACCAAAGCCAGCGCCAACAAAGCTATGATAAGTATCCACATACAAAGTTCCTTTCACTGAATGAAACGTACGCTCATGCGCTTTCCTTTCGGAAACGACGGACAAAGATAATACAAAAAAGTGAGATATGGAGCGTTGCTATCCCATTACCACCCATCCAGGCTTCCATCCACATAGAAGCAAGGATACTTTATCATTTATCATTGGATACTTTGCCATTTATCCAGCATGTCTCTGTGCCCTGCTTTGGCAAGCCTCATTGATACTTCATCACCATCAGCACCGGGTTATCCTCCACCTCCAGCTTGGCTGCCAACTCCTTCAAAGGGCCTTCCTTCAGATGCCCTTTCTGATAAGCATCCACCAGCCCATCGGCAGACAAGAGCCCATAAGCTGCCACCTTCTCGCCATTCACCGGATGTTGCATCAGGTCTACGTACGATTCATCCGTAAAGTCTCCGTTGAGCACATTTACTTCATACACTTTCCTGTCTTGCGTGTCATAGACCCATTCTGTGGTGGGAAAGCCACGCCAGGTGGTAAAGTCATACTCCACTTTAAGGCTGCGCAGGAAATAATACCTGTCCGTCATGGTACCTATGCTCAACAACCTTTCGGGGTGGGAGGTAGGGATGCGTACGATGAAAGGCTTCAAACCAGTTTCCCGGGTATAGTTGTACACCGTATCCGTGGATGTTTCAGCCAATAGCCAACGCCCCCGGTTGGGGGTAACAGCTTCTTACTCTTATCACATGTCCTATCACATAAGTGGCATGTTTTTCAAAATAGGAAAGTCAGAAATATAAGTCAGGCAAGATAAGACTTAGGACTTATAATGTATTGTAATAAGTTAAATCGCTTATTTCTCCATTTTATAAGTCTATCAACTTATAATATTTTGGTCGGTAGAGATATTATTTATACCTTTGCATTGAACAGTAATTAAACGGATCCAATTTATGTATGCAACCATTTCTGCTGATATAGTTTCGTCCACATCTTTGTGTATTGAAGAAACCATTGCTTTGAAGCAAAGGATAGAAGATTTATTTTCTGTCCTCGAAAAGAGATTTCCCGGATTTTGGGGCAGATTAATAAAGGGAGATTACATAGAGTGCCTGTTGCCTTCAGCTAAGGACGGCTTCAGGGTTGCTCTTATTATTAAGAGTTGCATTAAGTCTTTTCCTATTGCAGAACCGAAAAAGAAAAAACTGTTCCAAGCATACGGAATCCGTATAGCTATGGGAATAGGTAATATGCGTATTGTTGATAAGGAACACGGCATAATGGATGGAGAGGCGATTTATTTATCAGGACGGACATTAAGCGGAATGGGGGCTCCAAACAAAAATGGTACATTCCTTATTGAACCTGCTGATATGCAACTAAAACCGGCATTACAGACTGTCGGTATGCTGACCGATGCCTTGCTCAATAATGCTACAAAGCGACAGAGTGAAGTCATTTATTATAAACTTTTGTCTAAAAGCGAGCAAGAAATAGCAGATATATTAGGCGTAAAGCAGTCTGGAATAAACCAGCACTCGACTTCTGCTAAATGGTATTGTATAGAGGAGGCACTAAATTACTTTGAACAACTAAATTTTGAAAACGCATGAATAGCTGGTTATTATTAAGCCTGTTGATGGCTCATGTGATTGGAGATTTCTATCTGCAAAGTGATAAATACTGCAAGAGGAAAGAGGAATCAAAACTAAAAAGCCCTTTTTTGTATGTTCATTCCACAATCATAGGACTGCTTTCATGGGCATTTGTTCAAACAGTTGATTTTTGGGTTTACGCGTTGCTCATATCAGTAACACATTTGATGATTGATTCGGTGAAATCATACATGTGCAAAGGCCTGTGGCCTTTTTTAGTAGACCAGATTGCTCATATTGTAATTTTGTGTTTTATTGCACATCAATATGTACCGCTATGCCATTTACCAATTCAAGGCATAGATTTCCTTGACCATATATCCATTCCAACATTTGTGTTTGCCATATTATGTTGTCTGAAACCTACCAACATTCTTATAAAACTGATATTGGAGCGATATAAAATAGGAGAAACCGAATCTTGCAAAAGCATGAAAAATGCAGGAGCACTCATCGGAAATTTAGAAAGAATCCTGACATTGGTATTTGTTTTAATCGGCCAATATGAAGCTGTGGGATTCATCATAGCCGCAAAATCTGTACTTCGATTTAAGGACACAGATACAGCCAAGACAGAATATGTATTAGGTGGAACTTTATTGAGTTTTGGTATAGCCACATTATTAGGCTTAATGGTAAAACAATTATCATTAGTATTCTAATTTTACACAATGAGAGAATTAACAGATACCCGTTGGCGGAATTAGTGCGCAAGGAAAAGTCATCGAGGTACTCAACGACCTTGTCCGCGTCAATGCTTTCAGTCGTGGTGAATCCATGATAGTGGTTGTTCCGGTCTATCATGCCGAAGATGTTGATTCTTTGTGCCTTTTGGGAAGGGATCCCCTTGGGCGTTTTCTTATTCGCTTATATCTTGCGCCAATGCTGATAAAAAACGCTTGAACGTCAGGTCGCTCGCTTCCTTGCCCGTGGCTTTCTGCCAGGCTTCCCTGGCTTTGCTCACGCTCTGCCTGTCCTGTTCGATGGCTTTGCGGACAACTTCCTCGTCCGTACAGTCCATGATAGGTTTGCGCCCACGGCCGGGGCGGGTCTGCAGGCCGTTGATGCCTTCCGCCAAGAAACGTTTTACCCAAAAGTTGACGGACACATGCGACATTTCTGTCTGCAAACCTATGGCCTTGCTTGAAAAACCTGCTGATTTGAGCAATATGGAACGACAGCGCATCCGGAAGCAATGGCTCGAACCATTTCGGAAGCCTGCCTCCAAGGATAAGCGTTCGGAATCCGTTAATATGATTGATTTGACTTTGCCCATAGAAATAGCTTTGAGGATTATGAGGCAAAGGTAGCAAATCTATATGATATAAACTAATTATGAACATCTACTTATCATCATAGGAATGCACAAATTCATCCCGGGCGAAGTATAAAATCAATGGGATGGTGCGCGGCAGGAATGCCGTACCTCCTGCCATGTATCCTTGCTCTTAGGATGATTGAAGCCAGGGCTTCTTTTGTCGATAGCCCTATCGTGCGGCAACGATAGCCCTATCACCAGCTATCGATAGGGCTATCACCAGCTATTGATAGCCCTAGCGTTTTCAGGAGGCCTGACAGGGAGCCGGTGACAACGTTGACATTTGGAGGCGGCGAGGGAAAGCGTCTTTCGAATGCCTTTCCTGACAAAAAGGGCGTGACGAGGACGGAACAGGGGAATCTCTTAGTGTGCCGCAGGGATGCGGCACCTCCTGCAATTTTGCACTGTTTTCTGTTGCGGAATGGATTCTTTGGGGTAACTTTACACTTACAATACGATACTTCGCGCGGGGTGAATCTATGCATTTCCACATCAGTTACCACGACCCAAATGCAAAAATTCATCCCGTGAGAAGTATGATAAAGCCTCATTGATACTTCATCACCATCAGCACCGGGTTATCCTCCACCTCCAGCTTGGCTGCCAACTCCTTCAAAGGGCCTTCCTTCAGATGCCCTTTCTGATAAGCATCCACCAGCCCATCGGCAGACAAGAGCCCATAAGCTGCCACCTTCTCGCCATTCACCGGATGTTGCATCAGGTCTACGTACGATTCATCCGTAAAGTCTCCGTTGAGCACATTTACTTCATACACTTTCCTGTCTTGCGTGTCATAGACCCATTCTGTGGTGGGAAAGCCACGCCAGGTGGTAAAGTCATACTCCACTTTAAGGCTGCGCAGGAAATAATACCTGTCCGTCATGGTACCTATGCTCAACAACCTTTCGGGGTGGGAGGTAGGGATGCGTACGATGAAAGGCTTCAAACCAGTTTCCCGGGTATAGTTGTACACCGTATCCGTGGATGTTTCAGCCAATAGCCAACGCCCCCGGTTGGGGGTAATGGCAGGCGAGGGTCCCGTCACTGACATCTCCCCGCTTCGCACAACGGGCGCCTTAATCTTGTCAAAAGGAATCGGGATGCCGACGACACTGCCATCCTGTTTGGAAATCAGCACATGGTAATAAGGCTTGTCGCGCGGCTCTCCGGCTTTGCCATACGAGGTAAAGTCGTAGGCTATCAGGTAGTCTTCGTCATACCCATACATAGACATGTATGAACATCCCTCCGCATACCGGAGGCTGCGTTTATACTGCCCGCTCATATCATACACTTGGATACGTTTGCTTCCGCTGTCATTGACATAAAGCTCACCGGCGGCTTCGTCCAATATGATATTGGTGATATTCACGTATTCCTCGCCTCCTTGTCCTTTCCGGTTGATTCGCTTCAGGGCCTTGCCTGTGTGTCGGTCGAAAAGATAGATGTCTCCATCGTTGGCATAGTTCCGCACGGCAATGTATTTCTCGCCCACTGCCCGCACGTCCCCTTGCGTTACAAACTCGTCATTGGTTTCCAACGGTACATACTCTACATCCAGAAAATCCTGGACCACCAGTGTCTTCTTCGGATAGGTGGCACCCATGTCAATTGTTACAAGACTTTCAGTTTCGGTAGACGGATTGCAACTTGTTGTCATTACTGAGAGTACTCCTAAGGTGACCAACAAGTGTTGAAAAGAAATTTTACTCATAATAATAAGTAGATGTTGATATTTAGTTTATATTTAGGAGTTAAGAAATTAAGGAGTTATCACTCCACCCCCCTCCGGCTCCCCCGTTTTCGGGGGAGAGCAACGCTCCGTTAGGAGTTAAGCCGATAGTAAGTCAAAGGACCGTATACACAGAGGTATTGGCTTAACTCCTTAACTCCTCAAAAGTTCATTTTATTCTTGCGACTTACTTATATAGCTTTGATTGAAGTTTCCCCTTGTTGGGTGGTGATACATTCAGTTGTCCTCATGGCTTATGGCAAATGATGGTTATTTGAAGAATATCGGTAACGTATAATAAACGGAAACGTTCTTTCCTTCATGTTGCGCAGGTATCCAATCTGGCATTGCGGACACGATATCCAAAGCTTTTTGGTCATGCTCCGCATCCAATGACCGCAAAATCTTGGGCTCTCTTACTTTGCCATTGGCACTGATTACAAATCTAACGAAGACAACCTTAGCATCCGGACCATGGCGTCTGGCTCTCTTTGAATATTCCGAATCACCTAATTGCTTGCCTAAATAGGCAAGCAATTCTCTTTCTCCGCCTGAAAAAACGGGACCCATTGCAACTAACCCATATATTGAATCATCAACTATCGTTTCTCCTTGGGAGGACATATCTGATTCGACTGCAACCGCAGAGGAATCACCGGCCACATCTGACAAAGCTTTGGACTGCGACTGGTTACCATTACCACATGCCCAAAACAATGATATCAATGCACACGAAAATAAGACTTTAGTAGAATGAAAAAACTGTACTCTCATCATATCCATTTTTCTTTGTCCCAATTCACTCTTTGACAATGATGTCAAAGTAATCTTTTTTAATTGCTTCATAATATCACATTTTAACATTAAACAAATATGTTGCCTTTTCATATCAACACAAGGATAACCTTGGCATGTTCACTTGTATTTTCCATAGATAATATAATTGTTGTCCTCTTCCGAAATGCCATCTCTCCACTTCGCCAAAAATTCACGGTCACGTGCAGACAAATCGCCCTCTTGTAAACGCTTCTCAATAGCTTCCAGCAACAACCCCGGCTCCATATTGGCCACATAGCCCGTTTCCGAAAGATAGCCATCCAATTTTATCCCACCCAACAAGTCATTCCAAAGCTCATAACAAGCACCCTGCAATGTTCCTTTCTGGACGATAATACGCTTCACAGGTACGTATGTGTACAGGAGAAGCGTCTCGGAATCGGTATTCTTTCCGAACAAGGTAATCGTATAAAAACAAGGATATTCATTTATGGCAGCTCCATACTGTCCCATCTCCTGAGACACTACCGCTAATATCGGACGCAGGACGTTGTCATCCGGATAATAATGGTACAGAGTGTCCGTAGCATCTAAGGGCGCACACCTATGGAAAGAAAAACTGATATAATCCCTCTCTCGGGAAGAAATCAAAAACTCACTGCTGTAATCTGGCCATATTTTTAGCGAAGCGGCATCATTTCGTTGCAATACATTCCCTCCAAAATTCTGTATCCATACTGCTGGATCAGGCGCATCCTCAAAAGCCATCTGCGTGACACATACGCGTTGACGCTCCGTATCCACCCGGATGGCTCCCTTGTTCATCAGGAAGGCCAGCGGTATGTCATGGAGATAATTCCCCTTCAGGTCATAGACCAAAATCTTCCTGTCAGGCCAAGGAAGCAGGTATATCCGATTATGCTTCTCGTCTATCTGGCTGTCATACAAATTAGTATATTCACCCGGTCCTTGCCCTACGGCACCCACATCACACACGAACTTTCCTTGGCGCGTAAACAATTTATAAGGTTTCCCTATATAACGGGCTCCGATGTAATGCTCGCCCATCAAGAGCGCATAATTCCCCATCAACGCCTCTTCCCGGTTGTCCAGCTTAATGATTTCCAAGGAATCGACGATGTCGCTCAGTGGCAGGGTGATAGTCACTTTCACATCAGCCACCCGGCAGGACACTAACGTATCGCCCCGAGCCGTTACCACCCGCGAAGCTACAACGGGACATTTGCCTAATGCATCGGCAACTTCCCGCACTTGCTCCACGCATGAACAAATGAAAAAACTGAAAAGCACTACGCTCAAGGATGTCAAAGCAATTTTCTTTAAATGCTTCATACAATTTGCATTTCTAATTACCTAGATTAACAAATAGGTTACTTTTCTCTATCAACGCAAGGATAGCCTTGATATTTCTTTATTTATATCTTCCGTAAATGACATAATTGTTGTCCTCTTCCGAAATGCCATCTCTCCACTTCTCCAAAAATTCACGGTCACGTTCTGGCAAATCAACCTCTTGTAAACGCTTCTCAATAGCTTCCAGCAACAACCCCGGCTCCATATTGGCCCGATATCCCGTTTCCGAAAGGGACCCGTTGAGTTCTATTCCACCCAGCAAATCGTTTTGGAGTTCGTAATAGGCTCCTCGCAATGTCTCTTTCTGAATAATAATTCTTTTCACAACCATACTTGAATACCCGGGAATTGTACTCTCTCCTCTTAATCCAATGGTATAAAAACGAGGATATTCATTTAAAACCGCCCCATAGCCTTCCGCCTCTTCACGTTCTACAGATAAAGCTGGCCGCAAGACGTTTTCATTTACTAAGAAATGGTATAGACTATCCGAGGCATCAGTACTCCAGTATTCCATATTGGAAAAGCTGATGATATCGCCTATGCGGGAAGAAATCGAAAATTCATTGCTATAATCCGGCCATATCTTCAGCGAGGCAGCATCATTCCGGTACAACACATTTCCCTTGAAATCCTGTACCCATACCGCAGGATCGGGCGCATCCTCAAAAGCCATCTGCGTGACACATACACGCTGACGTTCAGTATCCACCCGGATGGCTCCTTTGTTCATCAGGAAGGGCAGCGGTATGTCTTGAAGGTAATTTCCTTCCAAGTCATAAACCAAAATCTTCCTGTCTGGCCAGGGAAGCAGGTATATACGGTCGTATTTATCGTCTATCTGGCTGTCATACAAACTAGTATATTCACCCGGTCCTTGACCTACAGCACCCACGTCGCACACGAACCGCCCTTGGCGTGTAAACAATTTATAAGGTTTCCCTATATAACGGGCACCGATGTAATGCTCGCCTATCAAAAGTGCATAACTTCCTATCAACGCCTCTTCCCGGTCGTCCAGCTTAATGATTTCCAAGGAATCGACGATGGCACTCAGTGGCAGGGTGACGGTCTCCTTCACATCGGCCACCCGGCAGGACACTACCGTATCACCCTGCGCGGTCACCACCCGCGAAGCTACAACGGGACATTTGCCTAATGCATCGGCAACTTCCCGCACTTGCTCCACGCATGAACAAATGAAAAAACTGAAAAGCACTACGCTCAAGGATGTCAAAGCAATTTTCTTTAAATACTTCATACAATTTGCATTTCTAATTACCTAGATTAACAAATAGATTAGCTTCCGATTCTTGTTGAGAAGTTGTTAAAGGTATGGTTACATCGTCTGCAAATGTAGCCAAACTCCACACCAAAGAAATCAAAAATAAACTAAGATGTTTCATTGCTTTCTCGTTTTAAATTCGCTGAACAAAGAAAGCAAGAAATACTATACGAAGCCCTCGTTTTTATTGTGCAAAAACTGTGCAAATACGCTTGCACACCATTTTGCACATACTTCGCATTGTGCAAAAACTGTGCAAACAGAGAATAAAACACTTATAATGAGCGAATAAAAGCATCCCAATCCTTCGGACTCCCTTTTTCTTGAAACACCTTGGCATACAACCGACGACGCACGGAACTGACTCCTTCAGCAGATAAATAGGTCAACTTAGCGATTTCTGTTTTAGAGAATCCGGCCTTCAGCAACAGGCAAATCTGCATTTCCCGTTCACTCATCTTGTGTATGGCTTCCAGCTTATGGGTAAAACCGTCATAGCATTCATCCAGCCGGACCTGCAAGTCTTTCCAATCTTGGTAAACCACACGAGGTTCTTCTCTTGTCAATAGTTCTTTGAAATGCTCATAGACAGTAGAGGCGAAAAATTGCTCTTCCGACACTTTCCGTTTGCTTTGTTCCAACAAGGCTTTTTGGTTGGCGCATTTCAACTGCGTTTTCTGCCTTTCCAATTCTTCCTGAACGGAAGCAGTGTTCTCCAATTTGTCTTGCAGTTGCCGGATTTTTTCCTGCAACCGCGCCATTTCCGCCTGATTCGCTTGAATAAACCGGTCGCTCCGCCGATAGGCTTCCTCTTTCAAGGTTTCTGCGGCTTCCCATCGGTTCTTCCACTCCTTCCTACGCTTCCGATAGAAGGCCCAGCCCCCGATAAGGAGGGCGGCCATCCCCAATGACAAGTAGACCATACTCTGCCTTCTGCGTGCATTGGCTTCTTTCAAACGATTATTCTCTTTCTCGCGCAACTGGTAATTATACAGTGCGTTCATTTGACGAATGCCCTCCGTATTGGTGATTCGTTGGATGGAATCGGCACAAGCGCTTCGCAGCTTCAAGTATTGGATGGCTGCATCCGGATCGCCTTGAGCCAAAACAATCTGCGACAGATTGCCATACGCAGCCCATTGGGTATGCACTGAACCACGTCGTATGGCCTCTTCATAATGCCAAGCTGCCGAATCCAACCGATTTTGCATCTGACACAGCACACCGGCCGTGAAATGGACAGCTGATTTTTCATATACCGGAGTTCCATACAATACTCTTTCCAAATACATTTTAGCCAAATCAAATTCTCTCCTACTCGCATAAATCCCGGCAATGGAATTTTGGATAGAATAAGCGATAGTAGAATCCTGTATGGCCTCACAAATCCGATTGGCCTGCAACAAATAAAATAAGGTGCTGTCTTGCTTTCCTAATCCTATATAGGCTTTGCCTATGTCCCGAAAGCTAAATGCCATCCCCAGACTGTCTCCCAGCAGCGAATCGCAAGCCAGACTCTGCTTATACATTTCCAATGCCTCCGGATACATCCTCTGTCGATAGAATAATGTTCCCATCTGCGAAGTCACCCTATTGCGCAAGTCCGTCATCGCCCCTTCGGGCATCGCCTCCAACGCCTTGCCGAAATAGTCCAACGCCTGCGGCGCAT
>DHKFC23501__coassemble_1509_pt1 | contig 13148 bp, 10 predicted proteins | sample DHKFC23501__metabat2_low_PE_030 | metagenome-assembled genome bin DHKFC23501
AGCCGATAGTAAGTCAATGAGAACCGTATACACAGAGGTATTGGCTTAACTACTTCACTTCTTAACTCCTTAACTCCTCAAAAGACAATATCATTTCTTGCGATTTTACTTATCTTGTTCCTTTTCCTTGCTTTTTTTGACGGTGAAGTCAATGGGGGCGGCCACTTTTTCCTGGGTCAAGGCAATGTCGAGCACCTCCTTCACGTCCTTCACATAGTGGAAGGTCAGTCCTTTCAGGTAAATTTCCTGGATTTCTTCGATGTTCTTGCGGTTTTCCTCGCTCAGGATGATTTCCTTGATTCCGGCGCGTTTGGCGGCCAGGATTTTTTCCTTGATGCCACCCACGGGGAGGACACGTCCGCGCAGGGTAATCTCGCCCGTCATGGCCAGATTGGCTTTCACCTTGCGTTGGGTCAGGGCCGAGGCCAGCGAAGTGGCCATGGTGATGCCTGCCGAGGGACCGTCCTTGGGGATGGCGCCTTCGGGCACGTGGATGTGGATGTTCCAATTGTCGAAAATCTCTTCGTCAATGTCCAGCAGGGAGGCATGCGCCTTGATGTATTCCAGGGCCAGCATGGCCGATTCCTTCATCACGTCGCCCAGGTTGCCCGTCAGGGTCAGGCGGCCGCCCTTGCCCCGGCTCAGGCTGGTTTCCACGAAGAGGATTTCTCCACCTACGGCTGTCCATGCCAGGCCGGTCACCACGCCTGCGTACTCATTTCCCTGATACTTGTCGCGCGTGTATTCCGGTGCGCCCAGGAAGTCATACAGGTCCTCGGGCTTGATTTCGGTTTTCTCGAAGAAGCCGTCCGTGGCATATTGGCGGGCACATTTGCGCAGGATTTTGCTGATTTTCTTCTCCAGCTCGCGCACGCCGCTCTCGCGGGTATAGTTCTCGATGATAGCCTCGATGGTGGCTTTGGAGAACTTGAGGGCGTTTTTCTTCATGCCGTTGGCTTCCAGTTCCTTGGGGATGAGGTGGCGCCGGGCTATCTCGATTTTCTCTTCCGTGATGTAGCCGCTCACTTCAATCAGCTCCATGCGGTCCAGAAGCGGGCCGGGGATGGTGTTCAGGTTGTTGGCCGTGGCGATGAACAAGACTTTCGAGAGGTCGTAATCCACGTCCAGGAAGTTGTCGTGGAAGGTGGTGTTCTGCTCCGGATCCAGCACTTCGAGCAAGGCGGACGAGGGGTCGCCCTGGCGGTCGGCACCCACTTTGTCAATCTCGTCCAGGATGAAGACGGGATTGGACGAACCGGCTTTGATGAGGCTCTTGATGATGCGTCCGGGCATGGCGCCGATGTATGTTTTGCGGTGTCCGCGGATTTCTGCCTCGTCGTGCACGCCTCCGAGGGACATCCGGATGTATTTGCGCTTCAAGGCGGCTGCTATGGAGCGGCCCAGCGAGGTCTTGCCCACGCCGGGAGGGCCGTACAGGCAGATGATGGGCGACTTCATGTCTCCCTTCAGCTTCAGCACGGCCAGGTGCTCCAGGATGCGTTCCTTCACCTTTTCCAGCCCGTAGTGGTCCTTGTTCAGCGTCTTTTCGGCGCTTTTCAGGTTCAGGTTGTCTGTGGTGTAGGTGCCCCAGGGCAGGCTGAGCATGGTTTGCAGGTAGTTCAGTTGCACGCTGTAGTCGGGCGATTGCGAGTGGGTGCGCTCCAGTTTGTCCACTTCCTTCAGGAAGGTCTTTTTCACCTCTTCGCTCCATTTGATGGTTTCGGCCTTGGCCCGCATCTCAGCGATTTCCTGCTCCTGTGTGGCTCCGCCCAGTTCGTCCTGGATGGTCTTGATTTGTTGCTGGAGGAAGTATTCGCGTTGTTGCTGGTCGATGTCCTCGCGGGCGCGCATCTGGATGGATTCCTTGATTTCGGCCAACTGCACTTCACGGTTCAGGATTTCCAGCAACCGGTAGGTGCGTTCGCGCAAGGCGTTGAACTGCAGCAGCTCTATCTTTTCGTCTTTCTTCAGGGGGAGGTTCGTGCAGATGAAGTCCACCAGGAACATCGGGTTGGTGATGTTCCGGATGGCGAACGATGATTCTTGCGGAAACATGTCAGAAGACTTGAGATAGCGTATCGTAAGGTCTTTGACTGCTTCTACCAGGGCTTGGAATTCACGGTCGTTCTTGTCGGGCAATCCTTCCTCCAGGGGGGTGACATGGCCTTTCAGGTAGGGGACGTCCTCGGTTATGTCCTTCAGTTCCACGCGCTTTGAGCCTTGCAGGATGACGGTAGTGGTCTGGTCGGGCATTTCGAGCGTGCGGACAATGCGCGCTACGGTACCGATGTTGTGCAGGTCTTCGAACAGGGGATGTTCCGTCTCTGCCACCTTTTGGCAGACTACGGCCACGTATGCATTTTTCTTTTCCGCATCGCGTACCAGCCGGAGGGAGGATTTGCGTCCTAATGATACGGGCAGGAATACACCGGGGAATAGCACCATGTTACGCAACGGTAACACGGGCAACACTTCATCCAGCTTTATGTCCATCAGTTGCTCTTCGTTTCCCTCGAAATCCGCTATCACGGAAAAACCATTTCTATCGCCTCTGTCTTCGCTATCGCTCAGGTAAAATCTTTTCTTCATGTTGTCACGTTTATTGGGGGCTCTGCTTGAGAAACCCTGTAAAGTGGGTGCAAAGTTAAACGATTTATTGATATGTATCCGCTTCCGATTCTTTAAAAACACAAAAACGAGCGAGTTTTTTGTGTATTTCTGCGGGGTATTACGTACTTTTGAACCCGAGAAAACAAAAAGCATGTATGTCCAATACTTATTTTAAGTTCAAACAATTTACCGTATTCCACGACCGGTGCGCCATGCGTGTGGGTACGGATGGAGTCTTGCTGGGCGCGTGGGTGTCCGTAGAGGGTGTCCGGCGCGTGCTGGACGTAGGGACGGGTAGTGGGTTGATTGCCCTTCAGCTGGCTCAGAGATGTCCCGGGGCACGGATTGCGGGCATCGAGATAGAGCCGGAGGCGGCCTCCCAGGCGCATGAGAATGTGGAGCGTTCGCCGTGGGCGGAGCGCGTGGAGGTGGTGTGCGGGGATTTCAGGGACTATATGCCTGTGGAGAAATTTGACCTGATTGTCTCCAATCCGCCCTATTTCACGGATGCCCTCCGGAGTCCGGATGCCCGGAGGCGCACGGCGCGCCATACGGAGGAGTTGGATTACGGGCTTTTGTTCCGTCATGCCCTGGATTTGTTGGCGCCGGGCGGGCGCGTGGCGGTCATCATCCCCACGGAGGTGGAGGTGTTGGCCCTGGACAGTGCTTTCGCGTGCGGATGGTTCCTCTGCCGCCGGACGAATGTCTATACCAAGCCGGGGAAGAAATGCCGCCGGCTCTTGCTGGAGTTTGGTACGAAGCCTGCGGTGTATGTGGCCACGGACCTGTACATTGAAAAGGCCGAAGGGGGCTATTCGGAAGCCTATGCCGCGCTGACGGGGGCTTTCTATCTGGATAAATAAAAAGCCTCCGCGATTCGTCACGAACAGCGGAGGCGACATGAAAAACCTTAAATAATACCCATTCAGAAACCTGTCTTAACAGGTTTGAGATGAAAGGGATGAGTTAATGTATGGTTACTATCGCTTGTTACTTGTTCAGAGCCAAAGCTACATTCACCGCGCAGGCTACCGTACATCCTACCATCGGGTTGTTGCCGATGCCCAGGAAGCCCATCATTTCCACGTGTGCGGGCACTGATGAAGAACCTGCGAACTGGGCGTCGCTGTGCATGCGGCCCATGGTGTCGGTCATGCCGTAAGAAGCGGGACCTGCGGCCATGTTGTCCGGGTGCAGCGTGCGGCCCGTGCCACCACCGGATGCCACGGAGAAGTAGGGCTTGCCGGCCAATACGCGTTCTTTCTTGTAAGTGCCAGCCACGGGGTGCTGGAAGCGCGTGGGGTTCGTGGAGTTGCCCGTGATGGACACGTCCACATTCTCGTGCCACATGATGGCCACGCCTTCGCGCACGTCGTCTGCACCATAGCATTTCACCTTGGCGCGGGGACCGTCGGAGTACGGAGTCTCCTTCACTACTTCCAGCTTGCCCGTATAGTAGTCAAACTGGGTCTGTACGTACGTGAAACCGTTGATGCGGCTGATGATCATGGCGGCGTCCTTGCCCAGGCCGTTCAGGATGCAGCGCAGGGGGTTCTTGCGCACCTTGTTGGCCATTTCGGCGATTTTGATGGCGCCCTCGGCGGCAGCGAAAGATTCGTGGCCGGCCAGGAAGGCGAAGCACTGCGTCTCGTCGCGCAGCAGGCGGGCGGCCAGGTTGCCGTGTCCCAGGCCTACCTTGCGGTCGTCGGCCACGGAGCCGGGGATGCAGAAGGCCTGCAGGCCGATACCGATGGCCTCGGCGGCGTCGGCGGCATTCTTGCAGCCTTTCTTCAGGGCGATGGCGCAACCTACCACGTAGGCCCACTTGGCATTCTCGAAGCAGATGCCCTGCGTCTCCTGGCAAGTCAGGTAGGGGTCGATGCCGGCGGCGTCACAGATGGCGTTGGCCTCTTCGATATCTTTGATGCCGTATTCGTTCAGTGCAGCAAGGATTTGCTTGATACGGCGGTCTTGGCTTTCAAATTGTACGGGTCTAATCATTGTCTGTGTCCTCCTTCATTATTCTTTACGTGGGTCAATGTATTTAACTGCGCCCTGTTCGGGTTTGAAGCGTCCGTACGTGCCGGTGACTGCCTTCAGGGCTTCGTTGGCGTCTTTGCCTGCCTTCACTTGCTCCATGAACTTGCCCATATGGACGTATTCATAGCCGATGACTTGGTCGTCTGCGTCGAGGGCCATGCGGGTGATGTAGCCTTCGGTCAGCTCCAGATAGCGCGGGCCTTTGGCCAGCGTGCCGAAGAGGGTGCCCGTCTGGCTGCGCAGTCCCTTGCCCAGGTCTTCCAGGCCGGCGCCGATCATCAGGCCGCCTTCGGAGAAAGCAGATTGCGTGCGTCCGTACACGATTTGCAGGAACAGTTCGCGCATGGCCGTGTTGATGGCGTCGCAAACGAGGTCCGTGTTCAGGGCTTCGAGGATGGTCTTGCCCGGCAGGATTTCAGAAGCCATGGCGGCGGAGTGCGTCATGCCCGAGCAGCCCAGCGTCTCGACCAGGCATTCCTGGATGACGCCGTTCTTCACGTTCAGCGTCAGCTTGCAGGCGCCCTGCTGGGGTGCGCACCAGCCCACACCGTGGGTCAAGCCGGAGATGTCTACGATTTCTTTCGCTTTCACCCATTTGCCTTCTTCAGGGATGGGAGCCGGTCCGTGGTTGGGACCTTTCTTTACAACACACATGTGTTCAACTTCGTGTGAATAAGTCATAATCAGCTCTAATTAATTAGTTAATATGATTAATGAAACGTAAGTCGTTTTTCCAGTTCCATTCGTAACCGTCCGCAAAGATAGCATTTTAATTTCATAATATCGTCATGCGAAGCGGGATTTTTTATACCTTTGCATCCGCTTGGACGGCGATATCCCCGCCCGCGTCCGCAGGTATCCCCGCCCGCGTCCGCGGATATCTCTGCCCGTGCCCGCGGATATCCCCCGCCGGAAGGCGTAGGCGGGCGGGAAAAAGATATAAATATAAATAGGTATAAACCCATGATTCAAGTAACTGACGAAGCCCTGCGTCGTGCCGCGGCCGAGGGCATGGATGCTTTTCTGCGCGTCTTTACCGACGCCTACCGCCGGGCCACGGACGACCGCCTGACGGCGGAGAACATGGCGTGTCTCACCGCGCCGCAACACACGCTGCTGGCCTACACCGTCCTGCGCGACGAGCTGATGGAGGGCGGCTTCTGCCAGCTCGTCCAGAACGGGTATGGCGCCTACATCTTCCACAATCCCGTGGCGCGCGCGCTCAAGGGGTGGGGCCTGGACGGCCTGGCGCGCCTCCTGCATGACGCCCGCCGCATCTACGACGCCCACCGCGAGGACCTGGAGCGCGAACGCACGGACGACGAGTTCATGGCCATGTACGAGCAATACGAGGCCTTCGACCCCCTGGAGGAGGAGTTCATCGAGCACGAAGAGGAGTGGACGGCCCGGGTGGCCGCCTACGTGGACGGGCATTTGGAGGAATTTGCAGAGGTGGCCGGCTGAAAAATATGTTAAAAAACGGTCCCCCGTGCAGTATTAAGCCCGACCGGTCATTTCATAACTGAAATATTATCTAATTTTGCAAACCAAATAAAAGTAGAAAGGACAATGAAACAACATTTTAAACTTCTGACGCTCGCCGTGGCATTGGTGGCGGGCCTTACGACGATGACCTCTTGCCTGAACGGTGATGATGATCCTACGCAGACGTTCGCCCCGGTAGTCAAGGTGTACACCACGTATCTGGGGATGGGGGTTTACTTTGAAAGCATCGACGGAGTGCGCATCGAGCCTACGGAGGCCTCCTACAACGCTTCCATCTCCCAGGGCATGAACTGGAATAACTACAACGGACAGATCATCCAGCTGCAGTACAGCTATAATCCCGAATCGCCGGACGTGGAGATTACGGACGATGGTATCTCCGGCGTCACGCTGATCGGGTTCTATCCGATGAACAGCCCCGTCGAGGTGGTGCAGAGCGAAGGCGCGGCCAACGACTCCATCGGCAACATGCCCATCATCTCCATCGGCGAGGACAATTACAACGGCTCCTCCGTCAAGGCGCAATATTGGGATGAACACAACCTGTTAGTCCCCATCAACTACTACCTGGGCACCTACCAGCACACCTTCACCCTGGAGTACCGCCCCTACGAGTCGGCCCTGTCCGACGGCACCCTGCGCCTCTATCTGGAGCACAACAAGCAGGAAGACAACCCCTCGCAGAATAATACTTCGTGGGATTACGCACTCTACGGGAACTCTTTCCTGTATTACCGCGCGTTCAACCTCTCCAACGTGGAGAACTACCTGTCGATGCAGGGCCAGTCCATGCCCACGTCTGTGACCATCGTGGCCCGCGAGGATGACTATTCGATAGACCTGACCGACACCACTCCGACGCAGGAGTACGTGGTGACTTACGAAGCTGAACAATAACCGTATCCCTTGGACTACAAGAATTTACTACATATCACCTTATTGCTGATTTCCTCCCCGGCCCGTGCCTGGGAGGAAATTCGTTTGCAGGGGGACAGGCGCCAGGTCTTCACGGCCTTCGTCTATCCCATGATTGGTTTGTGCGGCCTCAGCGTCTTCATCGGCGCGTTGTGGACGAACGGGTGGGGCGGGCCGCAGAGTTTCCAGTACGCCATGACGGAATGTTGCTCGGTGGCCGTGTCATTGTTTGGCGGATACTTCCTCTCCGCGTGGCTGATGGACAAACTCCGCGTGCGTCTGCTCCGGGCGCGGGCCGACCTTCCGCGGATGTGGCAGTTCGCCGGCTATGGGATGGTGGTCTTCTTCCTGCTGAAGATAGTGCTGGGCATCCTGCCCGAGTTTCAGATCATCGCCCTCGTGGCGCAGTTCTACACCCTCTACGTCGTGTGGGAGGGGAGCCGCGTGCTGCTCGAGGCGGACGATTCGCGCCGGCTGAGCTTCACGTTGCTGGCTTTCGTCCTGCTCGTGGGGTGTCCGATGCTGGTGGAGTGGGTGTTCAACGAATTGACTTTCATGCTCAACTGAAAATAGAGCCGGCTGATTCTTCAGACGCTGATGCCGCTGATGGATAATCCGTTTGATAACGGATAATCAGCCCATAAAGAAAATGAATCCGCGTCATCCGCGTCATCTGCGTCTAAAGAATCACACCGATAAATTATCACGTAAACTTAACTGTAATAACTGTAATTGTCAGTTCCAATGAAGCAACCTGCGATAAACATCAAGAACAAGCGTGCCACGTTCGACTACGAACTGCTGGACACCTATACGGCGGGTATCGTCCTGACGGGCACCGAGATCAAGTCCATCCGCCAGGGAAAGGCCAGCCTGGTGGATACCTTCTGCTACTTTGCCAACGGCGAGTTGTGGGTGAAGAACATGCACGTGGCCGAATATTTCTACGGCTCCTACAACAACCATTCCGCCCGGCGCGACCGCAAGCTCCTCCTCCAGAAGAAAGAGCTGGAGAAGTTGCAGCGCACCTCGCGCGACCCCGGCTTCACCATCGTCCCCGTCCGCCTCTTCATCAACGAGAAGGGACTGGCCAAGCTGGTGGTGGCCCTGGCCAAGGGCAAGAAGCAATATGACAAGCGCCAGGCCCTGCGCGAGAAGGACGACAAGCGCGACATGGCGCGGATGTTCAAGCGCTGACGATAAATAGAAATTTAATTCTTTAGACGCAAATGACGCTGATTTATAATCTTTGATAACGGGTAATCAGTCAATAAAGAAAATGAATCTGCGTCATCCGCGTCATCTGCGTCTAAAGAATCACACCGATAAATCATCATTTAATCACCCCTCCTTATTATGCACTCTCTTGCCGAATCCATCCGCCGGCGCCTCCTCATCCTGGACGGCGCCATGGGCACCATGATACAGCGCCGCGGCCTCACGGAAGCCGACTTCCGGGGCACGCGCTTCGCGCAGTCTCCCGTCCCCCTGAAGGGCAACAATGACCTCCTGTGCCTCACCCGCCCCGACGTGGTGGAGGACATCCACCGCCGCTATCTCGAGGCCGGGGCGGACATCATCGAGACCAATACCTTCAACGCCACGCGCATCAGCCAGGCGGATTACCATACGGAAGCCTGCGTGCGCGACATCAACCTGCAGGCCGCCCGCCTGGCACGCTCCCTGGCCGACGAATATACCCGCCGCACGCCGGAGAAGCCGCGCTACGTGGCCGGCTCCGTGGGGCCCACCAACAAGACCCTCTCCCTGAGTCCCGACGTGAATAATCCCGCCTTGCGCTCGCTCGCCTTCGACTCCCTGGCCGAGGCTTATCTCGAACAGATGGCCGCCTTGCTGGAGGGAGGGGTGGACGCGCTGCTGGTGGAGACCATCTTCGACACGCTCAACGCCAAGGCGGCCATCCGTGCCGCCCGCGAGGCCATGGAGCGCACGGGACGGACGGTGCCCCTGATGCTGTCCGTCACCGTGTCCGAAGGCGGGCGTACCCTCTCCGGGCAGACGCTGGACGCTTTCCTGGCCTCCGTGGAGCATGCGGGCCTCTTCTCCGTAGGCTTGAACTGCTCCTTCGGCGCGCGCCAGATGAAGCCCTGGCTGGAGCAGCTGGCCGCCCGCGCGCCTTATTACATCAGCGCATATCCCAACGCCGGCCTCCCCAACAGCCTGGGGCAATATGACCAGACGCCGGAGGAGATGGCGCGCGAGCTGGAGGCGTTTGTGGACGAGGGCCTGGTGAATATCCTCGGCGGATGTTGCGGCACCACGGACGAGCACATCGCCCGCCTGGCCCGCCTCGTGGACGGCGCACGGGTGCATGTGCCTGTCCGGAGGGGCGATACGCTCTGCCTCTCCGGCCTGGAGGTGCTGGAGGTGAAGCCGGAGAATAATTTCGTCAACGTGGGCGAGCGGTGCAACGTGGCCGGCTCGCGCAAGTTCCTGCGGCTCATCAACGAGAAGAAATACGAGGAAGCCCTGGGCATCGCCCGCAAGCAGGTGGAGGACGGGGCGCAGGTCATCGACATCAACATGGACGACGGCCTCCTGGCCGCCCGTGCCGAGATGGTCCATTTCCTCCACCTCATTGCCTCCGAGCCGGACATTGCCCGTGTCCCCGTGATGCTCGACTCGTCCGACTGGCAGGTCATCGAGGCGGGCTTGAAATGCCTGCAGGGCAAGGCCATCGTCAACTCCATCTCCCTGAAGGAGGGCGAGGCGAAGCTGTTGGAGCATGCCCGCACCCTCCGCCGCTATGGGGCCGCGGTGGTGGTGATGGCTTTCGACGAACAGGGGCAGGCGGATACCTACGAACGCCGCATCGAGGTTTGCGCGCGTGCCTACCGCCTCCTGACGGAGCAGGCGGGACTCCCTCCGCAGGACATCATCTTCGACCCCAATGTCCTGGCCATCGCCACGGGCATGCCCGAACACGACAACTATGCCGTGGACTTCATCCGTGCCGCCGCGTGGATCCGCCGGAACCTGCCGGGGGCGCACGTCAGCGGGGGGGTGAGCAACCTGTCCTTCTCGTTCCGAGGCAACAATTACCTGCGCGAGGCGATGCATGCCGTCTTCCTCTACCACGCCATCCGCGCGGGCATGGATATGGGCATTGTCAATCCGGCGTCGTCCGTGCTCTATACGGACCTCTCCGCCGAGGTGCTGGAGCGCATCGAGGACGTGGTGCTCAACCGCCGTCCCGATGCCGCCGAGCGCCTGCTGGAGGTGGCTCACTCCCTTCAGCAAGTCTCCACGAAGGAGGCGGCGGGCGGGGCCGACTGGCGTGAGGCGCCGGTGGACGAACGCCTGCAACAGGCCCTGGTGAAGGGCATCGGCGACTATCTGGAGGAGGACCTGGCGGAGGCGCTGAAGCAATACCCCCGTGCCGTGGACATCATCGAGGGCCCCCTGATGGCGGGCATGAACCGGGTGGGCGACCTCTTCGGCGCGGGCAAGATGTTCCTGCCCCAGGTGGTGAAGACCGCACGCACGATGAAGAAGGCCGTTGCCATCCTCCAGCCCGCCATCGAGGCGGAGAAAACCGGCGGGGCGACCTCTGCCGGGCGCGTCCTGCTCGCTACGGTGAAGGGGGACGTGCACGACATCGGCAAGAATATCGTCGCCGTGGTGATGGCGTGCAACGGCTATGAGATTATCGACCTGGGCGTGATGGTGCCCGCTGAGGACATCGTGCGCCGCGCCGTCGAAGAGCGGGCGGACATCATTGGCCTGAGCGGCCTCATTACCCCCTCGCTGGAGGAGATGGCGCACGTGGCCCGCGAGTTGGAGAAGGCGGGGCTGGACATACCCCTCCTCGTAGGCGGCGCCACCACCTCGCGCCTCCATACGGCGCTGCGCATCGCGCCTGCCTACCACGCGCCGGTGGTCCATCTGAAGGATGCTTCGCAAAATGCCGGGGTAGCCGCCCGCCTGATGAATCCCGCCCAGCGCGAGGCTTTCGCCCGTGAGTTGGACGAAGAGTATGCCCGCCTGCGTGCGGAGTATGTGCGGAAAGAATCGCCCGTGCTTTCGCTGGAAGAGGCGCGGGAGAGGAGGTTGAAGCTGTTTTAAGAGAGGGGGCGGAATTTTAGTTTTAGGCGCGGATTACGCGGATTTCGCGGATATAAGTAGATGTTGATGTTTATACGATAAACAGGAATTTAATTTTTTAGACGCAGATGACGCTGATGCCGCTGATTTATAATCTTTGATAACGGGTAATCTGTCAATAAAGAAAATGAATCTGCGTCATCCGCGTCATCTGCGTCTAAAGAATCAGCCCGATAAATTATCATTTAATTCTTGCGACTTGTTTATAATCATGGAATCAGCGTTTTATGATGAAAAACAATCCGTGAAATCCGCGTAATCCGCGCCTAACAGACTTTTAGCACGTCTGCGGCAACTCAATTCCCCTATTCCTTAATCTTTTCCTTATACAGCTCATACCTCTCCGTGATTTCCCGCACGAACGCATACGTTTCCGTGCCGCGGAAATACCCGAACTTGCATACCGGGTCGGTGAAATACTCCTCGTTGCTCTTCAGCAGGATATATTTCTCCACATTGTCGCGCCACACGTGTGGGTCCTTGCCATATTTTTCCGCCAGGGCCATGGCGTCCAGCACGTGGCCGATGCCCGAATTATACGACGCCAGGACGAAGTTGGTGCGTTCCGGCTCGGGGATGTCCGTGAAGCTGCGTGCGGTGATGCCCAGGTACTTCACGGCCGCCCGGACGCTTTCCTCCGCATCCTGCTCCTTGCCGGGTGGCACGCCCATGGCTTGTGCCGTGGAGGGCATCAGTTGCATCAGCCCCTTGGCGCCCGCCCACGAGACGGCCGTGGTGTCGAAGTTGGATTCCTTGTAGGCCAGGGAGGCCAGCAGGCGCCAGTCCCAGCCTATCTGGGGCGCGTATTTCTTGAACAGGGCGTCGTAGTCCGAGATGATGCCTTGGCTCAGCGAGAGGATGGGGGTGTGGGGCAGGGCCTTGCTCGTCTCGAAATAGCGCTTCATGCTGGCCGTGTAGGCGGGCGAGGCGGCATTTTCCTGTTGCCAGCGGTCGGCTGCCTCGGCCAGCAGGGGGCAGTCCCGCCGCACGGCCCACGAGGCGCGCTGGTCGAAGCTGATGGCCAGGCGTGTGTCCAGGTTGGGGTAGTAGGTGGCGTTCAGGCGGGCCACGTCGTTGTCTGCCACGGTGTAGTCAATCTCCCCGCGGGCCACTTGCCCGATGAGGTCCTCCACCCCGATGCTGTCCGCCCGCACCTGGTAGATGAGGATGCCTCCGCCCAGTTCCTTGTTCAGGTTCACCAGGCGTTCGTAGTACTTGCCGGGTGTCACGTAGACTTTTTTCCCTATCAGCTCCGTCACGTCCGTCAGGGTTTCTCCGCGTCCGCGCTGCCGCTGCACGATGACCTGGTGGGTGATGACTTCGTTGCCGCAGTACGCCAGGCTGTCGCGTCCCTCCTTGGTGATGGGCAGGGTATAGGCGATGAGGTCGCCCTCGCCCGCCAGGAGCCTCCGTTCCAGGTCGGCCGCGTTGCGGGCCACCCTCACCTCCAGCTCCAGGCCCAGGCTCTCGGCAAACTGGTGTGCCAGTTCGTACTGGAAGCCCATCTCCTGTCCGCGGTAGAGGAAGTAGGACGTGGAGCTGTAGAGCGTCAGTGCTACCATCCGTCCGCTGTCCTGCAGTTGGGGCAGGTCGCGCGGGGCGGTCGCGGAGGCCGCCTGCTTCCGTCCGCCGTGGCAGGAGGCGAGCAGGATGCAGAGCAGTATCGGGAGGAGTGTGGTTGTCAGGGCTTTCTGTCGCATAGGGTGTGTGGGTTTCAGGGTTACGCAGGCAAAGGTAGTCAGATATGGGCAAAACGCCAAATTTTGGGGGTGCGTAATGGGCGAAAATCGGCAGGAAAAAACGACTTTTTGATTTTGGCCTTGAATATGAGGCGGTTATGATGCCTTTTTAACATTTGCCGTTCCGTGGGGGCGGGGAGACAGGCCTTGCGTCCGGGGGTGTCTTACCCTAAAAAACGTAGACACTTTTAGGCCCAATAAAAGTGTTCTATT